>Ga0209191_1001518_pt1 | contig 15367 bp, 10 predicted proteins | sample S_130626_EF_Meta_FD_187320 | JGI IMG/M metagenome (GOLD analysis project Ga0209191, IMG submission 187320) | Freshwater microbial communities from Lake Simoncouche, Canada to study carbon cycling - S_130626_EF_MetaG (SPAdes) (version 2) | ecosystem: Environmental > Aquatic > Freshwater > Lake ...
GTATTGCGGTAGCTAAAAAACTAGCTAAGCGTGCGGTAGATCGCAACCAATTAAAGCGCATGATCCGTGAGGTAGTCCGAGTTGCTCAGACTAGAAATCTCAATAGCGATATTGTGGTTAAGCTGAAAAAACCAGTTGGGCGTGAAACTCGTGGGAGACTCAGAAGAAAAGAAAAGAAAGTTCTGCGAACTCAAATTGAGGGGCTTCTTTAGCGTGCGCTTTTTAAATAAGATGGCCGTAAAGGCCCTGAGGGTTTATCAGATAGCACTTAGCCCCTTTGTCGGCATGCATTGTAAATTTGAACCATCCTGCTCTCAATATGCCTGCGACTGCTTTACTAATTACGGATTTTTAAAAAGCCTCGGGTTGGTGGTGTGGCGCATTTTGCGATGCAACCCATGGTCACGGGGCGGTCATGACCCCGCAGTAAAACTTGAATCTCATCATTATTAAGTGAATGCAAATGGACTTTAAAAAAACAATTCTTTGGGTGATTTTCTCCATGTCGGGCCTCATGCTGTACAACAACTGGCAGGTCCACGAGGGAAGCCCATCGATATTTGGCGGAAATCCCGTAAACAGTGTTGTGGTCCCCGATAAGGCGCCGGTAAGTAAAGTTGACATCCCGTCCCCCGTTCAGGGCGCTAGTATTACCGCGCCAACTGAGGCCCCTAAAGCAAATCTAGGCGCAATAGAGACAGCAGAGAAATTTGTTTTAAAAAATGATGTGCTGTCCATTCAAATTAGCGCTAATGGTGGCAATGTTATTGATGCGAAGCTGCTTAAAGAGCTTACCCCTGAAAAAACCCCAGTAGAGCTTTTCCAATACACGCCTAACCACAAATACTTTGCACGCTCAGGTTTGATTGCGTTGGGCAACACAGATCTCCCGAATCACACCAGCACCTTTAAGTTGCTTGATTCTGGTAAGGACGCATCTGGCAAGCCATTTATCGTTTTGGTGAGCGAGCGCGGCGGCGTAAAGTTAGAGAAGACATTTGTTTTGAGCCAGGGTAGCTACATTGTTGATGTTGGCCATCGGGTTGTTCAGAGCGCTGTGAATTCAGCGCCACTCGTTTTGTACACAGAGATTGTTCGCGATGCTTCTCAGGAGCAAAAAATTGGACCTTTTGACGGAGCATTCTCCGCGAGCACCTTTACTGGGCCAGCAGCATACACAGAAAAAGAAAAGTTCAATAAGCTTGAATTCACTGCGATTGATAAGAACAAAATTACTATTCCTACGCAGGTTCCAGCTGGTGATCCAGCGTGGGTTGCAATGGTGCAACATTACTTTGCAAGCGCTTGGATTCCTAGCGATAAAACTGCGCGTGATATCTATGCGGGGAAGATTGACAATAATCTTTATCGCATTGGCATACAAACACCACTGGGTGTAGTTGCCCCTGGAGTGGCTGTTGTTGAAAAGGCAAGGCTATTTGTAGGCCCGCAAGAAGAGAGCGTTTTGGAGACAATTGCTCCAGGATTTGCTCTGTTGAAAGACTATGGCTACCTCACCATCCTTGCGAAACCTATTTTTTGGTTGCTAGAAAATATCCATACCTATGTGAATAACTGGGGTTGGGCAATTATTCTCCTGACGATTTTGATTAAATTGGTGTTCTTTCCACTCTCGGCCGCAAGCTACAAATCTATGGCGCGCATGAAAGAGGTGCAGCCACGTTTGCTTGTGATGAGAGAGCAATATAAAGGTGAGCCACAAAAACTGAATCAAGCGATGATGGAGATGTACCGTAAAGAAAAAATTAATCCATTGGGCGGGTGTTTGCCCGTAGTGATTCAGATCCCCGTATTTATTTCTCTGTACTGGGTTTTACTATCTTCGGTAGAAATGCGTAATGCCCCTTGGGTTGCCTGGATTCAAGACCTGTCAGTACCGGACCCGTACTATATTTTGCCAATCATCATGGCCGCTTCAATGTTTGTGCAAACCAAGCTCAATCCAACGCCGCCTGATCCAATTCAGGCTAAAGTAATGCTGTACATGCCACTCATTTTCTCAGTCATGTTTTTCTTTTTCCCCGCAGGCTTGGTTTTGTACTGGGTTGTGAATAATTTGTTATCTATCGCACAGCAGTGGCAAATCAATCAAATGTTTGAAAAAAAACCGGCTAAATAAGGCCTTGGCTTTTTAAACATAAATAAGGGGGCGCCCGCAATGATGACAAGAAAGCTGCCCATCATTGCGGTTGCTACAGCCCCAGGCAAGGCGGGTGTTGGAGTCATTCGCATTAGTGGCAGCAATCTTTCACAGATTGTAAAAGCCTTGTTTCAGAAAGCACTAAGACCGCGACAAGCAAACCTATTAACCTTGTATGATGGCGATGGCGCGCCAATCGACCAGCTCCTTACAATTTATTTTGCCGCCCCCGCCTCTTTTACGGGTGAAGACGTTTTAGAGTTGCAGTGCCATGGCGGTCCACAACTCCTAGAGTTAGTCATGAAACGCTGCCTAGAGCTGGGAAAAGGCCAGGGCTTAGTAATTGCAGAGCCCGGCGAATTTTCATTGCGCGCCTATCTCAATAACAAAATTGATCTTGCTCAAGCAGAAGCTATCGCAGATTTAATAGACGCTCAAAGTGAAGCGGCTGTTCGCGGCGCAGCGCGGTCACTGCAGGGAGCATTCTCAAACGACATTAATAGCTTGATCGAAGAAATTACCCAACTGCGCATCTTAGTGGAGTCAACCCTCGACTTCCCAGAAGAGGAGATTGAGTTTTTAGAGAATGCTCAAGCCCGTGAGCGCCTAAGCGTGGTGATGCAAAAACTGCATGCGCTTAAAGAAAGCGCTAATCAGGGAAAGATTTTACGAGACGGTATTCAATTGGTTTTGGCCGGTGCCCCGAACGTCGGCAAAAGCTCTTTACTAAATCGCCTTGCTGGTGAGGAGGTGGCTATTGTGACGCCTATCGCCGGAACTACAAGAGATCGCGTTAAGGAAAACATCACTATTCATGGCGTTCCCATGCACATCATAGACACTGCCGGACTTCGAGAGACTGGCGATCTGGTCGAGTCTAAGGGCATTGAGAGATCTTGGGAGGCGATACGTGCGGCTGATCTGGTAGTGTTTCTCCAAGACTCAGGGTTGCAAGACGGGCCAGAGAGCGCCGAAGCGTCAAAACTTAGGGCTCAGATACTACAAGCAATGCCGCCTAAATGCCCTATTTTAGAGGTCATCAACAAGTCTGATTTGTTAAGTAATCTAGGCGCCGATCAGGGCATGATGCGACCCTTGCTTATTTCAGCCAAAACAGGCCATGGGATTGAGGCACTAAGGAAAAAAATCTTGGAGTCAGTGGGCTGGGGCGGCTCCCAAGAGGGCGCTATTGTGGCACGTCGACGGCACATTGACTGTCTAGATAGGGCCGCAAGCCATTTAGAGAAATCCCATCACTTCGCAGCAGATGGCAATATATCACTAGAGTTATTTGCAGAAGAGCTCCGTTTGGCGCAAGATCAGCTAGGGCAAATTACCGGCAAGCTGCTTCCAGACGATCTTTTGGGCAAAATATTCAGCCAGTTTTGCATTGGCAAATAGAGGGTTTATGCCCGCTGGAGAGGCAATTAAAATACGCCAAAATGCTAAAATCATGCGATTAAGAGTATGAAATCATAGGATTTACATGACCGCAACAATCAACGCGCCAGATTACGTAAAAAATAAGCAATTAATAAAATGGGTTTCAGACATTGCGGCCATTACCCAGCCAGATAATATTCACTGGTGTGATGGTTCTGAGGAGGAGTACAACGCTTTTTGCGAATTACTGGTCAAGTCGGGGGTCTTTGAGCGCCTAAACCCAGCTAAACGTAAAAACTCTTTTTTGGCCCTTTCCGACCCAGAAGATGTTGCTCGCGTTGAAGATCGCACCTTTATTTGCTCAGCAAAAAAAGACGACGCAGGCCCAACCAATAATTGGGTAGAGCCCAACGAGATGCGCGCCACCTTAAGACCATTGTTTAATGGCTGCATGCGCGGTAGAACAATGTATGTTGTGCCCTTCTCCATGGGCCCAATCGGCTCCCCAATCGCACACATTGGTGTTGAGCTGTCTGATAGTCCTTATGTCGCCATCAATATGCGCTTAATGACGCGTATGGGCAAAGCGGTGATTGATCAGATGGGCGCCTTCGGCGAATATGTGCCCTGCGTACATTCGGTTGGTAAGCCACTCGCGGTAGGCGAAAAAGACATGGCTTGGCCAAACAATAAAACTAAATACATTGTTCACTACCCGGAAACGCGCGAGATATGGTCTTTTGGATCAGGATATGGCGGCAATGCATTGCTTGGTAAAAAATGCTTTGCATTGCGCATTGCATCAAATATGGGCCGTGAGCAAGGTTGGCTCGCTGAGCATATGTTGATTTTGGGCGCAACCTCGCCAGAGGGCAAGAAATATCATATTGCCGCAGCATTTCCATCCGCCTGCGGAAAAACCAACTTCTCAATGATGATCCCCCCTAAAGGATTTGAGGGCTGGAAGGTTACAACCATTGGTGATGACATTGCCTGGATTAAGCCCCGCAAAGATCCTGTTACCGGAAAGACCCGCTTATTTGCGATCAATCCTGAGTCAGGCTACTTTGGCGTTGCACCCGGCACAAACCGATTAACAAACCCGAATTGCATTGATTCTCTAAATCGGGACGTTATTTTTACCAACGTAGCGCTTACAGATGATGGCGATGTTTGGTGGGAGGGTTTGACAGACACCCCTCCAGCACACTTAATTGATTGGCAAGGTAAGGACTGGACGCCAGCAGAAGGCGCTGCGGGGCACAAGGCCGCTCACGCGAACTCACGTTTTACTATGGCTGCTACAAATAATCCAGCAGTTGATCCAAAGTGGGATGATCCAGAAGGAGTTCCAATCGATGCATTTTTATTCGGCGGTCGTCGCTCAACCACTGTTCCATTAGTAAGTGAAGCTCGCGACTGGGTTGAAGGTGTTTATATGGCTGCAACGATGGGCTCTGAAACCACGGCCGCCATTACTGGCAAGGTCGGTGTTGTGCGTCGGGACCCATTTGCAATGATTGCATTTGCTGGGTACAACATGAGCGATTACTTCCGGCACTGGTTGAGCATTGGTGAAAAGCTTGCGGCCGAAGGTGCAGTATTGCCAAAAATTTATTGTGTCAACTGGTTCCGTAAAGATGAGAGCGGTAAATTTGTTTGGCCGGGATTTGGGGAGAATATGCGCGTCCTCTCTTGGATTTTGGCCCGTGCTGAAGGCACTGCAAAAGGCGTCGAAACAGTTTTCGGAATCTCTCCGGAGCATGCTGATATTCACTGGGATGGCATGGATTTCTCTGCTGAAAAGTTTGAGAAAGTAATTGCTGCCACGGTTGATGACTGGAGGAGCGAGCTCAAATTACATTCAGAATTGTTTGAGCATTTAGGCGAGCGTTTACCTAAAGAGCTCTTAGAAATGCGGGCTAAAATTGAGAAGCGCTTAAACGTTTAGGCATCTCCTGACGGGTTAAGAGGTCTTCTCAAAACACACATTACTTAATGAACTTACCCCAGCACCATGACATTGTGGTAATTGGGGCAGGCATTGCAGGCGCAACCATTGCAAATGAGTTACTAGGGCGCGGCCAAGCAGTTTGTATTGTTGATTCTGCGCCCACCCCTGCCTCAGCATGCTCTAGTCACGCATTCGCTATTGCTCACCCCCACGTTGGACGTGGCGCACCTCGCTTATTGCGCTTAACGCGCATTGCCTTTTTGATGGCCGAAGCGCGCTGGGGCAATACCTGGGATCAGCATGGCATATTTCAGCCGGCAAAAAAAGATAAGCCATTTAATTATAAAGATCTTGTTAGACACTTAAAAGCGCTGGAACTTAACGAAGAAATGGCCCGTGTCTTGCATGCTGTTGAGGCATTGCGTATTTGCGGAATTGAGCAGGATGGTATTTGGATTGCCCGCGGCGCATCAATGAATCTATCGCTTGCAACAAGCGAAGCGTTGAAGCCTCACCCGCAACTGACTTGTTACTGGAGCGCTCCCGTTAGTCGATTAGAAAAAGTAGGCACGGGATGGCAATTATTGAATGATAAAGATGAGCCTATGATGACAGCCCGCAAGGTCATCATTGCCGCAGCCCTAGAAACAAAAAATTTAGTAGCCAGCGTAGGCGTGCGCTTACCCTTAAGGCCTGTCCGCGGACAGTTGAGTATTTTTTCTGTGCTCGAGCATGATGACTGGGTCGAAAAATTGCCAAAGACTGCAATATCCGGCGATGGCTATTGTTTGCCAGCCAAGCAATTATTAGATGGCAGCTATCGTTGGATTGTTGGTTCAAGCTTTGATGAAGGAGAGGTTGATATTCAAGATTGGGCCTCGAGCGATGACGCTAATCGCGAGCAAGCGAAAGGCTTGTTGAATTACCCGGAAGGTGAGACCAGTCATTTGCTCAAGACCGGAAGTTTTGTGGGTGTTCGTTGTGTTGCTGGCGACCGCTTGCCCATTATTGGCGCGCTTACTCAACGCCCAGGGATATTTTTAGCAACAGCCCTGGGGTCAAGAGGAGTGCTTTGGTCGGCCTTGTCGGCCAAGCTCATTGCAGCTCAAGTGCTAGAGGATGACTTTGCTTTGCTAGCACGCTTGGGTTTTGCAGCGGACTTAGTCGCTGCACTTGCGCCTGCCCGTTTTTTTGCCGGAGCTTTACCGTCAGACCCTGCCTTAGGCGCCTTGGCTTCAAATTCAAAACCAATTTTACCGTCAGCACCCAAAGCTAAGTAAGCTTTAAATCCGCGACCGGTGCGGTTGGATTTGAAGTTAGTCAGCAAATCTGTTTTACCTTCAGTGAGCAGTTTTTGTACTTGCTCGGCAGAAATTTCTTGCTGTAAAACAACCTTGCCGGTTTTGAAGTCACAGGTTTTTTCTGGGCCAGTATTTCTTTCGCATAAATACCTCATACCGTCTTCATACACTGCACCAGAGCATTTAGGACAAGCGCCCAAAGCTTGGCGACCAGTAAAGTCGATTGCCTCTGCCTCATCCTCTTGTGAGTTACCAAAGTCAAACTCGAGTTTGAAGCCTGCATTTGGATAATCTGAATCATCTTCAGGAATCTCGCTGAGCTTAATAATGGCTGCAAATGGCCTACCCATTTTGCTGCGGAATCCTTGTAGCGGACCAATAGTTTTTTCACGAAGCAACTCTTCTACTTCTGGATATTCAAAAGCACGACCACCCGGTGTTTTGCTGATCGTAAAACCGCACTTCTCACAAGCAAATCGACGGTAATTCTCTTTAACGGCGCCCTTACAGTGTGGGCATGGTGTAGTCATCGTGGCGTAATCACCCGGGATGGTATCGCTGTCATATTCTTTCGCTCGCTTAACAATGCGTTGCGTCATCTGCGCAATCTCTTGCATGAAGGTTTCGCGATTCATTTCACCGCGCTCAATCAGCGAGAGTTTGTTTTCCCAGTTACCCGTAAGGTCCGGTCGAGTCAACTCTTCAACATCTAATCCGCGCAAAAGTGTCATGAGCTGGAATGCTTTAGCCGTTGGAATAAGCTCACGCGCCTCGCGAACCATATAGCGTTCTGCTAGCAGACCCTCAATAATGGCTGCTCGAGTTGCTGGTGTCCCTAAGCCTTTTTCTGCCATAGCCTCACGCATATCCTCATCATCAACCCATTTACCCGCACTCTCCATGGCCGACAGTAAGGTCGCTTCGGTGTAGCGAGCTGGTGGTTTAGTCTTTAGTGGGACCGCAGAAATCGTTTCATTTTGTACGGTTTCACCTTCTTGCACTGCTACTAACTCATCGTCTGCTTCATTCGATCTGCCATAAACCGTTAACCAGCCTGGGGTGACTAGTACACGCCCCTCCGTTTTAAAGTGATGGCCGGATGCTTCGGTGATGCGCGTGGTTACACGAAACTCGGCTGCAGGATAAAACACCGCCAAGAAGCGGCGCACGACCAAGTCATACAGTTTTTGTTCTGGCTCGCTGAGGGTCTTGGGAGACTCCAAGGTAGGAATGATCGCAAAGTGATCAGATATTTTTGAGTTATCAAAAATACGTTTATTTGGCTTGATCCAGCCATAGCCAGCTTTAGCTTTTGGATCTTTGGGGTCGCCTTGCAAAATTTGTTTGGCGAATGGTCGGTATTCTTGCGAGTGTTCAGCCAGATTTTCCATGGTCTGCTTCACCGTATCTAAATAATCTTCAGGCAAAGCTTTGGCATCGGTTCGTGGATAAGTAAGAACCTTATGGCGCTCATAAAGAGCTTGAGCTAAGCCCAAAGTATTTTTTGCTGAAAAGCCAAAGCGGGCATTTGCCTCACGCTGTAAGCTAGTTAAATCAAATAGTTGGGGTGCCAGCTGTGTAGCCGGCTTCGCCTCTTCTTTTACGCTCGCCTTTTTATCGCGGCATGCAGTCACAATGCTTTGTGCAGCAGCTTCACTCCACAGACGATTCTCGCGGGCATCAGGAGCTGCAACATCTTTCTTAAACTTAGGATCAAACCAGCGGCCTTCGTAAACACCAGCCGCAGCAATAAACTCAGCCTTTACTTCCCAATAGTCTTTGGAAATAAATTTACGGATCAGCTCTTCACGCTCAACCACAATCGATAGGGTTGGGGTTTGTACTCTACCTACAGTAGTCAGAAAGAAACCGCCACTTTTACTATTGAATGCAGTCATTGCACGAGTACCGTTGATGCCTACTAGCCAGTCCGCCTCAGACCGACAGCGTGCAGCATCCGCGAGAGGCTGCATGTCGCTATCACTGCGAAGAGAAGCAAAGCCTTCACGAATGGCTGCAGGCGTCATAGACTGTAACCAGAGCCGCTTAACGGCCTGTGGCGCTTTTGCATGTTGCGCAATCAAGCGGAAGATCAGCTCACCTTCGCGACCCGCGTCACAAGCGTTAATGAGCTCATGAATATCTTTGCGCTTGATGAGTTTTTGAAGCACTTTAAGCCGCGACTCAGTTTTAGCAATTGGGCGCAAGTCAAAATAAGGGGGGACAACCGGCAAGTTGGCGAAGGACCATTTGCCTCGCTTGACATCAAACTCTTCAGGAGCGGCAATTTCTAATAGGTGACCAACCGCAGAAGAAACAACAAAGTCATCGCTCTCGAAATAGTCTTCGTATTTAGTAAATCCACCCAAAGCTTTGGCGATGTCATTAGCCACGGACGGTTTCTCAGCAATGATTAGCGCCTTGGGGCGATCCCCCGCTGAAGTCTTTGAACTGCTTTTTTTAGTAGATGCTTTAGTTGCCACGCTTTTTGCCTAAATTTGAGCTTGAAATGATGTTTTAACAGGGAGAATAGGGGGCCAACTTACGCCTTATTTAGACCCGAAGCCTCCCATACCCCTTTTTTATTATTAACCGATAAATTGCCAAAAGTCCAAAACCCTAATTTTTGTAGCAACATTCGAGGCTTATTAATGAACTTATTTTTATCAAAATAGTGATTTAATGGGCTTAAAAGTGGGTTTTTGGCCACATTGGCAGCTCCTCAAGAATATCTTGTGGCGACTGGATGAGTTTGGCCCCTTGCTGCAGCAGTTTGTGACAGCCCCTAGAAAGAGGATGGCATATGGAACCAGGAATGGCGAATATTTCACGACCAAGCTCGTTGCCTAACCTTGCCGTGATGAGTGAGCCCGACCGTTCAGCAGCCTCGATTACGAGGATTCCTAGCGAAAGGGCGGCAATGATACGATTTCGACTGGGGAAATGGCACGCTTTTGGCCCTATGCCGGGCGCTAGCTCAGAGACTAGCAGCCCGCACCTAGCAATTGCTTTGGCTAACGCGAAGTGCTCACGTGGGTAGACGACATCAAGTCCAGTTCCACATACTGCTAGAGTTGGATGGATCTGCTTTGGTCCAAGCGCCCCCCAATGAGCAGCCCCGTCAATACCTCGGGCCAGCCCAGAAATCACCAGAAATCCTGCCCTAGACAGTGTCTGCGCAAAATAGTGCGCATTTTTGATTCCCTCTGGGCTGGCAGCTCGCGACCCAACAATGGCGATCATCGGCAACTCCAGCAGCCGAATATCCCCATATACATAGAGTGCATTAGGTGGGTCGTATAAATCTAGGAGGCGGGCTGGGTAGCTAGGATCATTTTGCCCAATTCGGATGATGTTTGAAATATTAGGAATGCACATAAAGCAATTTTCGGCGTGGGGCTGTCCATTACTATCAGGACAGTCTGATTACTCTGTTGGATAATTCCTACATGGCCTTATTAACCGTCCTTTGTTACCCAGATCCTCGCCTACATAAAGTTGCCAAACCTGTAGCACAGGTGGATGCACGCATTCAAAAAATTGTGGCTGATATGGCCGACACAATGTACCAAGCCCCCGGGGTTGGCTTGGCTGCAACCCAGGTAGATATTCATGAGCGGATTGTGGTGATTGACGTATCTGACAGCCAAAACGAGTTGATGGTATTTATCAATCCAGAGTTAGTTTGGGCAAGTCCAGAAAAAAAATCATGGCGCGAGGGGTGCCTCTCTGTACCGGAGTATTTCGACGAGGTTGATCGCCCCGCTGTTGTTCGAGTGAAGGCGCTCGATATCAAAGGCAAAGAATTTGAGGTGGAAGTAGATGGCTTGTTGGCTGTTTGCTTGCAACATGAGATGGACCACTTACAAGGCAAAGTGTTTGTTGAATACCTCTCCATGTTGAAGCGAACTCGTATTTCTCTCAAACTGAAGAAGCGCGCTAAAGAATTAGTAGGCGAGCGCTAAGCGCCCAATGAAAATTGTTTTTGCAGGCACCCCAGAGTTCGCTGCTCAAGCAATGCGTGCAATTGATCAGGCAGGCCATGAAATTGTCTTGGCGCTAACTCAACCAGATCGTCGTGCAGGTCGCGGGATGCATTTTCAAGCAAGCGCTGTAAAAGTGTTTGCCCAAGAGAAAAATATTCCCGTATTGCAACCAGAAACCTTGAAGCAAAACCATGCAGATTTACAAAAAAAAGGTGCGGCGCAAGACGCTTATCGATATTTATCCGGCATTGATTTTGATGTAATGGTGGTTGTCGCATACGGCTTAATTCTTCCTCAAGACATACTAGACCTGGCCTCTAAAAATGGGCGACACGGCTGTTTTAATATTCACGCCTCTTTACTGCCGAGATGGCGCGGCGCAGCGCCGATTCAGCGCGCTATTGAGAGCGGCGACGATACTACAGGCGTAAGCATCATGCAGATGGATGCTGGCCTAGATACTGGCGATATTGTCTTGGTGAAAGATTTAAAAATTGCTACACAAGAAACTAGTACATCACTGCATAAGCGCCTAGCGCCTTTAGGGGCAGAGTTGATGGTGCAGATGCTGAATGACTTAGATCAAGGCGTGCCGATAAAAAGAATCCCGCAAGCTGCTGAAGGTATTACTTACGCAGAAAAAATACTAAAGAATGAAGCGGAGATTGATTGGCGGCTAAGTGCCGCCGAAATCGATCGACGTATTCGTGCTTTCAATCCATTCCCTGGATCTACTAGTAGCCTCAATCGTGATTCATTCAAGTTTTGGAATTCTTGCTTGCCGAACAGGGAGTGGACGGATCAACCTTCAGGTCCCGGCCAAGTTTTGGGGTTTAGTGAAGATGGTGTGTATGTTCAGTGCGGCGAGGGTGCTATTGAAATCTTAGAGATGCAAAAGCCTGGCGGAAAAAACACTAGCGCAAGTGTTTGCCTGCAGGCCTATCGCTCGCAAGAAAAAATAATGCAGTTTAAGAAAGATTAATTTGACCGAGCAAAAAACACCTCGTAGCCTTCCTTTATCAGAGGCTATTACAATTTCTGCGCAAGCAATCGGTGAGGTGATGGCTGGTAGATCGCTCACAGAGGTATTGGATCAGTTAGATGCCCATGAGCGCCCAATCGTTCAAAGCTTAACGTTCGATGCCCTGCGCAAATGGGTGAGATCTCATGAGCTCATCACGCAATTTATTCCGAAGACACCGCCACTAGAGGTGGAGTATTTATTAAGCGTCGCAATAGCTTTGTTTCTACAGACCGGAACAGAGGGCAAAGGGTATGCGGCACACACGATTGTTGATCAGGCCGTAAAAGCCTGTAGCGAATATGAGCCAACGATGTATGCCAAAGGCTTAGTAAATGCTGTTCTACGTAAGGTAAGTCTCGCAGTCCAAGCTGAAAGTGAAAAACCTTACCCACCAGATCCCATCCCTATGTTCTTCCCGCCATGGTGGCGAGCCAGCCTCAAGCGTAACTACTCTAAGGCTTGGCAGGCAATGCTCATTCAGCAAGCGCGACGCGCACCCCTGATTTTGCGAGTGAATATCAGGCAGCATACGCGTCAGGAATATCAAGATTTATTAGGCCAAGCCGGAATTGCAGCAGAGCCTATTGAAGAGATTGCTGGTATCACCCTAGACTCAGCTTTGCTGTTACGTGAGCCAGTCCCAGTGGCAGATTTACCCGGATTTTATAGTGGCGCAGCTTCTGTTCAAGATGCTGGTGCGCAAATCGCCGCGGTATTGCTCGATCCTAATCCTGGCGAGCGGATATTAGATGCTTGCGCCGCACCCGGAGGTAAAACTGCTCATTTATTAGAGCTTGCCCAGTGTGACATGATTGCATTGGAGCTTGATGGAGAGCGGCTTGGAAAGATTAGCGGCAACCTCGATCGCTTGCGACTACAGTCTGATAGCGTCCAAGTAGTGCGTGGGGATGCTACAAAGGCTGCCTGGTGGGATGGCAAATCATTTGACAAGATCTTATTGGATGCGCCTTGCTCGGCTTCAGGTATTGTTGCAAGACATCCTGATATTCCATTTTTACGACGCGAGGCTGACATTAAAGCGTTGCAGCTAAGACAGCGCGCAATATTGGAGCAGGCCTGGAAGATCCTAAAGCCGGGGGGAATGTTGTTGTATGTGACCTGCTCCGTGTTTCCTGAGGAAGGTGAAGATCAGGCAGTTTGGTTTGCTACAGAGCATGATGATGCGTTACGATTAAGCGCCCCCGGACAAATTTTGCCTACCGAGCTGAACGATGGTTTTTACTATGCTTTGTTTAAGAAAAATGGACCATGAGCCAAGGCATTAAACAATTCATTCTCTCTGGTTTGTTAGCACTGAGCCTATTTTCACCAGCAGCTAGCGCAGAGGGAATCAAAATTCAATCTGCTGAGTTGGAGCGGTTGGATAACGACTGGCTATTAAATGCCACATTTAAGATTGATTTAGCTCCTGGCCTAGAGGATGCTGTTCAAAAAGGCGTAGTCTTATATTTTCAGACCGAGTTTGATTTAACCCGTTCGCGTTGGTATTGGTTTGATGAAAAGCCTGCTCTTGCGCAACGACAAACGCGCCTATCTTATCAACCGCTGACTCAGCAATACCGAATTGCTTCCGAGGGCTTTACTTTTTCCGCCAAAACGATTTTTGAAGCTTTGCAGGCAGTTGGCAGTATTGGTGGCTGGCGAGTCATTGATAACAACCAAATTGATCCCAGCAAGTCCTATATCGCTGCATTAAGAATGACTCTGGATTTAAGTAAGCTACCCAAACCATTTCAAGTAAATGCTTTAAATAATCGCGACTGGAATGTCACCAGCGACTGGTTACGCTTTCCATTTTCATCAAATGGCCCCAATCTCATCAAGAAATGAAGATTGCTTTGACATTTTTTAAGACCAACACTTTTGAAAAAGAGGTTTGGAAAAAGCGCGCACTACCAATAGCAATCGTAGTCATCGGCGCTTTCGCACTACTGTTGTTGGTTCTACTCTCCATTGCTTCATCTAATACTGAATTTTTTGATTCGTACTTTATTTGGCTTTACGCTGCTAATGTGGCAATTGGTATTTGTCTGCTTTTAGTAATTTTGACCCTAGTTATAGTGATTGCGATACGCTGGCGCCGGGGGCGATTTGGCACTCGCCTCATTGCGAAACTGGCTATGATTTTTGCTTTGGTAGGCGTAGTGCCGGGATTAATTTTGTACGGCGTATCTTTGCAATTCGTTTCTCGCAGTATTGAAACTTGGTTTGATGTAAAGGTCGAGTCTGCGCTTAACTCCGGCTTAGAGTTGGGGCGTGTGACCTTGCAAGTTGCTCAAGAAGAGATTTTGGCTGAGGGTACGTTCATTGCCGAACAGGTTACCCAGGTTCCCTCGGGAACCAGCTCAGATCAGGTTGGGGCCATGGTGATGAAGATTCGCAATCAATTTGGCATTCAAGAAGTGAGCCTTTTTACTATGAAGCGCGAGTTGATTTTTTCGAGTGAGCTCAAGCCCAAAAAATATTTACCCGCACCCAGTTCGGACATCATTGCAGAGGCCTTTAAAAAGAAGGGCCTTACTTCTTTAGATCAAATCGAACTGGAGGACGGACAGCGCGCCTATCGAGTAAGGGCAATTGTGCCGATCGTCCGAAAAAAGTCTATTCAAAACAAGCTTGATGCCAGCAAAGATTCGGAAGATAGATATTTTTTGCAGTTAGTGCGTCTTATTCCAAGCCCACTGGCTAAGAATATTTTTGCAGTTGAATCTGCCTATAGCGACTATCAAGAAAAGTCATTGGGGCGCACTGGTTTGCGTAAGATGTTTGTGGGTACGCTCACATTAACCCTGTTCTTCGCATTATTTGTAGCGGTTACTTTAGCCTTAATGCTTGGGCGACAGCTGGCTAGGCCTTTGCTAATGCTATTAAAGGGGACGCAGGCTGTTGCACAGGGAGATTTATCTCCTAAACCGGAGCTAGATACTGGCGATGAGCTTGGCATGTTGACACGTCAATTTAATGTAATGACACGTCAGCTCGCTGATACAAGAGGCTCTCTGCAAGAATCCAAATCATTTTTAGAGACAGTGTTGGGCAACTTAACAGCCGGCGTCTGTATTTTTGATAAAGCCTTCAATGTGGTCTCCAGCAATGCTGGGGCCGACCGAATCTTTGGTCAAGATCTTACACAGGTAAATGGACGTCCTTTAAGTGACAGCCCAGCGCTAGTTGAGTTTGAGCAAGCCATTAAAGAAGGTTTTGCAACAATGAAGCTGGCGATTGGGGCTGATGCTACTCAGCAAGACGCTGACATCAATAAATCTGCGCGAGTGTGGCAAAAACAAATCCAGCTTCATAGTACAAACGAATTCGAGAATGAGCCCGGCGTGACTTTATTTGTGCGCGGAACTGAGCTGACCTCAGATTTGCGTATGGTGGTATTTGATGACATTACCGATGTGGTGAGTGCGCAGCGCTCCATCGCTTGGAGTGAAGTGGCTAGGCGCTTGGCACATGAGATTAAAAACCCGCTAACCCCCATACAACTCTCTGCTGAAAGACTGCAACATAAGTTGGCGGGTAAATTAAGCCCTG
>Ga0209191_1001519_pt1 | contig 15354 bp, 16 predicted proteins | sample S_130626_EF_Meta_FD_187320 | JGI IMG/M metagenome (GOLD analysis project Ga0209191, IMG submission 187320) | Freshwater microbial communities from Lake Simoncouche, Canada to study carbon cycling - S_130626_EF_MetaG (SPAdes) (version 2) | ecosystem: Environmental > Aquatic > Freshwater > Lake ...
TCTTCACGCCAAAGCGCTCTTCTGCAGCAACTACAACTTCAACCATGCTCAGTGAATCTACTTCTAGATCATCCGTGAAGTTCTTATCAAGCTCAATTGATGCAGCTGGAATACCGGCTACTTCTTCAACGATCTCTTTAAGTCCTGCTAGTACATCTGCTGGTGCAAGTGCCATGTGATGTGTTCCTTTTCTTAAGCGAATAGTTCAATGGATCAACAGGTGGTAATTCTCTATGAAAGGAGTGCTTACTTACGAGTATTGACAGGCCTAAGTGTCATAAATCTCAGGGCGCAGGCGGAAGCTGCACTACTTGCCCCGCATAAACCAGGCCGGCCCCATAGCCAATGAGCAGCGCTAATTTGCCATGCATATCGGGATGTTTTTCTAGCAAGACATCCATCGCAAGAGGAATTGATGCCGCTGAGGTATTTCCGTTAACGCGAATGTCATCTGCAACTAAAACTGAATCTGGTAACTTCATTTCCTTCACCATAGTTTCAATGATGCGGATGTTTGCTTGGTGGGGGATGAAGACATCAAGATCATTAACTCCTAAGCCAGCAGACTCCAATGCCTTAAGTCCAACTTTGCTCATTGAATAAACAGCCCAACGAAATACTGTCTGACCTTGTTGAGAAATATTTGGCCACCCTAATTGAGCAACACCTTTATCAGGAGCATTTCTAAACTCTGTGTATGCAGGGCTTAACGTAATGGCATCACGTGAATCTGCATCAGATCCCCAGATAGTTGGACCAATCTTTGCTTCCGTACTTTGTCCCACAACAACTGCCCCTGCACCATCGGCAAAAATAAAAGCAGTTGCGCGATCATCTGGATCGGTAAAGTCAGAAAGCTTTTCAACTCCAACCACTAAAACATTCTTTGATGTTCCACCGCGTACTAAATCACTTGCCATGCCAACGCCGTAGCAAAAGCCAGCACAGGCTGCACTGATATCAAATGCTGCAGCCTTTGGATTTCCAAGTTCATTAATGAGTTCGGTTGCAGCACTAGGTGCTTGATAAGGATAGGAAATAGTAGAAAGAATCAAAGTATCGATATCGGCCATAGTTAACTTTGCTCGCTTGAGGGCACTTTCACATGCGGCCTTGGCCATTGTTATAACTGTTTCATCAGGACCTGCAAAGCGACGGGATTCAATACCGGTGCGCTGTTGTATCCATTCATCACTAGATTCAATACGATCAACAATCTCAGAGTTAGGCACTAAACGCTTAGGGCGATATGAACCGACAGAGAGAATCTGACTGTTAGTCGTTGGTGATGATTTGATAATCATGCGTGCCTTCCTGCAAATTCCCGAGCAGCAGACACATCATCTGCACTCTTAAGGGCGAATGTTTCAATCTCTGGAGCACCGCGCTTGAGTAAGCCAACCAGAGTTCCTGCCGGTGGCAATTCAATGACACCCGTAACTCCCAAGTTTTTGAGTGTTTGCATGCACAAGTCCCAGCGAACGGGATTCGCAATCTGGTTAACGATGCGCGTGAGCACCTGGGCTCCATCGGTGACAACTTCACCATCTTTGTTAGAAATTACTGAGATTGTTGTTGGCGCAGTTGAGATTGTTTCAGCAAGTATGCGCAGAGGTTCAACCGCAGGTGCCATAAAGGGTGTGTGAAAAGCTCCAGCAACAGCGAGTGCTCGAACGCGCGCACCTTGCGGAGGATTTTCTGAAAGTTCGGCAAGTGCTGCTAAATCACCGGCGGCAACAATTTGTCCACCACCATTATCGTTTGCGGCAACAAGATTGAGTTCATCGAGTTTTTTCAAAACAATTTCGCGATCCCCGCCCAATACCGCACACATTCCAGCAGGAGAGAGTGCTGCAGCTTTAGCCATTTCTAACCCACGTGCTCGCACCAAGCGCAGTGCATCTTCATCTGTGATTGCACCACTTATTGCTGCAGCTGCTAGTTCACCCACAGAGTGGCCTGATGTGTAAGAAAGATTCTTAATACTAAGTGCATGAGCACCTAATAAAGATGCAGCCACGATTAGTGGTTGAGCATTGGCCGTGTCTTTGATTTCATCGGCGTCAGCAGTTGTGCCAAGTCTGATTAAATCTAAATCTATTCGCATAGACCAGTGGGATAGAAGCTCATGAAATACTGGATTAGTTACCCAAGAATTAAACATTCCTGGAGTTTGGGAACCTTGTCCCGGAGCAATAATTGCTAACACGATTATTACTTTACTCGAATCGGACGACTACTACCTAGTACGAGTAACTAACCAGACTTGGGCACTGTGTTGGGCAACTGTGATTTTTGCTTGCGGAGCTGCGATTGCTGGCTCGTAGGTAGCAACATCTTGTGAGGCATCAAATATGCATCGGAAAGCTTCGCCCCAGGTGTTATCAGGTAATGTGAAAACTGTTTCAGCATTTGAAGAATTCATGAGAAGTAGTAGTCCTCGATTTGGATCTGCTTCAACAAAGACCGTGATGCTTCGTTTCTCTTCATCTTGCCAGTGATCATCGCCCATCTCGTGACCACCCAGAGAAAACCACGCAATATCTTTTCGCTTTGTTCCTTCGTCAACGATGCCTGTGAAAAACTCTGAGGCAACATCGGCTAGATAGGTTGCGCGAATCTTTGCTAACTCTTGAACCGCCGCCAAAATATCTTTGCCTTGATCATCTAATTCCCACGGCAATGCCCAACCGCCATTGAACGAATCTGCGCTCTCCACATTTAAATCTATTGGGAGTGAATAGCCATTATTAGAACCGCTTTGTGTGCGACTTACTTCATCGCCCATATTGAGCATGGGAACACCTGATGAGAGCATGAGAGTTGCAAGCATTGATTTCTTGAGCCAATGTCGCATTGTGTTAACGCCTAAATCATCGGTTTCACCTTCAATGCCAACATTCCATGATCTATTGGAATCACTTCCATCGGCGTTATTTTCTAAGTTAGCTTCATTGTGCTTGACGTTATAAGTGACCATGTCATGAAGAGTGAACCCATCGTGGGCGGCAACGAAGTTAATGGATGAAGTTGGACCTCGGTAATAAAAAATGGAGCTTGAACCACTAATGCTGTTGGCAATATCAGCTACGCCTTCACCATACCCGCGCTCTAGATCTCCGAGCCAGAATTGGCGCACTGAGTCACGATAAGCATCATTCCATTCACGCCAAGGATGTGGGAAGTCACCGAGTGAATATCGAGATATATCCCAAGGCTCAGCAATCATTTTTAGGTTACGCAAAACTGAGTCAGATTCAATCGCTGACATCAATGATGAATTAAAGGCGCTATTGCTTGTGTAAAGAGCAGTTGTTAAATCAAAGCGGAATCCGTCCACACCAATTACTTCTACCCACCAGCGCAATGAATCAATAATCTGTCGCACAGCGTGGGGATTACTTGCAGCAAAAGTGTTACCACAACCAGTGACGTCAATGTAATTTCCATCAGCATCTTGGCGGTAGTAGGCCTTGTTATCAATTCCCTTGTAGGAAAGAGTTGGCCCACCCACACCACCTTCAGCGGTGTGGTTATAGACCACATCTAAAATCACTTCAATACCAGCGTTGTGTAGTTGATCGACAGAGTATTGCAACTCAGTAATGGGATCTAAAGTTGATGCATAGCCAGCATGCGGTGCACTAAAGGCTAAAGAGTTATAGCCCCAATAGTTCTTACGCCCACGTGCATAGATGCCAGGCTCAGTAACTGATGCCGCAATTGGTAAAAGCTCAAGTGCTGTTATTCCAATAGATTTTAAATGTGCAATCGTTGAAGGATGACCAAGAGCTTTATACGTGCCTCGCTCATTTTCAGGAATATCTAAATTCTTGGCTGTAAGACCTTGCACGTGTGCTTCATAAATTATTGTCTTTGCCCAAGGCACTAGTGGGCGATTTATCTGGCGAGCGCGGTGATCAGTAACAACGCTATAAGGAAGCTTTCCTGCACTATCTCGATCATCCCGAATAGTCAGATCTCCAGTGCCCACACCATCGGTTGCAACATGGCCATAGATTTCAGCGACATAGTGAAGTTGTCCATCAAGTGCATGCGTATATGGATCTATTAAGAGTTTGGCGGCGTTAAAGCGGACTCCGTGTTCAGGTTGCCACGGTCCATAGACGCGATAGCCGTATCGCTGTCCTGCTCTCACACCAGCTAAATAGCCGTGCCAAATTGGGCCGTTACGATGTGACATTGCAAAGCGGGTTTCAACTAACTTACCATTGACTTCATTAAATAGGCACAGCTCAATGGCATCGGCGGCGTTAGACCAAATGGCAAAGTTAGTTCCGCCCTCAGTCACTGTTGCACCAAGGGTTCGGGGGTCAGCGGGTAGCACGGCGCAATACTGCCGTGAAAAGTGCGGCTATGGGTTACGACACCCGCTCTTCAAAAACTTCGAGCAAGCCCGCTTCTCGGTGATTAACAAATTCTGGGTAGTAAATCACAGCATTTGAATTGACGTTTCGGCGCAAAAGGTTTCGCAAGTGTTCGCAAGCTATCAAATAGAGAGCAGCGGGTAGTAGATCAACTGAGCGTTTAAGAAACCAGGGTGTGCCATTTTTAAGCATCCACTTGATGGACTCAGCTCTGGGCTTCTTGACTACAGGGTCTAAATGAATAGGAGATATTTCCCATCTCTTACTTAAGATTTCACGGAAGTGATGAGCCAGTAATTGGTGACCAAACTTAGAGGGGTGCATACGATCAATATGCCAAACTTTTCTTTCATATATTCCTTCAAGTTCACGAGTTCTAAGGATCTCGGTTCCAAATTCGGCAGCTATTGCTTGTGTCACTTGATTAACTGCATTTATGCGACGGCGCAAGACGGCTCCAAGGGTCTTAGGCATTGGAACAATTAATGTGGGGTCGTGTAATTGCAGTAGCAGTACTTCTGAACCAAGAGCTTTAAGCTGCTTAATGGTGCTACGTAAGTTTTGATGCAAGCGCTCGGGTGAAAAGCCATTTCGAAGTGCATCATTTCCTCCAACGATTACCGCTGTGATTGAGGGGGAATGCAAAATCGCTTTAGGAAGTTGATCATGAAGAATCTCATCTGATTTCGCACCTGGGCGTGAGAGATTGACATATACAAGCGGATCTTTGAAGTTTTTAGCTAAGTAGTAACTCCACCCGCGGGAGTTGCCATTGCTATCGGTGTCACCGACGCCAGATGCGGCGCTATCTCCCAAAACTGCGAAGGTTGCGACGCGCTCCACTTATGCCGCCCTAAGTCTTTTCTTTAATTCTGCGCTGTCGCCGTGAAGCTTGAGCATCAAAGATAGCGTTGCGCTCCACGGAAAATTTTCAGCTTGATGGAAACAGCGCTGAGGTAGTTTGGGATCCTTGCGTATTTCAAGTACGCGCTCGATGGCGTTCGCAAATTCATGCCCAGTATTGCCCGCAACAGCTCCAACTGGTTCAGAAGAGTCAATTAGAAGGAATTCACCGACCGCACTTGTATTTGATGCAACCACAGGTGTCCCAGCAGCTAGTGATTCAAGGGCTGCTAAACAGAAAGTTTCAATAGGACCAGGTGCGAGTGAAACATCTGCCGTTGCCAGAATTTCTGCCAAGCGTTCGCGATCTGCGATATATCCAAGGAATGTAACTGGCAATCCCTTGCTCTTCTCACGCAAATCCACATACATAGGGCCAATGCCAACGTATATCAAGCGGGCATTAATGCCGCGTTCTAGCAAGACTTTAAGAGCTTCGATAGAGCGTGCTGGATGTTTTTCTCGAGACATACGGCCGCAATGCACCAGTAGAACTTCAGCTCCTTGCAATAAATCTTTACGAAATTCTTCGTTACGCAAATATGGTGAGAACTTATCTAAATCAACACCTAGAGGTACTCTCACAAGGTTTGTGGTTTTGATTTCTTCAAACTCTTTGGACGCAAACTCAGTTGTAGTGATTACATGCTTAAAGCGCGATGACAGTCTGCGGTTATGCCAATCGACAATGCGCTTGAGTGAGAAAGGGAAGTAGTTCTTAGCTAATCCACTTAAAGTCTCATGACTAAAAACTACAGCTGCAATATTTCGCTGGCCTGCCCAAGCGCCGATTTTCGAGAGAGTGAAACGATCTGAAATTTCTAATACATCTGGCTTGAGTGTGATCAGAAGCTTTTTTACATCGCGATTATTGCGAATGATGCGATAACCACCACTAAAAGGGATCTCAATAGAGGGCATCGTAATTCTGGTGCCACTCGTTGATTCTTCACAGTAAAAGCCTGTGCCAGGCACTATGTAAGTAAAAGAATGACCTCGGGCCACATATCCGGTGCCTAATTGATGAAGAGTCGTTTTAATTCCACCTGATTTTGGACCATAGAAATTGGCGATATGGACTATCTTCATGCGACATTCTCCTTCATTCTCTGATCTGAAACTTGGATTAATTCTCGGTAGTGATTCATTAGCTGCGAATTAACAAGGTCCCAAGAGTTATCTATTACTGATGCACGCGTACGTTCGCGCAAGATTGCTGGCTCATGCTTGTTTAAAAGATTGTTAACATTTTGGTTTAGTGCAACTGAGTCTGCAGTGCTAATGAGATAACCCGTCCAACCATGCTTGACCAGATCCAACGGACCACCAGAGTTGGGAGCAATGACCGGGACGCCTGAGGCAAGGGCTTCTTGAATTGATTGGCAGAAAGTTTCGTGGGCACCTGTGTGAACAAATATGTCTAGTGATGCGTAGTAACGGGCTAAGTTCTCGCCACTTTGATAACCAACAAAGCGAGCATTGGGTAAGTATTTTTCAAGGCGAGCACGTGCTGGACCATCACCAACAATTACTAACTGAACATCATCTCTAATGTCTAGAACCTTGAGATCATCAATTCGTTTTTCATTAGCAAGGCGGCCAACGTATCCAATGATTTTGCGATCAGGCCGTGAACCTAAAAGTTCACATCGCAAATCGATATCACGCTTTTCTGGTGTGAACTTCACTGCGTCAACGCCGCGTTTCCACAGGTGCACATTCTTAACACCGCTTTGTTCTAAATCTTTGCAAGACCAAGTCGAAGGTGCCAAGGTGCGATCACTAGACGAGTGAATCTTTCCAACCCACTTCTTCAATGAATTATGAGCAATAGTTAGACCGTAGTGACGCGCAAATCCTGCAATGTCAGTTTGGTAAATTGATAAAGTCGGAATATTGAGATTCTGTGCAATCTTGGTTGCATATTTGCCAAGAAAGATGGGCGAAGCTAAATGAATGACATCAGGAGCAAAACCATCAATCAATGGCTCTAAAGCTCTCTGGGGAAAGCCAAGGGGGATTAAACCTTTCATTTCAAGACTAGGAACGCGCTTAATGCGAAAGCCGGCATATTCGCGAGGAGCATCGATGCTTTCAGGTGCAATGACTAAGGCTTCATGGCCCCCACTTTTAAGATGTTCTAGAACCCTTAAAACAGAGTTAGTCACTCCATTGATCTGGGGTAGGAATGACTCAGTAACGATTGCAATGCGCATCTTCTGACTCATGGCTCTCAGGGTCGGTTACCTCAAAAGACTCAAGTAATCCTTGAGGTTACGTGTTGGCAAATCATGCGTGAAATCTGAGAATTAGTTGGTCAATCGGGTTACTGGCCAGTAACCTTGGCCACATGAAGATAGCTGTCTGCATTAAACAAGTCCCAGATTCATGGGCTGAGAAGAAGATGGTTGGCGGATCACTTGATCGCGCCAGCGTTGACGCTGTTCTCAATGATTTAGATGAGTATGCAGTTGAGGAAGCACTTCGTATTGCAGAAGCACATGGCGGCAATGAAGAAGGTGGCGCTAACACAGTCACAGTTATTTCAATGGGACCAGAGCGCGCAACAGAAGCTGCTCGTAAAGCCCTATCTATGGGTGCAAATGATGCGATTTTAATTAGTGATGCAGTCTTAGCTGGCGCTGATGCCATTGTGACCGCTGAAACCTTGGCAAATGTGATTTTCAAAGGTGAATTCGACATAGTTATTTGTGGAACTGAATCAACAGATGCTCGTATGAGCGTTGTGCCAGCGATGATTAGCGAAAAGCTCGGATGTGCTCAATTAACATTTGCTTCTAAAGTCGCAGTAGATCCGGCAGCTAAGAAGGTCTCGATTACGCGAGTAACAGAGGCTGGTGTGGATGAAGTCCACGGAGAATTTCCTTGCGTTATCAGTGTTGTTGAAAAGATTAATGAGCCTCGCTATCCATCCTTTAAGGGCATCATGGCAGCAAAGAAAAAAACTATTGATATCCGTGACTTTGCAAGCACTGGCGCTGAGTTCACAAAATCTTGGTCAATAGTTATTGACTCTGCACCCCGTCCACCGCGTGCTGGTGGTGTTGTCGTTACAGATGATGGATCAGCTGGTCAAAAATTAGTTGATTTTTTGAGCGAGAAGAAGCTGATATGAGCACTGTTTTAATTCTGGCTGATTTCGTTGGTGAAAAGGCAACTAAATCAACGGTAGAACTAGCAACGGCTGGAGCTGTCATTGGTGAAGTAACTGCGCTGGTTCTAGCACCTGTTGGAAAAGGCGCAGCGTATGCAGCCACTATTAATCAGGGTCCTGTAACAAAAGTACTTGTCATTGAATCAGATGACTTTGCACGCCATGGCGTTGCAGCATCAGCTGATGCGCTCGCACATGTCATCGGAGAAAGTGATCCATCTGCAGTTCTCCTAGTTTCACATGCCTTTGGCAAAGAAGTTGGCGGCCGTGTGGCAATGAAGTTAAAGCTAGGCATTATTACTGATGCAGTCGATGTTGCTGCAGATTGCACAGTAACACAGTTAGTTTTTGGCGGATCAACAACGGTTCATTCAAAGGTTTCTGCGGGCACTGCAATTATTACCGTGCGCCCAAACACAATTACCGCAAACTTTGCCGCGGCAAACCCAGTAATAGAAAACACAACCGCGCCAATATCTGATTGCTCTAAGAAAGCAACGATTACTTCTTCAGAGCCTCCAGTTAAGGGTGGTCGTCCAGAGTTAACTGAGGCCAACATCGTAGTTTCAGGTGGGCGTGGAACAAATGGAGATTTTGCAGCAGTTGAAGCATTCGCTGATTCATTAGGTGCAGCCGTTGGTGCATCACGTGCAGCAACGGATGCTGGTTGGTATCCACACTCACACCAAGTTGGTCAGACTGGAAAAACTGTGAGCCCTCAGCTCTATGTTGCATGTGGAATCTCAGGGGCGATTCAGCACCGAGCTGGCATGCAAACAAGCAAAAACATCGTGGTGGTTAATAAAGATCCAGAAGCCCCACTCTTTGAATTAGCTGATTTTGGTGTTGTGGGAGATCTCTTTGCCGTGCTGCCTCCTGCCACTGAAGGTGTTAAAGCCCGCAAAGCCTAAGATTGGCTCCATGTCCTCTATCTATCTAGACCATGCGGCCACAACGCCCATGGTTGAAGAAGCATTAATTGCAATGACTGCGCAATTAGCACGCTTAGGTAATCCATCCAGTTTGCACACACATGGACGCGCAACTAGAAAAACTTTAGAAGATGCCCGTGAAGTAATTGCAAAAGAAGTTGGTTGCTTGCCTAGCGAAGTTATTTTCACCGCATCAGGTACCGAGGCTAATAACACTGCGCTTAAAGGTTTGTATTGGCAGGGCCGCGATAAGGGTAAGCACGTTGTGGTTATCAGTTCAATCGAGCACCATGCAATTTTAGATCCCGCACATTGGCTAGAAGTTCATGAAGGTGCTGAAATAGTTCAGATTCCGGTTAACACCGATGGCGTAATTGATATTGAATTCCTAACTAACTTAGTTGCTGCCCGGGGAAATGAAATAGCTGTAATAAGTGTTATGCATGCAAATAATGAAACTGGTGTTATTCAACCGATTGCTAAGGTTGTGCAAATTGCTGGAGAGATTCCAGTTCATACTGATGCAGCACAGAGCTTTAAGAAGGTGCCCCTGTCATTTGCAGACCTTGGCGTTTATGCAATGTCGTTGAGTGCTCATAAAACTGGTGGTCCTCTTGGAATTGGTGCACTCATTTTGCGAAGAGCTGTAGAAATTCCAGCACTGCTCCATGGTGGTGGACAAGAGCGAGAGATTAGAAGTGGAACATTGAATGCGCCGGCAATTGTTGCTTTTGCTGCAGCTGCTAAAAGCAAGTATTACAATTCAAAGAATGTAAGCGCGCTACGTGACTCATTTATTGCAGGCATTACCTCTGCCCTGCCTGAAGTTAATATCAACGGACTAAATGCTGATCGCTTACCTGGAATCGTCAACATAACTTTTCCTGGAACACAAAGTGACACTTTGTTATTGCTCATGGATGCACAAAACATTTCCTGTTCAACCGGATCGGCCTGTAGTGCAGGAGTGCATGAAGCTAGTCATGTTCTACTGGCAATGGGACATAGTGAAGTAAGTGCACAGTCTTCATTGCGGTTTTCTTTCGGTGCCACAAGCACCATTTCTGACGTGGATTTCGCGGTGTCAGTACTGCCTGATGTAATTGCCCGTGGAAGGGCGGCAAATTTTTCATGAAGTTAATTGCAGCAATGAGCGGTGGAGTTGATTCTGCAGTGGCTGCTGCCCGCGCAGTTGAAGCAGGCCATGATGTGATTGGTGTGCACTTAGCGCTCTCTTCAAACCCTCAGAAGTATCGTTCTGGTGCTAGAGGCTGTTGCACGATTGAAGATTCCCATGATGCACGGCGTGCTGCAGATGTAATCGGTATTCCTTTTTATATATGGGACATGGCTGAAGAGTTTCATGATGGTGTTGTTGAAGATTTCTTAGCCGAGTACGCAGCTGGGCGAACACCGAATCCATGTTTGCGCTGTAATGAAAAGATTAAATTTGCGGCAGTTTTAGATCGTGCCCGCGCTATGGGATTTGATGGTGTTGTAACGGGCCACTATGCAAGGACCCAGATTTCTGATTCTGGAAAAACACTTCACCGTGCTGTTGATCATTCAAAAGATCAGTCATACGTTCTGTCAGTTTTAACCGTAGAACAAATTGAGGGTGCGATATTTCCTTTGGGTGACACAACTAAAGTTGATATTCGCGCGGAGGCAGAAGCCCGCGGATTAGCTGTAGCGCAAAAGCCAGATAGTCACGATATTTGTTTTGTTCCTTCCGGTGATAACGCAGGATGGCTGCGCGATCGTTTGGGAAGTGAAGTTGGTCCAATTGTTGATCAAGACGGTGTGAAGATTGGCGAACATAAAGGTGCTTACACATACACAATCGGTCAGCGTAAAGGTTTAGGTTTAACGGTCCCTACTGCAGATGGTTCACCACGATTTGTTTTAAAGATTGAGCCGGTAAGCAATACCGTAGTTGTTGGAGCACGCGAAGATTTAGCGGTGAGCTCTATGCGCGGAGAACGAGCTGTGTGGTGTGGACCAGCTGTCACAGCCCAGGCACAACGTGGTTTTGTTCAAGTGCGCGCACATGGTGCGGCCCTTGCCTGTTCTTACTTTTTTGATGGCACCTTACTTAATGCTCAATTAGACGAACCTCTTTTAGGATTAGCAACTGGCCAAGCAATGGTTATTTATGATGGTGATCGCGTCGTTGGCTCAGCCACAATTTGTGAGACCGAGTAATGAGTAATCAAGCACGCCGCCGCATGAGTGAGCTAATGGGGCAGATTCGTGATCATCAATTTAAATACTATGTATTAGATGCACCAACAGCCACAGATGCAGAATTCGATGCGTTATTAATGGAGTTAACTGCCCTAGAGGCAAAACATCCCGAACTTCGGGAGGCAGATTCACCAACGCAGCACGTGGGTGGGGGATTCTCTACGCAGTTTGAACAGCGTGACCACATTGAAAAGATGATGAGCTTAGACAATGTCTTTGACAGAGATGAGCTTTCATTGTGGTTTGATCGTGTTGAAAAGGAAGTTCCAAAGCCGGCTTACTTGTGTGAACTCAAAGTAGATGGTTTAGCAATTAATTTGACTTACGAAAAGGGTCAGTTGGTACGCGGGTTAACTCGTGGCAATGGTGTTACAGGTGAAGACGTTACATTAAACGTTAAAACAATCAAGAACCTGCCACATGCTCTCAAGGGAGAGAAACTTCCAGAATTAATCGAAGTGCGTGGAGAAGTCTTCTTTCCTATTGCAGCATTTAATGAACTTAATGAGTCATTAGAGGAGTTAGGCAAAGCTCTCTTTGCAAATCCGCGCAATGGTGCAGCCGGGTCCTTGCGACAGAAAGATCCGCGAGTAAGCGCATCACGTCCGCTTTCAGTAGTTGTTCATGGTGTGGGAGCTAGAGAAGGCATCTCATTTGAGTCTCAAAGTGATGCGTATAAAGTGTTGGCCGGACTGGGCTTACCGACAAGTGATCGGTTTAAAGTGTGTAAGGGCCGTGCTGAAGTTGAAAAGTTTGTTAAATACTATGAAGAGCATCGCCATGATGTAGAACATGAAATTGATGGCATAGTGATCAAAGTCGACTCGATGAGTGAGCAGGCACAGTTGGGCTTCACCTCACGAGCACCTAAGTGGGCAATTGCCTATAAGTACCCGCCTGAAGAAGTAACTACAAAACTTCTAGATATCAAGGTGAGCATTGGTCGAACTGGCCGTGTAACACCATTTGCATTTATGGAGCCGGTTAAAGTCGCAGGTTCAACGGTTACAAATGCAACTCTGCACAATGCCGAAGAGATTGTTCGTAAAGGCGTTTTGATTGGTGATGTAGTTGTCATTCGTAAAGCCGGTGATGTTATTCCTGAAGTACTAGGACCAGTGATAGAGCGGCGCACAGGTAGTGAGCGAGCCTTTGTGATGCCAACGAATTGCCCAGAGTGTGGAGCAAAGCTGCGCGCGATGACAGAAGCTGATGTTGATATTCGTTGCCCAAATACTCAAAGTTGTCCTGCACAGTTGCGTGAGCGCATCTACTACATTGGATCACGCGCTGCACTAGATATTGATGTTTTGGGTTACGAAGCAGCAGTTGCATTACTTGAATCTAAAGTAATAGTAGATGAATCTGATCTTTTTGATTTAGATGAAGAGAAGTTGGCAAAGAGTGAGTTCTTCACTAAAAAGGATGGAACACCTGGTGCCAATGTTGCAAAACTACTTGCTGCACTTGAGCAAGCTAAGAAGCAACCACTGTGGAGAACTTTGGTAGCACTTTCAATAAGACACGTTGGTCCAACTGCTGCTCAAGCACTGGCGACAAATTTTGCTTCCATTGCCAAGATTTCAAAATCTTCGGCAGAAGAGTTAGCTGCAGTTGATGGCGTGGGATCAACGATTGCACAGTCAATAGTTGAATGGTTTGCACTTGATTGGCACCGAGAGATTATTAGAAAGTGGGATGCAGCAGGGGTCACAGTTGTGCAACAAGAAAGTGCGCAGTTGCCGCAAACTCTGGCTGGATTAACCTTTGTTGTTACCGGAGGTTTGGAATCTTTCACTCGTGATGGCATCTCTGAAACCATTACAAGCCACGGTGGCAAAGCCGCTAGTGCGGTATCTAAGAAGACAGATTACGTATTGGTGGGTACTGACCCAGGTTCCAAGTTAGCTAAAGCACAAGAACTTGGCGTGCCAGTCATCGATGAGGCTCGGTTTAAGCAATTACTCAATGGTTTGGCATAGTAGGATTTCAACCATGATGAACTTAGCAACAGAGACCTTGCGCGAGCTTCCAATGCCTCCATATGCATTCGGCATTATTGGTTTTTCCGTTCTCTCACTTCTTCTGTATTTAACTCTTCGCCTAGACCGAGACTAATTTGTCCCGCGTTGGAATTTACGGCGGAACTTTTGATCCCATTCATCGTGGTCATCTGCACGTAATCACCCAGCTTTTTAAAAGAGATCTCATTGATCAATTACTTCTTATTCCTGCTGGCCAGCCTCTGCTGCGAAGCTCAGTTCCCACCGCAACCCCAGAGCAACGTCAAAAGATGTGTGAGCTAGCCCTTTCAACATTGCCAGAGGAAATCAAAAATAAAGTAAGCGTTAATCCCATTGAAATTCTGCGCCAAGGTCCCAGCTATTCAATTGATACTGTTGAAGCACTAAGTCAGTTATATCCAGATGATCAGATTTACTTAATCGTAGGAGCAGATGCTTTTTCCAAGATGGATCAATGGCATCGGGTGAAGGATTTAGAAAAGATGGCCACAGTGATATGTATTAATCGCCCTGGGTATCCAGCATTAGGAATTGAAATTGAGGCCCTAGATGCTGATGCAACTTCGATTAGACAGGGATTGAGCGCTGAAGTGCCGGAAATTGTGGCGGGATTTATAAGAGAGAATGGTCTCTATGACAATCAGTAGCAAAACCCGCGAAATAACCCAAGTAGCTGCCCACGCCATTATTGAAAAGATTGGCACGGATTTGATTGCAATTGATTTATCCGACCAATTAGTTTTGAGTGAAGTCTTTTTGATTGCCACTGGTCAGAACTCAGCACAAGTTGATTCAATTGCCGATGAAGTTGAACGCAAGCTGCAAGCAATTGGAGAAAAGCCAGCACGGCGTGAAAAAGGTGCTGAATGGATTTTGCTTGATTACTCAGATTTAGTTGTGCATATCCAAAGCGTTGAGCTTCGTAAGTACTACATGCTGGATCGTCTTTGGAATGATTGCCCAACTATTGAACTAGATGCAGTAAAGGAAGCCGCAATAAATGGCAGGTAATCGCATTGTTATTTGGCGCCACGGACAAACAGACTGGAACAAGATAAATCGTTTTCAAGGTCACTCTGATATTCCACTTAACGAAGTTGGAAAAGTTCAAGTAACTAGAGCAGCGCAAGTATTAGCGGGCATGAATCCAACTCAGATTATTTCAAGTGATTTGGGGCGCGCAGTTGAAACAGCACAAGCGCTTGCCGATTTAACTGGATTAAGTTTTAGTTCACACGAATCCCTGCGGGAAACCAATGGTGGTTTATGGGAAGGCAAAACTGGATCACAAAACCGAGCAGAAGATTTTCATAATTTTATCCGCTGGATTGATGGTGAAGATAATCCGGCTGGCACAACAGGGGAGCGACGCAGTGAAGTTGCATCTCGCGCAGTTAGCGAAATCCTGAAAGCTCTAGAAGGAAAAACTGAGCAACTCCTAGTTGTTGCAACACATGGTGGAACTGCAAGATGTGTCCTTGGAGAATTGCTACAACTTCCACTTTCACATTGGGGAGTTTTAGGCGGGCTTTCAAATGCATCATGGTCTGTGCTGCAAAGAAATCCCCGACAGTGGAATTTAGTGGAACATAACGCTGGATCTATTCCAGAACCTGTCTATGGCGAAGAAAGTGGAGCAACTTTCGTTTAAAACCACCGTGCATGTATGCGGTAAGGTCTGCACT
>Ga0209191_1001521_pt1 | contig 15329 bp, 21 predicted proteins | sample S_130626_EF_Meta_FD_187320 | JGI IMG/M metagenome (GOLD analysis project Ga0209191, IMG submission 187320) | Freshwater microbial communities from Lake Simoncouche, Canada to study carbon cycling - S_130626_EF_MetaG (SPAdes) (version 2) | ecosystem: Environmental > Aquatic > Freshwater > Lake ...
CGCAAATTGCTGCTACTGAGGACTCGATCGACAAGATGGCTCGCGCTACTGGCGTTGCTGATGACAAATTACGTCCAGCTCTGGCTCGTTTGGCTTTATCTACTAATGACACACAAAAGGCTCAGGAATTACTTAGCCTTGCACTTGATATTTCGACTCAGACAGGCAAGCCTCTTGAGGGCGTCGCAAACGCCTTGGGTAAGGCTTATGATGGAAATACCGCAGCTCTTGGCAAGTTGGGTGTTGGTTTATCATCTGCCGAATTGAAGGCAATGTCATTTACTCAGGTTCAATCTCGACTTTCAGATTTATTTGGTGGGGCAGCTGCTAAGAACGCCGAAACCTTTCAGGGACGCATGGATCGTCTCAAAGTGGCATTTGATGAATCAGTTGAAGCAATCGGTTACAAATTGCTCCCAATCATCCAATCACTTATCGACATCATCCTTACGAAGGTAGTTCCTGGCTTTGAAAGATTTGCAAAACTCTTTGATCCAATCAAGGAAGCCATCGATCGCAATAAAGAATCATTCCAGGCGCTAGGCAACTTCATCATCGATTACATCGTGCCGGTGTTTACCGTAGCACTTGGCGGAGCAATCTCATTTGTTGCCAAAATCGCATCAGGCGTCATTGATATTGTCGGTGGCGTTATCAATGTGATCCGTACTTTGGTATCGGGTGCTATTGATGGAATCAATGCCTTGATCAAGGCTTATAACGCGATTCCACTATTGCCTAATATTCCAACGATTTCTAAGCCTTCATTTACCACACCAACGGTTTCAGCGCCAAAGGTTACGACACCAACTTATACCGCTCCATCGATTTCATCATCGACGACTACAACCTCAACGGCTGGCACATCTAGCAGTTCAACAGCAAGCGTTGCCTCAAGCGCAGCAGCTGCTGCAACTGCGGTCGGTTCATTCAATGCTGGATCCTTCCGTATGGCAGAGGCTGCCACATCGGGCGACACTTACAATATCAATGTAACCGGAGCCTTGGATAAGGAAGGCGTTGCCCGTCAGATCGTAGATATCATCCAATCTTCAAATATGCGTGGCACTAATGGATCAACGAGTTTGCTAGCCGTATGAGCAACTGGAATCCTGTTTGGAAGGTTTTCATCGATGGAAACTCCAAGAATTACGCAAATACGACTATATCTAATCTCACGATTACAAGCGGTCGTACGACGATTGAGCAACAGGCTCAGGCTGGGTATTGCAATATCCAATTATTGAACCTGAGCAATGAAGCCTTTAATTTCAATGTTACAGATTCTCTGACTATCCAACTGCAAAACTCATCCGGCACTTACGTCAATATCTTCGGCGGTTTCATCACAGATTTCAATATTGAGGTCATCCAAGCAGGAGCCACAGGATTTACAACTGCTGCCAATATAACTGCGGTTGGAGCCTTGTCACGATTATCCAAATCAACTTGGACTGACACCTTGTCTCAAGATGAGGATGGCGATCAGATATACGCTCTTTTGGTTGATCTTCTAGTTAATTCTTGGAATGAGGTTGCCCCGGCTTTAACTTGGGCTGCTTACGATCCAGCAACGACTTGGGCAAACGCTGAGAATGTTGGACTTGGCGAGATCGATCGTCCGGGTGAATATATTTGTCAATCACGTCCTTCATCAGCTGCTGTCGTAGATCGATATTCACTTGCAGCATTGATCGCTCAATCTGCTCTAGGACAATTATATGAAGATGGTTCAGGTCGCATATGTTATGCCGATGCAACCCATCGCCAAGATTATTTGGCTGCCAATGGTTATACAGAATTATCTGCCAATGATGCATATGCTGCTGGTCTGCGCACTATCATTCAATCGGGCGATATTCGCAATGACATCACTCTGAATTATGGCGCTGGATTTGGATCACAAAAAACTGCTTCTGATGCAGCTTCGATTGCTACATATGGAAAATATGCAGAATCGATCGATACAGTCATTCATGGCGCAACCGATGCACAGTTAGTCGCCGATCGTCGTTTGGCTCTAAAGGCTTATCCGCGAGCCAAATTTGACTCAATTACTTTCCCGCTGACAAACAATGAGATCGACAATGGCGATCGTGATGCTTTGATCGGTATCTTTATGGGCTTGCCAATTAAGATTACGAATCTGCCTAACAATATTTCTGACGGCACTTTTGAGGGTTATGTCGAGGGCTTTACTTTTAGGGCTGGTTATAACCGGGTTGATCTGACGATCAATGCGACCCCTATTGAATTTTCCCAGGTTGCAGTTCGCTGGGATCAGGTTTCAGGCTCCGAGGCTTGGAATACTTTATCGGGTATACTTACATGGAATAATGCGATTGGAGCAGTAGCCTAATGGCGACAACAACTAACTTTGGGTGGACAACCCCAAACGACACGGATTTAGTTAAGGATGGCGCAGCTGCCATTCGTACACTTGGATCATCTATCGATACATCGATGGCTCAACTCAAGGGTGGTACAACCGGTCAGGTCTTATCAAAGACTTCTAATACAGATATGGCTTTTACCTGGGTTGCTCAGGATGACTCAAACGCAATTCAAAATGCTTTGGTTGATGCTAAAGGCGATCTCATTGCAGCTACTGCAAACGACACTCCTGCTCGCCTAGCCGTAGGCAACAACGGCGAGACACTCGTAGCAGATAGTTCCGCTACTACTGGTTTGCGTTATCAAAGCAATTTTGCAGCAGGTAAGAATAAAATCATTAACGGTGATTTTGGTATTTGGCAAAGAGGGACTACCTTTAGCAATCCTTCATCGGGGCAGTATTTTGCAGACAGAGTAAATTGCTTTTTATCGGGTACTGGTCAAACAAGAACCATTAGCCAACAGGCTTTCACACCAGGAACCGCACCTGTTGCTGGTTATGAAGGTAAATACTTTCTGCGTTACAATCAAAGCGTTTCAGGAACTAGCCCATTAAATGTATTGAAAACTTCTTACATTGAAGATGTGCAAACTTTTGCGGGTCAAACTGTTACATTTTCTTATTGGGCAAAGGTGGGTACGGCTACTAGTCACGGAGCACTAACTCTTTATCAAGTCTTTGGAAGCGGTGGTAGTTCACAAGTAACACAAACTATTGCTGCTGCACCAAGTTACACAACAGATTGGGTTCGTTATTCCTATACCTTTACCGTTCCTTCAATTGCTGGAAAAACTATTGGTACTGGTAGTTACATTAGCATTGACTTCAATCTGCCTTCAACTGGTACATTTACTTTTGATATTTGGGGTCTGCAATGGGAAGCGGGCAATACAGCTACCGCTTTCCAAACTGCAACAGGAACAATTCAAGGAGAATTAGCCGCTTGTCAAAGGTACTACTACCGCACGACAGCCTTAAACTCAAGCAACTGGATGTCTCATTTAGGCACGGCTGGTTCAACTACAACCGCTTATGTATCAGTACCACTAAAAACTACAATGCGCGTATTTCCAACGGCAATAGATTATGCAAGTCTAAGGCTTTTTGACGCTGCCAATCCTGCCACGGCTGTAACCGCGTTAATTATTGACGGTGGTAATAGTGACATTGTGATTCTTGGTGCAAGTGTTGCATCTGGACTGACTCAATTCCGTCCTTATTATCTTTTGGCTAATACAACACCATCTTACTATGGACTAAGTGCGGAGTTATAAAATGGAAAACATCACAACAATTACAAACCGAGACGGCATTGAACACATAATCATTGACCACGGTAACGAGACATTTACCTCAATGACAAAGGCAGAATACGACCGCCAACAAGCGGAACAATCCACACCAAGTGTGACGAATGAAGCCAAGACTAAGTAAGTCAGCCGTTCAGCTGCGTGAACAGATCGATGATGCCTTCCCGGATCGAGATCGGACTAGCGATGGCTGGATCGGTGACACACGACACGCTGCGCGCAAGTCAGATCATAATCCTGATGAGCAAGGTTGGGTACGTGCCATCGATGTCGATCGTGACTTATCCGGAAAAGCAAAACCTGACATCATGCCCGATCTTGCAGATCAGATTCGACTCTATGGCAAGTCTCATCCTGAGCGAATTAGTTACGTCATATTCGACGGCAAAATTGCCTCAGCCAAAAAAGGCTGGGAATGGCGTCCTTATGATGGCATCAATAAGCACAATCATCATTGCCATATCTCTTTCACTAAAGAAGCTGATGAAGCATCTGATTTCTTTCAAATCCCGTTAATTGGAGGCACAAAATGAATGAACTAATTATCGGCGCTTTAGCGCTTGCATCAATTCCAGCAATTCGCGCTGCAATTAAGGCATATCGTGCCAAGAAGTCAGTCGGAAATATTGTTGCTGATGCTGTTGAAGCTGCTATCGATGAAGTTGATCGCAAAAAGAAGTGACAGCAAATGACTGGGCGGGATTCATCCTCGCCATTGCCTCGACGCTTGCTATATTTATTGGCGGTTTGCGTTATTTGGTTCGCGGTTGGTTGTGGACTCTTACGCCGAATGGTGGATCATCTCTCGCAGACCGATTGGCAAGAATAGAGACACGCCAAGAGCAGATGATGGAACTTCTAAAAAAGTAAGGGACACTTATCCACATGGCGAGAAAACCTACTAAGGCGTTAGAGGAACAAGGGTACTCAAAACTCGATGCTTACTGCATCGGGCTTCATGAATATTACAAATCTTTACGCAAAGCAGGCTTTGACGAAGGTTTAGCGTTATTTATGATAACTGACGTTCAATCGTATCCAGGATGGATTCTGCCTGACCCAATAGAGCCTGAAAAATTTGGCGATTACGAGGACGACGACGAGGACTAAATGACAGTCAAGAGGATCGCTTGGATTTCAGATATTCAGGCACCATTCTTTCATGAAGCAGCAGTCAAAAATCTAGGCAAGTTTTTAAGGTCTTATAAGCCTCATCAAACTATTTGTATTGGCGATGAAATTGATCTCCCGCAGCTTGGTGGCTTTGCTCAACCATGGCAAGAAGTCGAGGGCAACATCGATGAGGATCGCAGATTGACTCTCGAAATCCTTGAATATCTAGGCGTTACCGATGTTGTTGGATCTAATCATGGCGCTCGCGTTTACAAGTCTTTAAGCCGTCGCCTACCCGCTTTTATGAATCTGCCTGAGCTGCGTTATGACAAGTTTATGGGATACGACAAAGCCGGAATCAAGTACCATCCAAACGGCTTTGACTTTGCTCCTGGTTGGCACACCTGCCACGGAGACGCTTTCCCGCTTTCAAATAAGCCGGGTCAAACTGCCTTAAACGGCGCTATGCGTATGGGTAAATCGATCGTGTCGGGTCACACGCACAGACTTGGATTATCTGCTCATTCTGAGGCTTCAGGAGGGCGCTACGGGCGCATTGTGTGGGGTGTTGAGGTTGGCAACCTTGTAGACCTTTCAAGCCCCGGAATGGGCTATACAAAGGGTTATGCTAACTGGCAGATGGGCTTTGTCGTCGGTACTCTGCATGGTAAGCGCTTTACGCCTGAACTCATTCCAATCGATCCAAAAGACGGATCATTTATCTATCAAGGCAAACGCTGGGGCTAAAAGGTTCCAAAAGGTAACCTAAATCGTTATCGTTTCGTTATCTGATAAACGTGTAATTGTCTGTTAATTGTGAGACCGTAATCCTGTAGCCAACCCAGGCTACAGAATCGGGAGTAACAAAATGTCAATACAAATGCCAATGATTATTGTTTTACTTGCTGCTAACGTCCTTTGGTTTATTGTCGGATGGGCAATGGGCTATAAGGAATCTGAAGAGGATCGTAAGTTTATTGTCCAGGCGAGTGAAAATGCGCGCTAATGACATCCTTGACGAAGCCAAAGACCTCATCCAAGACCGAGGCAAAGATTACGGCTTGGCAGCTCTCAATCACCTTCGAATCGCCAAATTGTGGTCAGCCTACCTTGAACGTAACATCGAGCCTCACGAAGTCGCAATCTGTATGGCACTTGTCAAAATCTCACGCTTACAAGAGACAAGCCTCCACTCAGACAGTTACAAAGACGGCGCAGCATACATTGCGCTCGCTGGACAGATTGCATCAACTGATTGGAGTGACCTTGACAGTTATTAAGGCAGCCCCTGGTGTTTGGTGCGATTATTGCAAGGTTAGATTTGGTACCACGTCGGTACTAGGTCAAAAAGGCGCTAGTTACACAGTTATCAGCAATCATCCAAAAAGCCAAGGCGTACGCCGAAACTATTGCAATGCCTGCGCCATCGAGGTTCAGACATGGGCAGACGGTACTGTTTGGTCACTACCGGAACAAACCGAGTATCTAATGAAACAAGAGGAGTTACCAAGTGTTTAATTTGGCAGATTATGAAACGGTTGAAAGCCGACTAGAGAAGTTTATAAAGGATTTCCCGGATTTCAGAATATCGACGGAATTGGAGTCATTTCAAAATGATCGATTTATTGTTAAAGCATACCTATATCGAACTTTTGCAGATAGCGTTGCGTTTTCCACCGGATACGCTGAGGAGAAGGTTACTGATCGCGGTGTTAATTCAACTTCAGCGCTGGAAAATTGCGAGACTAGCGCGATCGGTCGGGCGCTTGCAAATGGCGGTTACGCAGCTAAAGGTAAGAGACCATCTAGAGAAGAAATGAGCAAGGTTGAACGCCTAACAGCCAAGGACATCGCCAAGGCTAAAGAAGTGCCAAGTTTTGCCACAAAAGAGGAAGCACTAGCTGCTGATCCTTGGACTACAGAGCCAGTTTATGGCGATATCAAAACTCAACCAGTTGTTACTGTTTCAGAAGCCATGGACACGATTTCTCATATTCTTGGCGTTATCAATGAGGAAGAATGTGAGCATGGAGTTATGAAATGGAAGGAAGGCGAGAAGAATAATCGTGCTTGGGGCGGTTTCTTCTGTCCAGGCGGAAATGTAGCACCTGCTCAAAACTGTCCTACTCGCTGGTACAACCTTGGATCATCAGGCAAATGGGAAAAGCAGAAACTAAGGAGCGTTTGAAATGGGATTTGTCGAAATAAACGTCAATGGTCAATGGATGAATTTGATGTCAATGTCAGTACGTTGTCAGTTATGCAATGAGGAAGTAATCATCGCTCACTTGGCTACTGTTGAAAATACAGATATGCCAAACAATGCCACTTGGACTTGCAAGAGATGTCATTCAGTCAATGGCTAATCATCGCAAAACGAGAGGCTATCGGACTCAAAAGGTTATAGCCGATTATTTGAAACAATGGTGGGAATACGCCGATACTGCTGGCGCTGGACGTCAGGGTGAGGACATTCTCAACATTCCAAGCATTGCGATCGAGGTAAAGGCAAGAAGTGATTTCCAACCCTTAGCATGGATTAAACAATCAGCTGCAAATGCCAATGGCAAACTGCCAATCGTGATTATGCGTTGTAATGGGCAAGGCGAGGATGCAGGCGAGTACCTGGCTTTTATGAAAGTCAAGGATTTGATGCCTATTGTTGCCAGTAAAGCACCAAGCCACGAGATTGTCAGATGCGACCAAGATGGAACATACTTATTCAAAGGAATGGAGTGTTCAACGTGCCGATCTATGAATACAAATGCGTCAAATGCCAAATAGCCATGGAGATTGAAAGATCAATCCATGAAGAAGCAGATCCAATCTGTTGCGGTGAATCTATGCGTCGAGTCTATAGAACGTTTGGAATCCAATTCAAAGGCGATGGATGGGGACACCAATGACACGCCGTATTTCACGCTCAGTATTTGACAAGGCTGGTACGCTATCGACGCAGAGCCCATCAGGGGCTCACCGCGACCCGCTGAGGCGGGTAGGTCGCGGGGTGCTAGTTGCTATTGGGATAACTCTGTTTACACCGGCTTATGCCGGTTCACCTGATGTGGTTAAACAATTAACACCACAAGAATATGCAGCTACACTATTAGAAGATGAACAACAGATGAACTGCCTGGATAAACTTTATACAAGGGAATCGAATTGGAGATCAGACGCAGTTTCAGGATCTCATTACGGAATACCACAAGGACGATCTGATTATTTAAAGACAGCAACAACAGAGCAACAAATTATGTGGGGATTGAAGTACATCGATAATCGATATGGATCACCTTGTGCAGCTTGGTCATTCTTTCAAAGGCATAACTACCATTAAAGAATCATCGTTAAGGAATACAGGTTCAACCTCTCAATGGAGAAGGTTAAGGTTGATGGTGCTTAAACGCGATGGCTATATATGCCAGCGATGTGGAATGGAAGCAACACACGTAGATCACATCATACCGAGACGCTTGATGACTGGTGAAGCAGTAGACTCTCTAGATAATTTACAATCTTTATGCAAGAAATGTAATTTACAGAAAGGGGGTACGTTTTTTGAGAGCGTTAGGACACCCATGACCCCCCTTGATCTTTTTGCCCCCAAAAACGGCTCTATCAGCCACTATCAGGAAGCATCTGAGTAATTATGACTAACAACCCTCAAAACGGCTTAGATAGCCCTATACAGGCTTACCTAGGGGCGACAGAACCGCGTATTCGCTCCAAAGCGGTCGATTTACCCTCTCGCGGACAGGAAATGATCGACTTTTGCGAGTCTTTGAAGGATCCAGTTACTGGAAACAACTTTAAACTGCTTCCTTGGCAGAAATATTTGGCGATGGAAATGCACCGCGTCAAGCCTGATGGACGTTGGTATCACAATGAAATTGGGGTGATTATTGCTCGTCAAAATGGCAAATCTACCTTTATGCAGCTGCGAATATTGGCTGGAATGTTCCTATGGGGCGAGCGTTTGCAGGTTCATACTGCTCACAAACTCACTACTTCATCTGAAATCTTTTGGAAGATCGATGAAATTATTCAAGCCAATGAACAACTCGTGACTCGATTCGTTAAGAAGTACGAAACTAAGGGATCTCAGGAAATCAAACTTAACGATGGTACTCGATACCTCGTAAGAGCCAATAACTCAGCTGCTCGCGGTATCGCAGCACCGGATGTTATCCATCTTGACGAAGTGCGCGAATATAAAGACGATGAAGTTTGGGCATCATTGCGCTTTACTCAAATGGCAAGCAAGAATCCAATGGCGATTATGTATAGTAATGCCGGAGACCAACATTCCGTAATTCTCAACCGTATGCGCGAGCGCGGGCTTGCAGCAGCTGCTGGATCTGATGATCCGATCGGGTGGTTTGAATGGTCGGCTGAACCTGGTTGTCCGATCGATGATATGACCGGATGGCAACAAGCAAACCCTAGCCTTGGATATACGATCCACTTGGATAATCTCAAATCTGCAATGTCAGATGATGAGTCTATTATTCGCACCGAACTTTTATGCCAATGGGTGAGTCAGATCAACCCAGCCATCAATCCGTCAAGTTGGACAGAGTGCGCTTATGAGGGTACGCTCACTTTGGATCGGGAGCAACCAACTTGGATGGCGGTCGATCTTTCACCGGACAGGAAAGCAGCCGCGTTAGTGGCAGCGCAACGACTTGATGGGGACAAGTTTTGCGTTGTGTTGCTGGAGACTTACACGAATCCAGTAAACATTGACGATAAGGATCTAGCAAACAGTATCGCTGTGTGGGCGCGTAAATACTCAGTCGAAACCGTTGCTTATTCTCGTCAAACCGCTGGCGCGGTTGCTTCCCGTTTAGCACCGGCAGGAATTCCGACTACTCCGATCGATGGCGCGATTTATGGGCAAGCCTGCGATGAAATGTTGTCGGCTATTACCTCCCAGCGACTTGTTCATGGCAATCAAGCCGAGTTAAACAAGCAAGCCTTGTCAGCAGTTAAATTGCCTTTCAAAGATGGCGGTTGGTATTTAGGTCGCAAGGCATCAGCTGCGACAATTTGTGCAACCGTTGGAATGGCGATGGTGTCTCACTTTGCGACACGACCTGATTCTGAAGTCGATATCGTGTTAGGTTGATTATGGTATAATTTTGTGCTAATGGCACTCAGAGATTTGTTCGCGAAGGCTCCTGAACCGGTTGGACTTACGGTAGACGCAGCTGCGACTCCAGCACCTTTCAACTCGACTTACAATAACTTCTTTTATCCGTTGTCAAGCGCCACACGCGAGCAAGCGATGGCAATTCCAACGATCGCAAGAGCGCGTAACATTTTATGCAGCCTTGCAACATTGCCACTAGAGCAATACGTCAAAAGTACCGGCGCACACATCGAACCCAATCGAGTAATTAACCAACCTGATTCGCGTGTTCCCGGTTCTGCTATTTATGCTTTCATTGCTGAAGATTTACTTTTCTTTGGCGTGGCTTATGGACAAGTAATGTCAATGTATGCAGATGGACGAATCCAAGAATGGACTCGCGTTGCACCTGGAAGAGTTACTTATAAGACAAACGCAAATCAAACTGAAATTGTCGGATACACAGTTGATGGAATGGACGTGCCACCAATGGGCGTCGGATCTCTCGTTGTTTTCAATGGTTTAGATGAAGGCTTTTTGTCTCGCGCTGGTCGCACAATTAGAGCTGCGATCGCTTTAGAAAACGCATCAGAGGCTTTTGCAAAAGAGCCAGTACCGATGATGGTTTTGAAATCTAATGGCACAAATCTTACAAGCGAGCGTATTGGCAAATTGCTTGAAGCCTGGCGCGTTGCCCGCACAACTCGATCAACCGCATTTCTTAATGCCGATGTTGAATTGCAGGCAATGGGAATTGATCCAAACAAACTGCAACTAAACGAAGCGCGTCAATATGTAGCGCTTGAATTATGTCGCGCTATTGGACTACCGGCTTTCTTTGCATCGGCTGAAACAACATCGATGACTTATTCAAACGCTACGGCTGAACGTCGTTCACTTATCGATTTTGGTGGACGCAATTTACTTTTGGCAATCGAACAACGCTTGTCAATGCCGGATTTTGTGCCAGCAGGCTCAGAGATCCGATTCTCTCTCGATGAATACTTACGCGGTAATCCTTTGGAGCGCGCACAGGTTTACGAGATTCTAAATCGTATCGGCGCAATGAGCGTTGAACAGATTCAAGAGGAAGAGGACTTAATCAAGTCATGAAGATAACAATGCCAGTAACGATTACTGCATCAGATGCTGAATCACGCATCATCGCAGGTCGTATCGTTCAATGGGATGCAGTTGGAAATACTTCTGCTGGATCAACCGTATTTCTACCTAACTCAATCGAGTTTGGAAAGAATACAAAATTAGTTTTAGAACATAACCGCACAAAGCCACTTGGCAAGTTGGTTGAATGGTCTCAGGATGATTCAGGTATTACTGCATCATTCAAGATCGCTAAGACAACTGCTGGAAATGACGCGCTAGAAGAGGCTGCAACTGGACTCCGTTCAGATTTCAGCGTTGGCGTTGAAGTAAGTGCGTGGGATAACAAAGATGGCGTCATGGCTATCTCTGCATCCAAGTTACTTGAAGTTTCACTTGTCACCGATGGAGCAATCCCCGGCGCTGAAGTGGAAAAGGTCGCAGCTGCTGAAACACCTGGTACCGCTGCAACCGAATCAACCCCGGAACCTCAGATCGAGGAACCTAAGACAGAAGGAGACGACCTAGTGTCAGAAACCGTTTCAGAGGCAGTATCAACCGAGACGGTTGAAGCTGCTAAGACTGAAGTTAAAGCGACATCATATCCGCTTAACTCTCAGCGCGTACGTACACCTATCGTTTCAGCAGGATCATATCTAGAGCACTCAGTTCGCGCAGCAATGGGCGACGAGACATCTAAGTTATATGTTGCTGCTGCATCAGATACAACATCAACAGAGGTTGCTGGTCTTGTACCAACTCCTCAACTAGCAACAATTTGGGATCCAAAGACAACAAACATTCGTCCAGCTATTGCAGCAGTTCGAAATGCAGTCTTGCCGGCTGCTGGTCTTACTTTCGAGATCCCACGTGTTAAGACTGCACCAACAGTAGCAGCAGCTGCTGAAAAGGGTGCTTTCTCAGATACTCAGGTTGAAATTGAGTATGTTTCTTGCACAGTAAGCAAATATGCTGGGATGCAAAAATTCGATGTTGAGGTCCTTGACCGCACATCGCCGGCGTTCTTCGATGAATTGGTCCGCCTCATGAGCAACCAATACGCAGCAGCTACTGATGCAGCAATGTATACAGCGCTTGCAGCAGGAACACTTGATTCAACAGTAATCACACTTCCATTCGACGGCGATTCATTTGCTGGATTTATTTCACGTGGTGCTGCATCTGTTTACGCAGCAACTAAGCGTCACGCAACAGGAATCGTTTGCACACCTACACAATGGGCAAATATGATCAAGCTCAATGATTCAAACAAGCGTCCTTTGTTTGATGTTGCAGGAAACGCACAAAACGGTGTCGGCATGGTAAACCCAGGCGGATTCGTTGGATCTGTAATGGGACTTCCAGTTTACGTAACTCCAAACTCATCAACTGGCGCTGGAGATGACTCAATCATCATCCTAAACGGCGATTCATTTGTTTGGTACGAAGGCGCTGGTCCACTACAACTACGTACTAACATCGTTGGTACGGGTCAGGTTGAAGTTGGATACTACGGTTACGGCTCAGCAGTAACTTTGACAGCAGCTGGTGCATTTACACTAAACGTGTAATCGAAGCACAAACTTAATCATGCCGGGGGGGTTGCTCCCGATCTCCCCGGCAGCAGTTTAGAGAGGATGAAATGCCAAGTATTATCACAGCGTCAGAGTTGAGATCGGTGCTTGGCGTTTCGTCTGCTCTTTACAGCGATGCTTATTTGAACGATATTATCGATACATCTGAGGCAGTTATTTTGCCTTTGCTTACAACTTTTGCAGCACCAATTCAATCGGTTTCGTTGACTAACAATGTCGCAACCTTTGAGACAGTAGGAATCCATGAGTTCACCGAAGGACAATCAGTTGTCATCGCCGGATGCGGATCTCCATTTAACGGCACTCGAACAGTCAATGCTGATGTCGATGCATACACATTTACAGCAAACATCACTAACGCCGATGTCATTGAAAAGAATGTTATCCCTAGCGGATCCGCAACACTTACGGGCGCTTCAACTTATGTTGGAGTCGCAGCGGTTGAGTCAGCGATCATCGTAGTTTCAGTTGAAGTATTTCAATCGCGTACTGCTCCAGGCGGACAGATCGAAGGCGTAGATTTTGCTCCATCTCCATATCGCATGGGACGCAGCTTATTCAATCGTGTCGTGGGTCTCTTAGGACCTTACATCGATGTTGAGACGATGGCTCAATAATGCCAAGCACAATCCTCTCAGCAGTTCGCACTCCTCTTGCCAATGCACTAGCCGGAGTTTCAGCAAACGTATTTAGTTACGTGCCTGAGCAGATTCCGGCTCCTGCTGTTGTCTGCGTTCCGGATTCTCCATATATGGAGTTTGAGACAATAGGCAAGAACACCTTTCGATGCAAATTGAATTACACAATTACCTGCTGCGTTGCCTATAACAGCAACCCTGCAAGTCTTGATAACATAGAACAACTAATCACAAGCGTTGTGGCGGTTATACCGGCTGGATACGATATCCAGGTTGTTGATCGACCAACAGTTACACAAGTAGGCGCTAGTAACTTGCTAGTCGCGGACATACGCGTATCCACCTGGTATACGCAGACGGCATAAGGAGAAAACCCAATGGCAACAACAGTTATCACGGGTCGCGACCTAATTCTGACAATCGCATCGACAAACTACGATGCTCAGACAACTAGCGTCACACTCGTAAACAGCCCGACAATCGACGTCTATCAGACACTCGATGGCAAGGCTTACAAGCACACAGACAACCAATGGACTCTCAACGTGGAGTTGCTTGCTGACTGGGGTGCAACATCATCACTATTTGAAGCAATGTGGCTTGCAGCTGATGCAAACCCAAATACAACTCTTGCAGTTTCTTTGACTGCATCAACAGGCGCAGTATTTGCTTGCAACGTATTGCCTGTTTACCCAACAGTCGGAGGCGCAGCACCTGGCGCACAGACTGACACTTGGGCGCTGACAGTAGTCGGCACACCAGCAGACACATTTAGTTAAAATCTAACAACGGGAGCACAGATGAAACTACCAATCACAATTACATACAACTCAGGCGACCAAGCGACTTATGTGGCACAACCGCCGGAGTGGGCGAAATGGGAACGTGAGACTAAGAACGTTATTTCTCAGGCTAATGACAAGATTGGCATTTGGGATCTTATGTTTTTGGCTTATCATGCTTACAAGCGAGAAAACGCTGGAAAGCCAACTAAGTCTTACGATATTTGGTCTGAAACCGTTGCTGATGTAACAGTCGGAGACGATACCCCAAAAGCCACCAACCAGGAAGCATAAGGCGGATCCTCGTCAATCTAGCAATAGAGACGGGGATACCGATGCAATACTGGGAGGATGCAGACGACATTTTAACCGCGATAGAAATACTGAAGGAGCGATCGGATGGCAGATGAAGTCAAGATCGCTTATGACAAATCAGATTTACGCGGTATTACCAGGGCTTTCAAGGCTATGGATGATCAAGCCGTCGAAGCTGCTAAAAAAGAATCTTCTAATCTTGCTGAGTATGCTGCTGGACAAATTAAGATCAAAGCAGCGACTCGTACGGTTTCAGGTACTGCTGCTCGCCGTATTGCTGATGGAGTTAAAGTAAGCAAGACATCGAAGATCGGTGAATTTAGTTATGGATTTGCTCGACAGAAGTTCAGCGGTGGCGGTTCAACTCTTGATCTGCTTTACGGTATGGAGTTTGGATCAAATCGATTTAAGCAGTTCCCAAAGCGCACCCCAAACAAGGGGCGTGGCAATTCCGGGTATTTCATTTACCCAACCCTGCGAGAGATCCAGCCGGATCTAGTTCGCAAGTGGGAAGAAGCATTTAGCGGCATTTTGAAGGAGTGGGATTAATGGCAGGTAATAGAACCCTTAAACTCTCGATCCTTGCTGATGTTGATGATCTTAATAAGAAGTTAAAGGCTGCTAATGGTGACGTTGAAAACAGCGCTACCAATATGGAAAAGTTTGGCAAAGTCGCAGCTGCTGCTTTTGCTGCTGCTGCAACCGCTGCTGCTGCCTACGCAGTAAAGATTGGCGTCGATGGCGTTAAGGCTGCACTAGCCGATGAACAAAGCCAAGTTAAATTAGCCTCAGCACTTACTAATGCAACCGGCGCTACAAAGGCGCAAATTGCTGCTACTGAGGACTCGATCGACAAGATGGCTCGCGCTACTGGCGTTGCTGATGACAAATTACGTCCAGCTCTGGCTCGTTTGGCTTTATCTACTAATGACACACAAAAGGCTCAGGA
>Ga0209191_1001522_pt1 | contig 15327 bp, 17 predicted proteins | sample S_130626_EF_Meta_FD_187320 | JGI IMG/M metagenome (GOLD analysis project Ga0209191, IMG submission 187320) | Freshwater microbial communities from Lake Simoncouche, Canada to study carbon cycling - S_130626_EF_MetaG (SPAdes) (version 2) | ecosystem: Environmental > Aquatic > Freshwater > Lake ...
CACAAATACAGTTGTTCGCCAATGCCAGATTCGGCCCATCTCTTGTGTTTGCATTATGAAATCTTCGACAGTGCCTTTGCGATATCGCGATAGAAATCAACAAGACGTGGTCCCCAACGAGAAGGAACATCTGCAGTTAGTGCAAATACTTTGTTGTTTTTTACCGCAGAGATTTGAGACCAACCAGCGCGCTTTGCAACGCTTTCTGTAGTAACTCCGTATTGCGCATCAGCTAAGAAAATCGCTTGCGGATCGCTTTTCAGTAAGTACTCAGCAGATAACTGTGGGTACCCATATGAATCAGCACCTGCAGCAGCATCAGCAACGTTAATCACGCCAAAGTCTTTATACACACGTCCAATAAAAGTATCGGATGTCACTGAGTAATAGGTGTCATCTAATTCGTGGAATATGCGAACACCCGTTGATTTCTTTGCACTTGCAAGAATTGCTTTGATATCTGTGGCCATCTTCTTTGAAAGTGCATTCGCTTTAATCTGCTTATTGGTGACTTTGCCCAAGACATTGATCTCTGCATACACATCAGAGAGTTGTGTTGGAGCTTTCTCCATTAACACAGGTACTTTCAGTTTGATTAATGCGTTACGAATTTCCGTTGATTTCATAGCATCGACAGAGAGCAGCACTAGGTCAGGCTTCTTACCAACGATTGCTTCAACGTTTGGCTCGAAGGCGCTGATGTCACTAATGGGTGCACTCTTTGGATAATTAGAAAGGCTGTCAACGAGCAAGACTTGCTTGTCCGCGCCGATGCTAAAGAGGATTTCAGTAGCACTCGGAGAAAGCGAAATAATTCGCTTTGGTTCTTTTGCGATTTTTGTTGTAAATCCACCCGATGAAATTGTTAGTGGATATTTTGTTGCTGCCGCTTGCGCGGGACTTGCTAGAACTGATGCGAAAACAATTGCAACGATTGCAATTGCAGGCGCACGAAGACGTGCCTTAAACATAAAAAACTCCCTCAATAATTTGAGGGAGGAAAATTGGGCGAAAAAGCAATAACGCTTAGAGGCCCGACCTTCCTCCGAGGTCGGATACTTCGGCGTTCTGCCAGGCGACCTGGCTTAGATCTTTCGATCATTTACAGTTGCGGGACAGCGCCGGAATTAAACCGGACTTCGCTAGACACAACGCCACTTACTTTTTAGTTTCCTAATTGGTAAGTGGAAGAATGCTATTTTAGATCTAACCTAAAATCAAGTACAGTTTTCTGGAGGGATCGGGCTCTCGCCTCCCCTAAAATAGGTCTAATCTCAAAAAACACCACGAATCTACTTTGAAACCTTAATCTGGTAAGTAGTATGCAAATTTAAATTCCAAGTGATTGGGAATGGAAATCTTTTCTTTCTGATTTTGTCCCCCTTGAACACGGAATTAATCATCGTTTCTAGAGAAAAACAATTACCCGTATGCTCGAGGGCATGGTTTAGTTTGAAGTCCATTTCAGAATCTTGCTTTTTCAATTTAGCGAGTGATCCGATATGCCATAAAATCCTATACAACAGTGATGGATCTGCGGAAAGATGTATCGATACAGTGCCATTATTTGCGCACACTCTCCTGATTTCCTTCAATGCTACGAATGGGTTTGCAACATGATGGAGTACGCAACTCACAATTACTCGATCAAAGCTCTTTGATTTGAAATCTAAGGCTTGCACATCTGAATAAACTTTGGTTACATTTCTTTTATTTTCAACTTTTTGTTCAATTTTTGGATAAGAGATATCAGTCATGATGTATCTATCAAAAACAATTTTTACAAATGGTAGGTGCTCTTCTTGGTTTGCTCCCACTTCAAGTATTTTTCTATATTTTTCATCAAAGAGATTCTTCTCCAGCTGGGAATGAGCGATTTTATGCAGCAAACCTGTGGCGCCTCTAGAGGAGGTTTGTGAATAGAATTCCGAATAAAATCTATCTTTATCCTGCATGTTCCATCTCCTTAAAACGGATAAAAAGTGGGCCCAGACGGGCTCGAACCGTCGACCCACGGATTAAAAGTCCGTTGCTCTACCGACTGAGCTATAGGCCCCAAATTATTTACTGCTTTGTACTTGCGGAATCTTATCTGAAAATTACCGCCCCTTTGACGCTCGCATTAAGCGGTCTCTGATGGCAATTGCAAGCCCATCACCGCTGGGTTGGATGATTGCAATCGTTGCGAGCCCTTGTGCATCGCCATCTCGAAGTGCTGAGTAAAGAGTGCGCGCATATTCATCTGTATTTGCAGGAGTTGCCAATCGAATTGCACCTTGTGGTGTTGCAATATCTGCGGGTGCAATAAATCCTTCTCCCACACTTGCTTGCACATCAAGAAGTATTTGAGCATTGGGTGCGTAATGTTTTTCAAGTGAACCGCTTACGCGAATCTGTGAATCATTATTTTCACTAACCTTTAAACCTGTTGCCTTTTCAATCATTGCTTGCGTGATCGCTCCGGGGCGCAGAATCTTTGGCAAATTCCCCGTGCAATCAATGATTGTTGATTCAAGTCCCACCTGGGCGGCTCCGCCGTCAAGGATTAAATCATGACCAGATAAATAAGCACCGAGTTCTTCTTGAACCGCAGCCGCTGTTGTTGGTGAAACGTGTCCGAATCTATTTGCCGAAGGCGCAGCAATTGCGTGCACGCCAATCTTTTTACACTGCTGCAATAATTCTAAGGCCAATGCGTGATCAGGTACACGAAGACCAACTGTGTTTTGTCCACCAGTAACAAAATCCATTGCAGCATCACTGCGTTTAAATATCAGCGTCATCGGCCCTGGCCAGAAAGAACGCGCGAGCGCCATTGCATATTCGCTAATTTCTTCTGTCCAGTAACCAATGTCATCAATGGATGCAATATGCAGAATCAATGGGTGATCTTGTGGGCGACCTTTTACTTCATAAATACGCGCTACTGCTTTTCCATTACTTGCATCCGCACCAAGCCCATAAACAGTTTCTGTAGGAAAGGCAATCAGAGCACCGTTTTTAAGTGCTTGCGCGTTTTCCCCTTGGCTCATCTTCGTATTCTCTCATTATTTTCACAGAGACAAAGAAGTACACTTGAGCCTATGAAAACCACACACATGAAGAAATTCGCTCTTCCTGCCATTGCTCTTTCCTTGATCGCAGGCGTTTCACTTGCCCCCGCATCAATGGCAGCAGCGCCTGCTCGTTCTATTTCAGTAAATGCTGAAGGAACAGTAAAGGTCACACCCGATGCGGTGCGCATGAGTGCAACTGCAACGACAGTGGCAGCAAGTAATAAGACAGCGTTGGCTGAAACTGCAAAGACGGCAGCAGCTGTGCGAGCAGCACTTCTTGATAGTGGTGTGGCAAAGTCAGATATCGCAACACAATCAATTACTTCTTATCCTGAGTACAGCTACACCCCAGATGGTGGATCAAAACTTATTGGATACCGCGCATCGCAATCATTTGTTGTAACAATTAAGAACGCAGCAAACGCAGGAGCAGTCGTTGACGCTGTTGTTGCAGCTGGTGGAGATAACTTGCAGGTCAATGGTGTTTCACCATTTGTACTCGATGCAAGCAAATCATCACTTGCAGCCCGCACTGTTGCAGTTAAAAACGCACGTGCTAAAGCGTTGTCGTACGCGAAATTGTTAGGTGTAAAACTCGGACGTGTAATTACTTTGACTGAAGGAAGCGGACCATCTGCATATCCAATAATGGCGATGGCTAAGGATTCTGTTGGCAACACTGTGATTGATCTAGGCCAGCAAGATGTAACTGTCTCAATCTCTGTGCAATGGGCTATTAATTAGCGCATAAATAAAGGCAGTTTGGTCGCACGCTTTACACAAGGTACGATTTGCGAGCCTCAAACGTCCCCATCGTCTAGGGGCCTAGGACATCGCCCTTTCACGGCGGTAACACGGGTTCGAATCCCGTTGGGGGCACGCAGTACAGCAGTAAAGGTTTTGAAATTAATTCTTACAAATTTATTTCAAGGCCCGGTAGCGCAGTTGGTTAGCGCGCCGCCCTGTCACGGCGGAGGTCGCGGGTTCAAGTCCCGTCCGGGTCGCAAAAGTTTGGCGCTGTACACATTCGTGTGGCCGGCGCTGAATTTTTGGTAAGGCTTGGTAGCTCAGTTGGTACGAGCGAACGACTGAAAATCGTTAGGTCGCCGGTTCGATCCCGGCCCAAGCCACGTTAGTTATTTTTGATTGGTTTTTTGTTTTTTATTTTGTGTAACTAAAAATTTTAACCAGCTGCAGAACCAGAAGATCCAGACTTACGTTGGAATCGACCTGGTGCACCGCCAGTTGCTTGACCGCCGCTTACTTTAGAACCCGAAGAGCGACCTTCTTTTGGAGCAGGTGCGTTCTTAGACTTTTTCTTCTCAAGCGCTTCTAAAAACTTTGCGCGAGCTTCATCTGCGGGTTTCTTATCATCGGCCATGGAAGAAGTTTACTACTTATCTTCACTAGGGATACGCAAGAAAAACACGAGCAGTGCAACCCATCCAGCGCCAGCGATGTAGGCAAAAATCGAATTCTCGGTTTGATAGATGGTATATGCCAACAACCCATAGACACCTGATGCAGCCCACAGAGTGATTGCTGCATATTTACGGTGGATGCCGATGCGCATTAATCGGTGCGACAAGTGATCGCGACCGCCAGTAAATGGTGAGATGCCGCGATAAAGGCGAGATGCAACTGCAACTGTTGTATCTAGAATCGGAATTGCAAGTAATGCAATCGGAATAACTAGTGAAAGTTGTTTAGGGACAATTCCTGGATTGAGGCGAATGGTAAGTACGCCCATAACAATGCCTAAAAAGAGTGCTCCCGCATCGCCCATATAAATCTTTGCGGGGGATTTATTCCAGAGTAAAAAGCCTGCTGTAGACCCACAAACCACTATCGCGAGTGCGCTAACAAGTATCTGGCCTTCACTATTTGCAATCAGAAAGAGAAAGAAGGTTGCTATCGCGACAGTCCCGGCAGCGCCGCCATCTAGGTTGTCAAAGAAGTTAATCGAGTTTGTTATCCCAACTATCCAAAAAATGGAAACCGCAGCATCAAGAAAAGTATTGCCGAGTGCGAATCCCATTGTGTCTGTCGCAATTAAAATTAGGGCCATCGACGTGCCGACAGACGTCTGTGCGATCAGACGCGGCCATGGTTGTAATTCTTTCATGTCGTCCCAGAGGCCGAGGGTAGCGATTATCAAAGCTGGAAAGATCACAGAACTTGCTAGATAAAAATTGTTCATCGAAAATTCTTGTGTCAGTAAAGCCGCATAAGAAGTCAGAATTACACCCAGGGCAATTGCTACTCCACCTAAATACGGAACCGGCTCACTCTGAGTTTTGCGGGGCAAGTTGGGGACGTCTACTGCCCCGATTTTTAAAGCAAACTTTCTAATTGGCCCAGTCACTACTCCAACAAAAACTAAAGTGAGCATTCCGAGCAAGATGTATTGAAGGAATGAATACTTCATATCTTTTTAAAGAAAATCAGTTGCCTGTTTTTGATTTAAGCAGATCGCGAACTTCTGATTCGCGGTAACGGCGGTGACCACCGAGAGTTCTAATTGATGTGAGTTTTCCTGCTTGTGCCCAACGTGTAACTGTCTTTGGATCTACTCGAAATAAAGCGGCAACTTCGGCGGGAGTGAGCAAAACTTCTGCATCAGTTAATCGATTCATATCCACCATTTAACGCTCGAAGGTTCTAGCAATGCGGTTGTCCGTATTGCACCTTATGGAGTGAAGTATCTAGGTTTGGACAGGGCAAAAGCAATACAGTTTTAGTGAATTTTTAGGTACTACATAGCCGATTCGTACGCGCCAACTTTGCGCCAACGCGAAACCAAACGTTCATATCCCTGTCCTGCAAGTGATCCATCGCCGGCTGCAAGGCCGGCTAATGATGACAAGACATCTTCAACGGATGTATCAGCATCTAATCCACTTTCGCCAGATTCGCGGAGTGCTTTATCTAAATAATTAGCGAGTCCGCCGTAATCTAATTCAACGAGTGATTGTGGATGAAATAAATCTAGCCAATCTTCGAGTTCTTCTATTTCACCTTCAACTGGTCCAGGACCAAATGCGCGTTGCACAGTTTCGTGTGCAACTTGGCAACGCGCTTTCGCATCCGCAATGCGAGCGCGCATTAATGTGTAGTGACCATCGTTATCGATTCCGCGGACTCGTTCTTCTGGTGCAAAGAGTGAAAACCATCGCGGTGGAATAACCCAGGTCTGCGTCAAAATGTGTGGAACTTTATCTTCGAGTTGTTCAACTCCTGCAGTGATGACATCTTCAAGGGACTCTGGAACAAAAAATTTAGTGACAGAACTTGGCATCGAATCTTTGAAATCATCAAGGGCTGCCCAGCAACGATTAGCAGTTGACCAAGGTGAAACGTAGCGAACTCCGTCGATATCTACAATGTGTGCACCATCTGGTCTGCCGGCCGGTGGCTCTGGAAAAATTATTCTGCGAAGAGCCAATGATTGCTCTTCTGTGCGCGAATCTTTTTCTGGATCAATAGAAGTCCAGCGCAGACGATCAACAGGATCAAATGCTGAAAGTGGTTCGTAGATTCGAAGTGATGCGACGTAAGGAGTCGGGCGCATGTAATTACTTAAGCTCGTGGAATGTAATTGCCATCAGCATATGGATCATCTGATTCTTGATCTTGCGCTGGTTGTCCTTCGTTGTGTAACTCTTTTGCTAAACGATCAAGATCCATCTCTTGTGAGTTGTACTTAAGATCGCGAGCTACCTTTGTTTGTTTCGCTTTTGCTCGGCCGCGCCCCATAGCGTGACCTCCTTACCTCAACGGTGTGTATCTACCAGAGGCGTAGGTTATCGCTTTCGGTAGTCGCCTTCCAAAGCAGAGCGGACTGTGCCTGGGCCTGTGACGCTCACAGAACCAGCCGCCCACGCCTGCATTCCACGCGCGCCAAGGGCCTTGATCGCAAGGTCGGCGGACGCGGTATCGACGATGGCAACCATGCCAACACCGCAGTTCCAGGTTCGCTCATAATCGTTTTGTGGCACGCCACCTTCGCGCGCCATGAAAACTAATTCTTGTGGAAGTGACCATGTGTTGCGATCAAACTTCGCTGTTAAGCCATCTGGCACAACACGTGCGGTGTTATCTGCCAAACCACCACCTGTGACGTGACTAAATGTTCGCAAATTTTCGCCGAGTAATTTAATGATAGCTAAACAATCAAGTGTATAAATCTCTGTAGGAGTCAAAAGTATTTCACCGAGTGTTTTGTTGAGATCGCCGTATTTCTTACCCAGATCTAACTTCTTTTCTTTCAAAATATGTCGCACAAGTGAATACCCATTGGCGTGAAAACCAGATGCTGGCATTGCAATCAGCACATCGCCTGCTTTTACTTTTTCCTTCGAGAGTTGTTTGTCGGCATCGACTGCACCGGTTGCAGCCCCTGCAATATCGAATTCATCTTCTTGAAGTAATCCTGGATGCTCAGCTGTTTCGCCACCGATGAGAGCGGTATTTGCTTTTACACAACCGCGTGCGATGCCAGCGACAATATCTGCGATGCGTTCTGGGATTACTTTTCCAACCGCGATGTAATCCGTCATAAAGAGTGGTTCTGCGCCGCAGACAACTAAATCATCAACAACCATCGCAACTAAATCTTCCCCGATGGTGTCATAGATTCCCATAGCGCGGGCAATCTCTGTTTTTGTACCAACACCATCTGTAGAAGTTGCAAGTAGTGGTTTGTTAAATTTCTTCAGTGCACTGGCATCAAATAATCCAGCGAACCCACCGATGCCACCTTGTACTTCAGGACGAGTTGCCTTTGCAATCGATGCCTTCATTAATTCAACAGCGCGATCTCCTGCATCAATATCAACGCCGGCGCTTTTATAGGTCGACATTAGTTATGGCCATGTACTTCTGTAATTTCAAGACGAGCTTTGCCTTCGGATAAATCTGCAGGAATTGCAATTGGATATTTGCCTGTAAAACAAGCGCTGCATAAGTTCTTTTCAGCAATCTCTGTGGCTTCGATTAATCCTTCAAGGGATACATACCCAAGCGAGTCTGCCCCAATTGATCTGCGAATTTCTTCGACATCTAATCCGCTAGCAATTAATTCGGCGCGCGTTGCAAAATCAATTCCGTAAAAACATGGCCACTTAACAGGTGGACTAGAAATACGGACGTGAATTTCTCGAGCGCCTGCTTCACGCAGCATTCGGACAATCGCGCGCTGCGTGTTTCCGCGAACAATCGAGTCATCGACAACGATGATGCGTTTACCTTCAATAATCTCTTTCAGCGGATTAAGTTTTAGGCGGATACCGAGTTGTCTAATTGTTTGGCTCGGTTGAATAAATGTGCGACCAACGTATGAATTCTTAACCAAGCCCATTCCGTAAGGAATTCCTGAGCCAAAGGCGTAACCAATGGCAGATGGTGTGCCAGATTCTGGAACCGGAATAACTAAATCAGCTTCCACTGGATGTTCTGCTGCCAATCTTTTTCCAATCGCAACGCGAGTTGCGTGGATGCCACGGCCAGCAATTGTTGTATCAGGTCGAGCAAGATAAACGTATTCGAAGATGCAACCCTTTGGTTCGGGAGTTGACCACATCTGCGAACGCAATCCTTCTGAGTCAATTGCTAAGAATTCGCCTGGTTCAACTTCGCGAACAAATGCTGCGCCAACGATGTCTAGAGCTGCTGTTTCTGATGCAACAACCCAGCCATTTTCTAATTTTCCAATAACAAGTGGGCGCACACCGTGACGATCGCGAGCTGCGTACAACGTGTGTTCGTCCATAAACACCAGTGAGAAAGCGCCTTCTAGTTTTGGTAGAACAGCAAGGGCGCTTGCTTCTACATTCTTTTCATCTTGCAAACCAATGAGTGCTGTCATGATCTCGGTATCTGTGGTTGCACCACGTTCATCTTTATTGTGATCTTTATCGAGTTTATGAGCCAACTCAGCAAGATCGCCGGTATTTGTTAGGTTGCCGTTGTGGGCCAAAGCCAGTGTTCCGTACTTAGTTGGGCGCAGTGTTGGTTGGGCATTTACCCACGTGCTAGATCCAGTTGTGGAATAGCGACAGTGACCAATTGCAAGATCGCCTTTAAGAGTAACTAAATCGCTTTCAGTAAATACTTGCGATACTAAACCCATATCTTTATAGACCGTGATGCGTTCGCCATCACTGGTTGCAATTCCTGCAGATTCTTGACCGCGATGTTGTAGTGCATATAAACCGTAGAAAGATAATTTTGCTACTTCTTCACCAGGTGCCCAAACACCGAATACGCCGCACGCATCTTGTGGTCCACGATCTGCATCAAAGAGATTGTGATTGAGTAATCCATCGGGACGGCGGGCCATGTCTAATCCTAATTCTTATCCGTTAAGGGCAAGTACTGGGACAAATCGGCGCGCGCACCTGAGGCATTTATCTTTCCGTCAGCAATTTCATCTGCCCAGGTTGTGATGCCTTGAGCAAGTGATAACCATGTATCGGCTTTCATTTCAATGACATTAGGTGGCGTACCGCGTGTATGCGTTGGACCTTCGCCGCATTGAATCGCAGCATATGGCGGAATCCGAACTTCAATTGCGCGACCTGGTGCTTTTGATTCGAGCAGCGCAAGAGTTGCTTTTACTTCGCTCATTATTTGTGGGTCTCTACTCATCCGAACAACCTTGGAAAAGTTTCGGTATGAGCTTTACGTAATTCATTCAGTGGAATTACTGAATCATTTATCGTCAGAGAATCTCCACCAGTTGTGCCGATGTGTGTGCAGGAAATCTTTGCTTTGACTGCTTGTGCAAGAAGTGCATCTTTCTTGCTTGAATCAATTGCAACAATGACGCGCCCTGGAGTTTCACTGAGTAGTTCAATAGCGGCGTTTTTCAGTGTCACTGTTGCACCAACACCATGACGCAAAACCATTTCAGTAAGTGCTGCAGATAATCCACCTTGGCTTAAGTCATGTGCTGCAGTGAAAATCTTTTCTGTGCGCCCTGCAACAAGTAGTGCATTTAGGCGCATTGCGGCTTGTAAATCTGATTGCGGTGATTGTCCCCCGCGGATACCGTGCATAAATGCCCATTCACTTCCTGCAAAATCTTCGCCAGTATCACCAAGTAAATACAGATCCAAACCTGCGCGATCGAAACTCATTGGAGTGCGTGTGCGTACATCATCGATGACACCGAGCACGGCAATCACTGGTGTTGGCAAAATTGCAGTGCTGCCGGTCTGGTTATAGAACGAAACGTTTCCACCTGTAACAGGTAATCCCATTTCTAAACAACCATCTGCAAGACCACGAACAGTTTCGGCAAATTGCCACATCACACCTGGATCTTCAGGAGAACCAAAGTTAAGACAATTGCTAACGGCAAGTGGCACAGCACCCGCTGTTGCAATATTGCGTGCGGCTTCGGCGAGTGCCAGTTTCACACCTTCGTACGGATTTAAGTACGACCAATTTGCATTGGCATCGGTTGAAACCGCAACACCTAAGTGTGTTGATTCATCAACTCGCACCATTCCAGAATCATCTGGTTGGGCTTGAATAGTGTTGCCTTGTACATATTTATCGTATTGAGAAGTAACCCAGGACTTATCTGCCAAGTTAGGTGTACCAGCAAGTTTTAGTACTGCAGCTTTAATTTCTGCCGCATTCGTTGGAAGCGGAACATTTACTTTTTCGCTATTTACTTGCTTGATGTAAGCAGGTTCTGCAAATGGTCGTTGATAAACAGGACCTTCGTGTGCGACTGTGCGTGGTGGAACATCAACAATTAATTCACCGTGCCAAGTAATTTCTAAACGATCGCCAGTTGTGACTTCACCAATTACTGTTGCTGTTACATCCCATTTCTTGCAAATTTCTAGAAAACGATCGATGTGCTTTGGTTCAACGATTGCACACATGCGCTCTTGTGATTCAGACATTAAAATTTCTTCAGGTGATAGTGATGGGTCGCGAAGTGGCACTCGATCAAGTTCTACAGACATTCCACCTGTGCCGCCTGATGCGAGCTCTGATGTGGCACATGAAAGCCCCGCGCCACCGAGATCTTGAATACCCACAACTAAATCTTCAGCGAAAATTTCTAGTGAGCATTCGATCAGAACTTTTTCAACGAATGGATCGCCCACCTGAACACTTGGTCGCTTCGCAGGTCCCGATGCACCAAATGTTTCTGATGCAAGAACGGATACCCCGCCGATTCCATCGCCACCAGTTTTGGCACCGTATAAAACTACAAGGTTTCCAGCACCGGCTGCTTTCGCTAATTTAATATCGCTATGTTTCATAACTCCGATGCAGAGTGCGTTAACAAGTGGATTGCCGGCATATGTTTCATCAAATGTAACTTCGCCGCCAATATTTGGAAGTCCTAGACAATTTCCGTAACCACCAACTCCTGCAATGACACCTGGTAATACACGACGTGTGTCTGCAGCTTCTGCTGGACCAAAGCGAAGTGGATCCATGACTGCAATTGGCCTGGCACCCATAGTCAAAATGTCACGAACGATTCCGCCCACACCAGTTGCGGCACCTTGATATGGCTCGATAAATGATGGGTGATTATGTGATTCGATTTTGAAAGTTACTGCATAACCTTGTCCGACATCAACAACGCCAGCATTTTCACCGATGCCAACAAGTAGCGCATCAGTTTTAACAGCCTTGTCACCAAATTGTTTTAAGTGAACCTTTGAAGATTTATATGAGCAGTGCTCTGACCACATCACTGAATACATTGCTAACTCAGAAGATGTTGGTCTACGTCCTAGAATTTCGCGAATACGTGCGTGCTCATCTTCTTTTAATCCGAGTTCAAGAAAAGGTTGCTTCGTATCCGGAGATGTTGTGGCCGCTGCAACAGTATCTAACGCCATTTATTTGCCAGCCATTGATTGCAGAAGTGATGTAAAGAAACCAAGCCCGTCAGCGGTTGGTCCAGTTAAAGTATCGATTGCGTGCTCTGGGTGTGGCATTAAACCAACGACATTACCGCGTTCATTTGCAATTCCTGCGATGAGATTGCGTGATCCATTTGGATTTTCGCCCACATAGCGCGCAATGATACGGCCTTCGTTTTCTAACGCGGCAAGTGTTTGATCATCGCATTGAAAAGAACCTTCACCATTTTTTAGTGGAATAACAATCTCTTGTCCTTGTGAATAAGAAGAAGTCCATGCACTTGTTGTATTTTCAATTGAAATCTTTTGATCACGGCATAGGAAATGTAGTTCGTGGTTGCGCGTCAGAGCACCAGGCAATAAATGCGCTTCACATAAAACCTGAAAACCGTTGCAGATTCCAAGAAGTGGCATGCCTTCATTGGCTCGCTTAATAATTGATTGCATCACTGGTGCAAAGCGAGAGATTGCACCACAGCGTAAATAATCACCGTAAGAAAATCCACCAGGAAGAATTACCGCATCAACGCCATGAAGGTCCACATCCCCGTGCCAGAGTGAAATTGCTTGACCGCCTGCAAAGCGCACAGCGCGGGCGGCATCTCTGTCATCGAGTGTTCCCGGAAAAGTTACGACGCCAACTTTCACTTATTTTTCAACTCTCACGGTGAAGGTTTCAATAACAGGATTAGCAAGAAGTGTTTCTGCTGCTTTTTCTACTTGTGCTAATTGTTCGGCGGTTGCATCACCATCGATTTCAATTTCAAATCTCTTTCCTTGGCGAACACTCTTTGCGAATGTAAAACCAAGACGTGGCAGCGCAGCACCAACAGCAGTTCCTTGTGGGTCAAGGATTTCAGGCTTTAACATCACATCGACCACGATCTTTGCCATTGGTGCGCCTTTCGTTAGGAGTTAAATTTATCCGTTAAACCGGCTGCCGGTAATACGGAAATATGCTTCTTCATAACGTGCTGCTGTTTTTTCCACTATTTCATTAGGTAATTCCGGCGGTGGAGACTTTTTATCCCAGCCACTTGAAATCAAATAATCACGGACAAATTGCTTATCAAATGATGGTTGTGCGCCCCCTGGCTTCCATGTGGATGCTTCCCAGAAGCGAGAAGAATCAGGAGTCAGCGCTTCATCACCGAGTGTGATTTCTCCATCTTCATCTGTGCCAAATTCAAATTTAGTATCGGCCAGAATAATTCCACGAGATTGCGCAAACTCGGAAGCTGTTTCATATAACTTGAGAGTTAGCCCTCGAAGTTCGGCGGCAGTATCTCCACCAACAATTTTTTCACATTGTGCGAAATCAATATTTTCATCATGATCGCCAATTTCAGCTTTTGTTGCTGGAGTGAAAATTGATTGTGGTAATTGAGATCCATCGAGTAAACCTTCTGGCAGAGTATTTCCACAGACAGCTGAGTTGCTCTGGTATTCACTCCAACCGCTGCCAGTCAAATAACCACGTGCAACACATTCGATATCAAACATTTCAAGGGGAGCCACAATCACTGCACGATCAATAACCGATCCGGGAACATCATCACTAATAACGTGATTGGGAACAATGTCTGCAAGTAGTTCGAACCAGAAGAGTGAGAGTTGTGTAAGCACTGCGCCTTTATTTGGAATCGGTGTTGGCAAAACCCAATCAAAAGCTGAAATGCGATCTGATGCGACTAAAAGAATTTCGTTATCTTCATTTGTATATAGGTCGCGAACTTTTCCGGTGCGCAGATGTTTCCACCCAGTTATTAAAGGCGCTGGCGGTGGGCCAGCTAGGCCAAAGCCGCTCACCTGATAGAGCCGGGTTTGTACTGCGCAGCGGCAGAGTGCGCGGAAGTAATCGCGTCAATGCGATTAACAACTCGTGCAATTTGTTGGCGAGCATCGCCAGTAAATTCGATTGGATCTTTAATTAACGCAGCAAGTGCTGCGGCATCTAGCGGAATTCGAGAATCTGCACCGATTGCTGCGAGCAAGTTATTTGCTTTGCCTTCGCGCATTTCTAATGCGGCCTTAGTCGCGTGTTCTTTAATTACTTCATGTGCGACTTCGCGACCAACGCCTGCTTTAACGGCAGCCATTAAAATCTTTGTTGTTGCCAAGAATGGTAAATATTTTTCTAACTCTGCAGCAATAACTGCTGGAAATGCGCCGAATTCATCGAGCACAGTAAGCATTGTTTCGAGCAAGCCATCGATTGCATAGAACGCATCTGGCAGTGCAACGCGACGTACAACGCTGCAAGAAACATCGCCTTCGTTCCATTGATCGCCAGCGAGTTCAGAAACCATCGATGCATAACCACGCAACACAACTGAAAGACCATTTACTCGTTCACATGATCGTGTATTCATCTTGTGAGGCATTGCAGATGATCCAACTTGCCCAGCTTTAAATCCTTCAGTGACTAGTTCGGCGCCAGCCATCAAACGAATAGATGTGGCAAGTGAAGATGGAGCCGAAGCAATCTGCACAAGTGTTGTGACTACGTCGTAATCAAATGAGCGTGGATAAATCTGGCCAGTTGAATCTAGAACATTGGAAAAACCAAGCTCAGTTGCAATCGCTTTTTCTAATTTTTGGTGTGCATCACTTGAACCGAGTAAATCAATTGAATCCTGTGATGTGCCAACAGGGCCTTTGATTCCGCGCATTGGATATCGATCGAGTAGCGATGTCAATCTTTCGTATGCAAAGAGAAGTTCTTCGGCGCTAGATGCAAAACGTTTTCCAAGAGTTGTGACTTGTGCGGGCACGTTATGTGAACGACCAGCAATCGGTTGATCTGCGTACTGCGCTGCTTTTTGTCCAAGGCGAGCAAGCAGGGCAATAACTTTGTCATTAACTATCTGCAAACCATTTCGAATCTGTAACGCTTCGATGTTTTCAGTCAGATCCCGGCTAGTCATTCCTGCATGGATTGCTTCGTGACCAGCTAGTGCGTTGAACTCTTCGATGCGTGCTTTTACGTCGTGGCGGCTCTTTTTCTCACGAGAATCAATGGAAGCAAGATCAACTTTGCTAACTACCTTCTCGTAATCTTTGATTACTGAATCAGGGATTGCATGACCTAATTGTGATTGCGCACGAGCAACAGCGATCCAGAGTTTGCGCTCTGCAATAATTTTTGATTCTGGCGCGAAGATTTCGCGCATCGCGGCGGATGCATATCTATCTGCTAAAACGCTCACCGGTGCATTCTCTCTCATTTAGTTGCCCTTCTCGGCGACCGACGCATTGAGTGCGATATCAGTGCGATAAAAAGAGCCGGGCAATGTGATCTGCGAGATTGCCCGATATGCGCGGTCTCGTGCTTCTGTCAGATCTTCGCCAACTCCGGTCACACTTAATAC
>Ga0209191_1001523_pt1 | contig 15325 bp, 26 predicted proteins | sample S_130626_EF_Meta_FD_187320 | JGI IMG/M metagenome (GOLD analysis project Ga0209191, IMG submission 187320) | Freshwater microbial communities from Lake Simoncouche, Canada to study carbon cycling - S_130626_EF_MetaG (SPAdes) (version 2) | ecosystem: Environmental > Aquatic > Freshwater > Lake ...
GTCATGGCTGATATTAAATACCCCGATTCCACACCCGTGGGTGACCCCATCACTAAAGACTACAAACCTCCAGTTGCTGGTAGTGACATAAAGGTTGAAAAAGAACCCGTTCCTAAAACTGCCCCAAAGGTAGTTAAAAAAGCTAGTGGCGGCACCGCTTCTTCCCGTGCAGACGGATGCTGCGTTAAGGGTAAAACCCGTGGGAAGATGATGTAACTATGTTGGCAAGTCGCGGTATGGGCGCTATCAACCGCTCTAAGATGCCCAAAGGCAAGAAGACTGCCCGAAGGGATGACACCGACTTCACACAGTACGCTGAAGGTGGCAAGACCAAGTCCAAAGTAAATGAGGCTGGTAACTACACCAAGCCTGATTTACGCAAACGGATTTTTAACAGCGTCAAAGCTGCGGCAATCGTAGGTACTGGTGCAGGACAGTGGTCAGCACGTAAGGCTCAAGTTATGGCTAAACGCTATAAAGCCGCAGGTGGTGGGTACCGTGATTAAAAAGCCCCAGCAATCTCTCAAGGACTGGGGCAAACAAGATTGGACGACTAAAAGTGGTAAAAAATCTTCTGACACAGGTGAGCGATACCTTCCAAAAGCTGCGATCAAAAGTCTTAGCGCTAGTGAGTATGCTGCAACAACGCGTGCGAAACGCGCTGGCAAAAAAGCCGGAAAACAATTCGTAGCACAGCCAAAAGGCATAGCAAAGAAAACAGCAGGATTTAGATAATGGCAAATACCTCCGGAGCGTCCGCATTTAACCTTGACCTAACTGAGTTGGTCGAGGAGGCGTTTGAACGCGCTGGTAGTGAACTGCGCACTGGATATGACCTGCGTACTGCACGTCGTAGTCTCAACATCATGTTTGCTGATTGGGCAAACCGTGGTATCAATCTATGGACAATCGAGACAGGGTCTATTACCCTAGTTCAGGGGCAAAACACGTACCCACTACCAAACGACACGATTGACCTTCTTGAGCATTTAATTCGTACTGACGCAAACAGCACATCTAATCAGGCTGACCTGACAATTACACGGATTAGCGTTAGCACCTACGCTACGATTCCTAACAAGTTAACCCAAGCCAGACCTATTCAGGTTTGGATTCAGCGCTACAACGGGCAGGCTAGTCCCATCTCTGCTACGCTGACTACAACCATTACAAGCACATCAGACACAATCGTGTTGAGTGATGTTACGGGTTTACCCGCAGCAGGGTTTATAAAGATTGATAACGAGATTATCAATTATGGGTATATCACTCAAGATGCAAACGCCATTACGGGCACTCTATCTAGTTGCTTCCGTGGTCAGCAAAACACGATTGCTGTAGCGCACACGGCTGCGGCTACGGTGTACTGGCAACAAGTGCCAGCGGTAACCGTTTGGCCTACCCCTGATAACGTACAGCCATACACATTTGTTTACTGGCGTCTACGCCGCACTCAGGATGCTGGTGGTGGTGTGAACATCATGGACGTACCGTTTAGATTTATCCCTTGTATGGCGGCTGGTCTGTCGTACTACATCGCTGGCAAAGTACCGCAAGGTATGGAGCGTATTGGCATGTTGAAAGCTCAGTATGACGAGGCATGGGAACTGGCAGCATATGAGGATCACGAGAAAGCAGCATTACGTTTAGTTCCTAGACAGACCTACATTGGGAGGTAGTCGTGGGTAATCGTTTTGCTTCTGGTAAGAATGCAATTTCGGAGTGTGACCGTTGTGGTCAGCGGTTTAAGTTAAAGGTTCTTAAGACTGAGATCATCAAGACTAAGAACTACAACTTGTTGGTGTGCCCAGAGTGTTGGGACCCAGACCATCCGCAGTTGCAGTTAGGTATGTACCCCGTGGATGATCCGCAAGCGTTGCGTAATCCTCGCCCTGACAGAAGTTATGTGATTTCTGGTTTGCTAGCTGATGGGTATAGCGGCGGTGGTAGCCGAATCTTCCAATGGGGCTGGAACCCTGTTGGTGGGGCAAGCAGTTTTGATGCGGCGTTGACACCAAATAATTTGAATTTGGTTGTACAACTTGGTACAGTAACGGTTAGCGTAACTTAGGAGTTAAAAATGGACAAGAAAGACTTAAAGCAGGACAAAAAAATGATTGCTGGTGCAGTGCATAAGCATGAGAAAAAGTTGCATCCCGGCAAGCCAATGACTAAATTGGCTAAAGGCGGTGTAACAACCGACATGATGAAGTCTATGGGGCGTAACTTGGCTCGTGTTGCAAACCAAGGGAGCAAGTAATGGCTACATTTAGTAAAAAAATTATGGGTAAAGAAGTTGGCGATGCCAGCGTCTACGCCGAGCCGCACCATGCTACTGGAAAGAAGTTCACTATCTCTGGTAATCCCGGAAAAGAAGCTAACTCTAGCAAGTTAGACACGATGGATGTCAGCATTGGCGCTATTAGCAAGTCTGCTGGCAATGAGCCTGTTAAAACCGACGGCATCAGAATGCGCGGTACTGGCTGTGCCACTAAAGGCGTGATGGCAAGAGGACCAATGGGATGAACTATTCCGAGTTAGTAACGGCAATTCAGACCTATACGGAGAACAACTTTCCCACCACTACGTTGGCGGATAGCACAGTTGTGACTTCAACGACTCAGATTAACCGTCTGATTACGCAGGCTGAACAACGCATTTATAACTCGGTACAGTTTCCATCTATTCGCAAGAACCAATATTCAGCCATCACAGCCAACAACAAATACGTTTCTCTTCCTAGTGATTTCTTATCTGTGTATTCTCTAGCGTTGGTAACGGGGGCTACAGGTAGCCCTATTAATTTAGACACAGGCACGTTTGAGTACCTATTGAACAAAGACGTTAATTTCATACGTCAGGCATATCCAACTCCTAACAGCACGGGTGAGCCAAAATACTATGCTTTGTTTGGACCAACGGTTTCTGGTGCCACCATTACAAATGAGTTGTCACTAATTCTTGGGCCAACCCCAGATGCTTTGTATTACGTAGAACTGCATTATTACTATTACCCAGAATCAATCACCACAGCCGTAACTACATGGTTGGGCGATAACTTTGATACGGTTCTCTTGTATGGTTCGCTGGTTGAAGCGTATACGTACATGAAGGGTGAACCCGATTTGATTGCTTTGTACGACACTAAGTACAAGGAAGCATTGGCTCTGGCTAAACGCCTTGGGGATGGTATGGAGCGTCAGGATGCTTACCGTTCTGGTCAATATAGACAGGCGGTGACTTGATGGCTTTCACAGGAAACTTTACCTGCAATACGTTTAAGACGGGCTTGATGAATGGCTCGTTTAACTTTACGTCTGGTAGTTTTTATTTGGCGTTGTATACCAACTCAGCTACGTTGGATGCGACTACAACTGCATACACAGCTACGGGCGAAGCGTCTGGTGGCAACTATGTAGCAGGTGGAAACCTTTTGACCATAGCGCAAGCCCCTACGATTGGTAGCCAGACGGGTGCGGCTACGTCGTATATTTCCTTTTCAAACACTTCATGGACAGGTGCAATAACTGCACGGGGTGCGTTGATATACAAGGCAGGGGCTAACGGGGCAGTTTGTGTTCTAGATTTTGGCGCAGATAAGACCTCTACAGCCACATTCACCGTACAATTCCCAGCAGTCACTAACACATCTGCGATTATTCGCATTTCTTAAAGGAGCACGAATGGCTATCATCACCACGACAAAAGGCGACATGGACGAATCTTTGCTTGAAAAGCGAGAGGGAAACGTGGATAATGACCACGAAGCAACCACATGGGTGGAGTATTGGCTAGAGGGTGAACTTGTTCACCGTTCGGCTCACGTAACTTTAAAACAACCCGCTACTTTTGCCGGTGGCGAAACAGCTTCTTTTTCTTAAAGGATAAATCATGGCTAATACCCAAACAATGTGCACCTCTTTCTTAGGTGAGTTAATGTCAGCCCAACATCAGTTTGGTGCTTCAACTATTACTTCACGTACTAGCTTAACTTCACCGACTGGAGACACTTTTAAAGGTGCTTTGTACTTGGCTTCAGCAACCATGAATGCAACAGCCACTGTGTACACTGCAACTGGCGAAGTATCAGGTACAGGTTATACCGCAGGCGGTGTAACAGTAGCGACTGCGACTACCCCGTTGACATCAAACACTTCTATTACGGCAGGTGTGGGTTATGTTACGCCTTCAGCTAATTTTATCTACACTACAGTTACCCTATCAACTGCGTTTGATGCGGTGCTCTTTTACAACAATACACAAAGTAATAAAGCAGTTAGTGTTCATACATTCGGCTCGCAAACCATTACCGCTGGTACGTTCACTTTGACGCAGCCAAGTAATACCTCTTCCACAGCGCTTATTCGCTTAGCAACAACTTAATGCGGAGGCGGCGTATGCCGTAGACCATGTTTGGTATCTCCGCATATGCACAAGCGCCGTTCTCTTCACTTGGAGAGAATAGTGTTACTGTTGCGTTAACAGGTGTTCAAGCCGTTGGGTCGGTAGGCGCTGTTGCGGAGACAAACAATCCGACTGAAAACGGCAATCAAGCCAATGGTTCAGTTGGTACAGCTACCCCCTCGACAACTCTTGCCCTATCAGGTGTAGCGGCTTCTGGCTCCGTTGGCACGTTTACACCCAATACATCTGTTGCCCTATCAGGTGTATCTGCTTCCGGTTCAGTTGGCTCCGTAGTACCGTCAAGGACGGTGGCTTTAACAGGTGCGTCCGCCTCTGGTTCAGTTGGTACCCCCACCCCCTCGACAACTATTGCGCTTACTGGTGTATTTGCCACAGGTTCAGTAGGCTCATTAGCAGCAAGTGGTACGGGGGGCGCAAACCTTACAGGCGTTCAAGCCACGGGCAGTGTAGGCACAGCGGCACCAAATACAACGATAGCCATCACGGGCGTATCCGCTTCTGGTGCTGTTGGGGATGTTACAGAGACAAATAATCCAACAGAAGACGGCAACCAAGCCACAGGTTCAGTTGGTACAGCAACACCGAGTACAACGATAGCCATTACGGGGGTTTCAGCCTCTGGCGCAGTTGGCACAGTTTCTAGAGGCGCTACAAGTCTTGCGCTAACAGGCGTACTTGCTTCTGGTAATGCTGGCACTGTTACACCATCTAGTACCGTTGCAGAAACTGGAAATGCCGCTACAGGTAGCGTAGGAACAGTAGTAACTTCTCTGTCTATTGCTTTGACGGGCGTAGCGGCTACGGGTAGCGTAGGAGATGTAACTGAGACAAACAGCCCAACTGAGAATGGCAATCAAGCTACAGGCTCCGTTGGCACGGCAGTACCAAGCACAACAATAGCACTCACGGGTGTCCAAGCAGCAGGTAGCGCTGGAACAGTTGGATTTAGTAAATCGTTTGCTATTACTGGTGTTGCAGCCACAGGTTCTGTAGGAACGGTTGTCCCAAGCGCTTCTATAGCCTTAACTGGCGTATCTGCTTCTGGGGCTGTAGGTACGGTCATACAAAGCGGCACAGTCGCTCTTACGGGTGTATCTGCCGCAGGCACAGTAGGTACAGTCGCTCCTAGTATTACAAAGGCGCTTACTGGTGTATCAGCATCAGGTGCGGTAGGGTCTGTTGTACCTTCCCAAGCACTTACAGGGGTTCAAGCCACGGGTAGCGTAGGTACAGCTACACCAAGTCGTACAGTAGCCATAACAGGTGTTCAAGCCGCAGGTGCTGTTGGGGATGTAGTAGAAACAAATAACCCGACTGAAGATGGTAATCAAGCTACAGGTTCAGTAGGAATAGTTTCTCCTAGTATTACCAAAGCACTGACTGGCGTATCGGCTACAGGCTCAGTTGGTACGGTTACTCATAGCAAAGAAGTTGCTATAACAGGTGTTTCTTCTACGGGTAATGTTGGCTCTTTAACAACCAGCAGACTTTTGAGCTTGATTGGTGTATCAGCTAATGGCTCGGTTGGGACGCTAGACTCTGCTGTTTCCGTAGCACTGGCTGGTGTGGTTGCTTCTGGCGCGGTTGGCACGGTTGTTTTTACAAAATCAGCAGCACTAACAGGCGTATCTGCTAGTGGAGATGTGGGTTCTGTTACAACCAACAGAACAGTTGCGTTGACTGGTGTAGCGGCTAATGGCTTAACTGGAAATGTAATTCCTATAAACTGGATATTAGTAGATGACAGTCAGACCGCAAACTGGCAAAATGTGAACAATGCCCAATCTGCCGGATGGTCGCTTGTTGACGATACGGAAACGTCTAACTGGAATCTGGTTGAAACCGCTTAACTAAGGAGTACGGATGAAATTGATGATTGCAACGCCGATGTATGGGGGCATGTGTACCGGACAGTACACCAACTCCATGATAAACATCGTGCCAATCCTTGGCAACAAAGGCATTCAAACATCATTTGCGTTCATCTATAACGACAGCTTAATCACAAACGCTAGAAACAAATTAGCATCTATTTTTGTAAAGCATGACTTTACACATATGCTGTTTATTGATGCGGATATTGGTTTTGATGCAAACGATATTGTCAGCATGATTGAAGCAGATAAAGGCGTTATTGCTGGGGTTTACCCTAAAAAGGTTATGAATTGGGAGCGCGTGAAAGAAGCGGTTAAGAATGACGTTCCTACTGACCAACTAGAGTTCCATGCAGGGGACTTGGTTATTAACTTGTTGGATTACGAGCGAGAGAAGGCCGTTAAAATTAACGAGCCAGTAGAGGTTACTGGGCTTGGCACAGGGTTCATGCTCATTAAAAAAGAAGTCATGGAGCAGCTAAAAGACAAAGTTGACACATACTTAGATGACGATGAAACCGTGTTGTACGAGTACTTCTTCCTCAAGAAAGACCCTGTGTTGCGTAAACAGCTTACCGAAGACTACGCATTTTGCGGGCTTTGCAGAGAAAATGGCATCAGTGTTTATGCCGCTCCGTGGGTACGTTTAAACCATACAGGTACGTACACATTTAGAGGCGCAGCAATTCCCGTTAAGGGATAAGGAACAACATGGCACTCGTAGTTGCAGATAGAGTACAACAGACTGGCACAGCCAACACCACGGTAAGTTTTACCTTATCTGGCTCTGTCACGGGTTTCCAATCGTTTGCGGTTGTTGGTAATACCAATACAACGTACTATGCTTCTACTGACGCCTCTGGTAACTGGGAGGTAGGTATCGGCACGTACTCAACTACTGGCCCGACTCTTACACGCACAACTATTCTTGCTTCCAGTAACTCTGGTAGCGCGGTTACGTTCTCTGGGACAGTTACTGTTTTTGTCACGTATCCAGCAGGCTATTCTGCGTATTCCGATAAGCCCAACGATGGGTCTTATTTCCTCTCTTTTATGATGGGCTGATATGGCAACCTATACCAATACCTCCTATGTAGCCAAGAACGTTGGCACATCTGCTTCCACCCTAGTCACGGTGTCTGCTTCCACTACGGCGGCTGTAGCCAGTCTGGTGGTGGCTAATACAACAACTTCCCCTATCACCTGTGATGTGTACTTCACTCGCTCTGCGGTTGATTACTACTTGGTCAAAACGGCTACTGTCCCCGTGGGCGGTTCGCTGGAGGTGATTCAAGGTAACAGGATTGTGCTGATTGCGTCTGATGCGCTGAAGGTGTTATCAAGCGCGGCAACATCGGCTGACGTAGTAGTCTCTGTCTTATTGGCGGCATAACATGGCTTTTATAGGTAACACTAACACCACGCAGGCTTTCACCCCAGCCGTTGATTACTTCAGTGGTACGGGTTCTGCCACGGCATTCACGCTGTCTCGCCCAGTTGCGTCTGTAGCGCAGGTGCAGGTAACGATTGATAACGTAGCCCAGAACCCCAGTTCAGCATACACAGTTAGTGGTAGCACCATCACGTTCACTTCTGCCCCACTAAGCGGGACTAACAACATTTATGTTTACTACACAAGCCCGATAACTCAGGTGATTGCACCGGGTCAGGGTACGGTAACAGCCACATCAATGGCTTCAAGCACGGGTACAGGCGCAGGGGTATTCCAGACTAGCCCTACGATTACTACTCCAGTTATCAGTTCACTTTCATCTGCATCTGCCACTGCGCTAACTTTGCAGTCTGCTGGCACTACTGCAATTACTGTTGATACTTCACAGAATGTGGGGATTGGTACTAGTTCGCCTAGTTCAAAATTAGATGTAAGTGGCGTTGTCTCTTTGCAAGGAACTACTTTACCTTCTGCTGGTACTGCTAGGCTTTTTAGCCGTTCATCTGATAGTTCTTTTTATATGCAATCCGCTACTGGCGGGTCAATAAATTTATTGGATGGTTCGCAAAACTCAATGGCTCTTTTTGGGTCATCTTTGGTACAGTTTTTAACTGGTAACACAGAACGCGCCCGTATCGACTCTAGCGGTAACTTCTTTGTTAATCAAACATCACAAACTGGCGCAGAAAAAGTAGGAATTTCTTTTAGCAGAGCAGGTAATTGGGGCTTGGCAATTAAGAATACATCGGCAACATCCCCAGCTAATGCAACTTATGTAAGTTTTTATTACACAAGTACGAATACAGGAAGTATTAACAGCACAGGAACGACTACAACTTACGATAGTGCTTCTGACTATCGTTTGAAAGAAAACATTGCACCAATGACAGGTGCTTTGGCTAAAGTAACACAACTTAAACCATGCACATACACTTGGAAAATAAATGGTTCTGTTGGTCAAGGATTTCTTGCCCACGAATTACAAGAAATTGTTTCTGATTGTGTAAGAGGAAACAAAGATGATGTTTATGAGGATGGTTCTATTAAACCGCAAATGATTGACACATCATTGCTAGTAGCAACACTAACAGCGGCAATCCAAGAACTAAAAGCAATAAACGACACACAAGCCGCAACAATCAACGCACTAACCGCTCGCATAGTAGCGCTGGAGAACAGATAATGGCTATTAGTACGATTGGACAAAACGGGTTAAACGCCCCACTAAGCCTGACATCTCCAGCGATAGCAAGCCCAACATTTAGTGGAACTGCAAGTGGTACTGTTATTGTTTCTGGTACTGCGGTTGCGTCTACAAGCGGAACATCAATAGACTTTACGTCTATCCCATCATGGGTTAAACGAGTTACTGTGATGTTTAGTGGAGTTAGTACAAGTGGTGCATCTGATTACGCGATTCGTATTGGGGATTCTGGTGGAATAGTTGCTACTGGATATGCAAGCGCATCAATTCGTCATGTAGGTGGGGCTGTTAATAATGGTTCTCAGTACACAACTTCTTATGGGTTAAATAATCCAAATGGAGCTTCATCGGTTTTTAGTGGTGCGTTTGTTTTAATGTCGTTTGGAAGTAATACTTGGGTAGCAAACTGTGTTATTGGTGATTCAAACGGGACTAGCGCGGCAACATCTACCGCAGGGGGTACAAAAACCCTTACAGGAGTCTTAGATAGAGTTCGCATTACAACAGTCAACGGCACAGACACATTTGACGCTGGCTCAATCAACATCTTGTACGAGTAAACAACATGACACACAGAATCGTAGTAAATGTTCAAACTGGTGAATCCACGCAAGTTGATTTAACGGCAGAAGAAGTAGCGCAAGCACAGGCTAGTCATGCCGCTTGGGTAACAGCAGAAGCCCAAAAACAATTAATGCCAACGCTTGAACAAACAATACAAACTCAAGCCGCAACCATCACTGCGTTAACCGCCCGTCTTGAGGCGCTAGAAAGCCGAACATGAGTTACATAGGCAACTCCCCAATCTCAGTAGCCTTTCTGACTGACACGTTCAGCGGGACAGGCTCACAAGTCGCGTACACCATGACGGTGGCTCCTGCCAATACGTCTTCAATCATCGTAGCGATTACTGGTGTACTCCAAGACCCAAGCACATATTCTGTATCAGGCACAACCCTGACCTTCTCAACCGCGCCACCAAGCGGTACAAGCAACATCAGCGTCAGATACCTTGGCATCCCAGCCAGCGGAGTAACGACTACAGCCTATAGAACAGTAACAAACACAACCGCCACGGCAGGACAGACATCATTCACCATACCTTCTTACACAGTGGGTTATGTAGACGTATACAGAAATGGTGTTTATCTACCAACATCAGACTACACAGCCACAACAGGAACGACAGTAGTCTTGACCAACGCAGCAACGGTAGGCGACACCATCACCACAATCAGTTTCTATGTAAGTTCGGTGTTGAATGCTATTCCTGCTACTGCGGGTAGTGTGGCGGCTTCTTATCTTGCGGGTGGTGCGGCTAGGTCAAACTGGGGCGCTGGTGGTGTTTTGCAAGTAGTAAGCGTCATAAAACAAGATACATTTTCTACAACAAGTTCGTCATTTGTTGATGTTACTGGTCTTACAGTAAGCATTACTCCATCAAGTTCATCTAGCAAAATACTTGTTTTATTTCAAGCAAATGGTTCACAAAATGTGGGTGCTGGTAGGGCTTCTTTAAGATTGTTAAGAGATTCAACAATTATTGATGGCGGTACTCCTTCGAGTAACAGAGTAGCCGCACTTGGTGGATTTTCATCTGCCGATGTATCAATCCCCTCTGCAACAGTTTCGGGTAATTTTTTAGATAGTCCAGCAACAACATCAAGCACAACTTATAAAATTCAACTTGCAATGACTGCGGGTTCTGGTAGTGCTTATATAAACCAAACTCAACAAGATGCTGATTCCTCAAATCAAATAAGAATGGCATCAACAATTACAGTTATGGAGATATCAGCATGAATCACAAAGCAATTAGAGCGTTGTATTCAAATGTTGTCAGCATTGATGACGGGGCTGGTGCGTTTGATAAAGACGGCAACAAAGTTGAAATTGACATGGATGCAGTCAACGCATGGGTTGACCCTAAAGCGTATGTAGCCAAAAGACAATCAGAGTACCCAACCATTGGTGACCAACTAGACGCACTATGGAAAGGTGGAGATGCCCAAACAGAAATGCTGGCTAAAGTAATGGCAGTGAAAGCCAAGTATCCCAAGGTGACAACATGACCCTAGCAGTAAACATCGCACAGAGCGGCTCAAACAACGTAACCTTCCGCAATAGATTCATAAACGGGGCAATGGTCATAGACCAGAGAAACGCAGGGGCGGCAGTAACAGCAATTAACGTTTACGCTTTAGATAGGTATAAGCTACAAGGCACTCAATCCTCCAAAATAAATGTGCAACAAAATGCGGCTTCAGTTACGCCACCAGCAGGATTTACTTACTATTTGGGTGCAACTTCGCAAAGCGCGTTTAGTGTTGCCGCAACTGATTATTTTCGTATTTTTCAACCGCTAGAAGGATTTAATACCGCAGATTTTGCTTGGGGTACTGCATCCGCGTCTCCTGTTACTTTATCGTTTTGGGTTCGTAGTTCTTTAACTGGGACACATGGCGGTTCTTTTTCAAACAACGACAACAATCGTTATTACGTTTATTCCTACACCATAAGTTCAGCAAACACATGGGAATATAAAACCATTACTGTTGCTGGCGATACCTCCGGTACTTGGAAAACAGATAACAATATTGGAATACAACTTGGATTTAATTATGGTACGGGTACAACGTATAGTGGAACTGCGGGTTCTTGGGGTAGCACTCAACTTCTTGCCCCAACAGGCGCAGTCTCAGTCGTAGGAACATCAGGCGCTACCTTCTACATAACAGGCGTACAACTAGAAGCAGGGACAACAGCATCCCCATTTGAATATCGTCAGTATGGAACGGAGTTGGCTTTGTGTCAGAGGTACTACTATCAAACCACAGGGGGCGGGAATACACGCCACGCAGTAAGTGGAAACGGGTCTCTTAGTCAAGCATTTCCAACTGTGTTTTTTAAAGTAACTATGAGAACAACTCCCTCTATCTCTTATTCTTCGCTTAGCCATTTTACTTTGGAAAGTCTTACTGGTGGTTCATCAACTGCCACTGCAATTTCAGCGAATGCAGGAACTAATGATAGTGCAACACTTAATGTAACAACTGCTGGCAGTGGTGGAACTGGCGGAAATTTATTAGGAAACAATGCTTCATCTGTAATTGCATACTCAGCGGAGTTATAAAATGATTCAATACAAAATTCAAAAAAATAATATGGGTGAAGATTGTGCTGTGACCATTGTCGGTCAAAACATTAGTATCCCATTTGCCCCAGACAACACAGACTACCAAGCCTACCTTCGCTGGCTTGAGGCTGGCAACACACCAGAACCCGCAGAGGAGAACCAATAATGGCTTTAACGCAAGTAGCAGCAGGATTGCTGGCAGGCAGCATAACTTCTAGTCAAATTACATCTGTAGCGGGTTCAACCATAACAGGGTCGCAGTCCATCCCAAAAAGCACATTGCCTACGGGGTCTGTTTTGCAGGTGGTGCAAGGAACATATGCAATAGCCGTATCTAATTCAACTTCCACTTTTGCTGATACTGGTTTAACGGCATCTATTACACCAACAAGCGCGACTAGTAATATATTAGTTTTAATTAGTCACCCAACCATTTCAAAAGCTTCTGGTACCGGAGCACAAGCAAACAATGACGTGGGTATTCAACTTCTTCGTGGTGCAACAAGTATTTCTCGTTTTGGAAGAAGTTTACTTTTTCAAGGGTCACTCGGAGTTCTTTATGGTGCTTCAAGTCATTGTCATTTAGATTCTCCAGCAACAACTTCTTCTACAACATATAAAACACAGTTTAAAAATGAAGATAACAATGGCGCAAGTTGTACAGTACAAACAGCAGAGGCTCCCTCAACAATTACACTTATGGAGATTGCGGCATGAACAAACACCAAGCAATTTTTGCAACGCATACCAATGTTGCTGTTATCCGTGGCGATGAAGCATTTGATGCAGAGGGCAACGCAGTCGTTTATAACGAAGCTACAGTCCAAGCCTATATGGATGCCAATGCCTACATAGCCAAACGGCAGCAAGAGTACCCGCCCATGACGGATTACTTGGATGGCATAGCCAAAGGTGACCAAGCGCAGATTGACAAATACATAGCCGACTGCCAAGCGGTTAAGGCAAAATACCCAAAAGGATAAACTATGTCAAGTACCTATTCAACCAACCTAGCCCTTGAACTTATCGGCGCTGGCGAACAAGCTGGTAACTGGGGGTCTACGACCAACACCAACCTCGGCACTTTGCTTGAACAGGCTATCTCAGGCTACACAACCCAAGCCGTTGTTACTGGTACGGATGTAACGCTGGCTATGACCAACGGCGCGTCAGCCACGGCTCGTAATATGTTCATTGAATTAACGGGTACAGGCGGAGCAAGCACTAACTTAATAGTACCAGCCAACAAGAAACTGTACTTTATTTATAACAATTCAACTGGCGCGGTAACAGTCAAAGTCTCTGGGCAAACAGGTGTATCAGTTCCAGCCGCAGCCAAGATGGTTCTTGTATCTAACGGTACAGACGTAGTTAATGCCACTAACTATATGGCTACCTTGACTGTAGGTGGAGCGCTTGCTGCCAGCAGTACTTTATCCGTTGCCGGTGCGTCTACATTGACTGGGGCTACAACCTTGACGGGTGCAGTTTCTGGTGCAGGTATCAACGCATATCTAGCATCTCCCCCTGCGATTGGCGGAACTGCGGCGGCGGCTGGTTCATTTACCACTGTGGCGGCTTCTAGTACAGTCACCGCTACGGGCGCTGTCTCTGGCTCTGCGGTTAGCGACTCTTTAAGTAATGTACGTAACATTCCGCTACAAACCAAGTCTGCGCCTTACACACTAGTTGCAACGGATACGGGACAGTGCATAACAACCAATAGCGGTGTAACTGTCCCAGCCAGTATTTTTGCTGCTAATAACGTAGTAACAATTTATAACAACTCTGGGTCGTCTATAACAATCACACAAGGTACTAGCATGACGCTACAGTTTGCTGGGCAGTCTACGTCCACAACCGGTAACCGAACTTTGGCGCTATACGGTATTGCTACCGTGTTGTTCTTGTCTGCGTCGTCAGCCGTAATTACTGGCGTGGGAATGACCTAATATGTCAATGGTTCAGTTACTAATGACTGAGGGGAAACCCTATGTTATCCCTGCTAATAGTGGGATTCTGACTAGTGGTTCGTCCTATACGCTCCCAGTTACCTCTGGTACGTCCGTCAAGATACTTGTTATTGCGGGGGGTGGCGGGGGCGGTGGCGGTAACTATCGTCGGACGCAGGCAGGTTATTACGTAGGTGCAGGTGGTGGAGGTGCGGGCGGTAACGCATACGCAACTGTTACTGTAACGCCCGGTCAAACTATCTCTTTCTCGATTGGTGGGGCTGGCTCTGCTGGCTCTGCTGGTTATGGGGTTTATAGCCCTCAATCCACGGCTGGTTCTGCCGGGACTACAACATATGCAACGGTAAGTGCCTCTACCGTGGCTCAAGCGTCCGCTGGTGGTGGCGGTGCGCGTTCTGACAATGACTCATTTAGTGCTGGCGGTTCTGCTGGTGGCGCGTCTACAGGCTCTGCGCTTATCTCTGCAACGGCGGGTGGTGATGCCTCTGATACTAATACGTCTGCTGGCGGTATAGGCGCGAAAGGCTACACCATCAATACCACTGTAGGAACTGCAACGGCTAGTATTTTGGGCTACGGTAGTTCTGGCACCACGTATTCACATGGTTCTGGAAGCAGTTCGGAATCAGGAACTATATATGGCGCAGGTGGCGGTGGCGGTGGCACAAACCAGTCTGACGAGGAAAACCCATCAAACGCTGTACCAGCATCAGGAACAGCAGGCGCAATCTTTATTTGGTGGGGCTACTAAAGTGTGGACCCGTTCTCTGCCCTCCTCATTGCCCAAACTGCGGTTGGTTTTATCAAGCAGGGGTGCGCTTTCCTGCATGAAGGCCGCATGGAACTTGAGGGCGCAAAGAAGACGGCAGAGCAGGTCATCGGAGATGTCAAGGCAATCAAAGGAATTTTTGATTGGTTCATTGGTTTATTTGTTAGTAAACCAGCAGCCGAAGCAAAGCCTGTGGCGAAAGCGAAAGCCAAGCCAGCAGCCAAACAGCAACAGTCCTACGAGGAACTTGAACTTAAACTCATCAGCGAGATTGGGGCAAACCTCGGCGTCCTCTTTGACACACAGCAATCAATCAATAACTACTACATTGAGTTAGAAGAGACAAGTAAGACCAACTACGACCCAACGCAAAACACCAGTCAAAAGGCCATAGAGCGGGCTTTGATTGAGTTGCAGATGGAGAAGTTAATGGAGCAGACCAGAGAGGCGATGGTCTACGCCCCGCCTGAGTTGAAAGATTTGTATAGCAG
>Ga0209191_1001525_pt1 | contig 15321 bp, 17 predicted proteins | sample S_130626_EF_Meta_FD_187320 | JGI IMG/M metagenome (GOLD analysis project Ga0209191, IMG submission 187320) | Freshwater microbial communities from Lake Simoncouche, Canada to study carbon cycling - S_130626_EF_MetaG (SPAdes) (version 2) | ecosystem: Environmental > Aquatic > Freshwater > Lake ...
TCAGCTATGCCAGCGGCTACATCCGGTGTCAGGTTCGTACCGCCAGTAGCTTGCTCAACCTTATTTGCTGTAGAGACGATGGGATTATTTGCAAATTCAGCTATGCCAGCAAGAACCTCAGGTGATACGTTTACGTTGCCAGTAGCCTGCTCGACTTTATTTGCTGTAGCGACAATAGGATTGTTTGCAAATTCAGCTATGCCAGCAAGAACCTCAGGTGATACGTTTACGTTGCCAGTAGCCTGCTCGACTTTATTTGCCATTACCTTAATGATGTCACTATCATCTAACGCCGTCTGGCCGGGCTCACTGATTGCGCGAATCACTTCAGGTGACAATCCGGTTAAATTTGCACCGCCAGTAACCGCGCCGGAGCGCTGCCCAGTTACCTTAATAATATCTTCGTCATCCGCCGCTATTTTTTCAGCTTTGCTAGATGAAGCCTCTGGCCCAGTGATCGCACGAAGTATTTCAGGTGACAAATCACCCAAATTTAAACCACCCGCACCCGTACCGGAAATTTGGCCCGTTACATTGATAAGATCGCTAGTGTAAGGCAATCCTGTTACGGGGTCGATTGTGTTGCCTGCGACAGTTTCAGCTAAATAATTTTGCGCTGGTGTTTTAAATCCACCAAGATTTATGTTTGGTGTCGAGAAGTTGGGCGCGTTTACTACTATTTCAGCGTTTGGTCCACCGTAGCCACCACTAGCGTCGCTACCACCACGGAAGATACTGCTGGACTTGGAGTCTATTCCTAATTGGCGCTGTATGTCAGGCGATACGTAACTAATCGCGCCGGAAGCAACTCCCCCAAGTAGAGAGTTTTTCAGGCTCTGGCCTGTAACTAAACCGCCTGCGGTTGATCCAATTCCTGTACCTATAGCTGTGGCGAGTTTTGGGGCTAGATTAGTACCAAGGCTACCACCAGCACCCAATGCAGGCCCAAGTACTTGGCCTCCAGCCGCGGAGAGGCCCCCCATAGCAATACCTTTAAGGATGTTATCGCCCTTCAATGCCGCGCCTGCGCCACCAGCAAGAGCGGCAGACCCAACTGGACCAAGGAATTGAAGGCCCGGGATGAGGCTTACTGCAATCGGTAGCACAGTGCCCGCCACTTCCGCAATCGTGCCCAACGTGCTCTTGTTCTTCTTCTCGTTTGCAACAGTCGTATATACGCCAGACGGGTCTGCCGTTTGAATGTTGTATTCCGCCTTGCGACCAAGCGTATCGGTTAGGTTCTGGCCTAATCGAGTTGCCTCGCGTGCGGCATCGTAACCCGTGCCTTCAAAAACAACCGTATTAGTGCGAAGGTCAACGAGGCGCACCTTCTGGTCAGGCGTCATCGTAAACGTGTTGCCCCCCGACTTACCGGTGGCGTTGCCTTTGTTAGATAGTGGCGCGCCGATGTACTGTAGGTTTGGATCGTCAGGGTATATCCCACCAAACGTACCGCCACCGAAGTTCGAACCGAAATTCATCCCGTACAGGCTACCTAGACCACTTAAGTCTACGCCGCTAAAGTCGTAAGGCGTATCGCTACTCGCCGCTGCAGGAGATCCGATGCCAGCTACGGACGCAGGCGCTGCGGCTGGGGCAGCTTCAGCCGGTGGCGCGTAGTAAGCAGCCTCAGTAGGTGCATAGTAAGCGGCTTCAGCGGGTGCGTACACCTGCTCCGATCCGGGAATAGCGTAGCCAGCATCAGCCATAGCCTGCAGAAACTCAGGGCTATTTAAATAATCGTAATCAAATTCATACATTACGAACTGCTCCCGCCGCTATTAAGCGTCTGTATAAACCGCATTGCCCAATCTTTCCAGTCATCAAACTGATATGGATTAGGAGCGCTACTCTCAGCTATTTTGTTCACAGCCAGCAAGCCAGCCCCCCAATCCTGCCAGTTTCCGCCGGGCATCATCTTAACGACAGTACCAAATTGCTCAAGGTCAGGATACATATAATCAGCCCAGTCAATGAACAAATCAATGCCGCGAGGATCAACGCCAATCATTAGCTCTGATACCTTCCATCGCCGGCTTCTATGTGAACAATCACATTACCCATCTGATAGTCCCCGCCGACCGTGTTCGAGCTGAACTTAAAGCGAAGCTCCCGACGCTGCTCCTTAAAGAACACCTGCTGCTCATACTTCTCATTGGCCACAGCCGGGAAGCTGCGCAGTGGCCCAGCGACTTCAGGCGCACGAGCGTTAATCCTTCCCGTGATCTGCGCTGTCATGTCGCCCTGCTGCACGAAGTCAGGCTCAATCATCTCGACGTGAATGGAGCGGCTTTGCGGGTTATCATTAGTAAGGAACGATATATCGCCGGTCTCAAAATAGCTTTCGATGGCATTAATCTGCGCGCCATCAATCTCGTCCACCCCAAATTCATGCTGCCAAATGCGATAGAGATCCGGACCATTGCTGGTAACGCGAATCATTTCGTCTTGGGTAATGCGCGTATCATCAGTCTGCGTAAAGCGAATATCAGGAGTTCCCGGACTAATTGGTGCAACGCCAGCAAGGATTGGGCGATTCAGCGAACCAGCGTAAATACCAGCAGAGCGCCCCAGATTCGGTAACTCTGTGTCATACCACGTCTGCTCACGTGCGTTATAGATCACAGCGTGTGTGCATTCAGTCGCATCGCCACGCGGATAGCACCACCAGATCTCACCGAATCTCGGAACCTTATAGGCGAAAATCTTATTGGCATACGGGCGGTTCAGGCCATCGAAGAAATAGTTGATGTTCATGTTATTCGGCACTTCGCGAACGACACCGTTGTACATCATGAAGCGGCCATCACCGACCCAGAAGTAAATACCGTCATACTCGATAACGCTATTGGCCGCGATGATCGACGATGAGGAGCTGATCGTATCAAATGCGAACACATCAGATTGACCCGTGTAGTAGGTGCGGATCAAACTATCGAGCGTCCAGAGAAGACCGGCAGGGTTCTGTCCACCACCACGCAACGGCAGCCCACGCACAATCTTCGAGGATGCAATGAACGCATCGCCAGCATCGCCGGTCGTAAAGTTCGTAGGATCATTTGCATCCGACCACTTCACGTACCCGTTCTGGGAAAACATAAACAGGTAAGGGTGCAGCACCACAACGCCCCCGCTCACACCAGCGGTTGGGATTGGCGTTAAAGCCGTTGTGTCATAGATGTTGCCAAGATAGGCAGGATAATCCGTGCCGGTGGAAATATCGAGCGCAGCGTTTGTGGCGTGTGCGATCAGCACAGTTGAGCTACCAGCCCCGTCGTACAGCGCGTCGAACTGCCACATGAAGTTATCGCCACCAGTGTACGTCGTGGGTGCACGTGAAACGACAGAACTGGTGTTGCCGGTTTCATCAATCGTCATGCGCTGCAGGCCCTCGCCAAAGCCCATGTGGGTATAGGTGAAGTTGTTCAACGATTGCAGGTGGAACTGATTGACAGCGCCTTCGACGAAGTTTGTAATCTGCCGATACCCGCCGATCTTACGCGGCAACCCACGCTGAAACCGAACCCACTGGCCGTCAACGTAGAAGTTTCCTTCGAACTTCGTGCCATCGCGCTTAATGCCGGGCTCTGATTTGACGTTAACGGGTACAAGCATTTTATTATCCCAGAATGATTACGCGGGCATCTCCGGCCATACGGGGTTAAATGGGTCAGTAGTATTTGCAGGTAAGTCGCGCAGTTCTTGGCGGTAGACAGCCCATAGAAGGTCGTCCACTGGCGCGTCGGAAAGCTGCGTCCAGTCGCTGTCACTCAGACGAGAATTGCGGTCAGCACGGACTATACCCCACTGCGCCTCAATCCTTGCAGCCGCCACCTCTGGGTCAAGTTCCGACACAATGTAGTTCTGTGTCCAGACGCCATCCACAAGCAGGGCATCGCCATGCTCACGGGTCTGTGTGGCAGGATCGTAGTAAGGCGGTGTCACCAGCTTCAGTTGATGAACGCCAAACTGCTCTAATTGCTCAGGCGTCAGCTTTGCCACGCGGCAGAAGTTATCCTCGTCCCAGCGCGTCGGCTCAACATCATGGATGTGCCGGATGAAGGTGTCACCATTGGCTTGGACGTAAAACAGGTTCATCCCTCTGCTTCCTTTGCTTTTCGTTTTGCTGTTACGCGCTCAACAGCCGCTGCGTATGCGTCTGCATCATCAATTTGTGCCCTCAGTGCTTCTACAACTGCTTTGACGTTGCCCATTTGCTTGCGAGTAGTATCAAGGCGCTCTGCGATGTTGGCTGCAAACTCGTTGTCTGTAGCGTTTGCCAGCAGATGCTCGAAATTCTTGCGGTCAAAGTCGTAATGAAAATACTCTACCTCACGGGCGTACATGGCGTCTGCAAGGGTGTCGTATTTATATTCAGTTGGTAGTTGTTCGTAATTCATTAGGTATGCCTTTTAGAATACTGTGTTGAAAGCTACACCCCTTCCCGCACCAGTAGGCGGGGTAGCTGGATTAGCGTATTTAACACCGAAGCCTGACCCGCTCCAAGGATAGGCAGTCACGAACGGTGTAGTGTTGTCGTGCGCTATTACTACTGCGTCACCGGACGGCGAAAACGCTACGCCGTTACCATCACCTGTAGGTAGTGTAGCGGGATTAGTAAATTTAACACCGAAGCCTGACCCGCTCCAAGGATAGGCAGTCACGAACGGTGAGTTTGCATGGCCTATCACTATGGCGTCACCTATTGGATTGAAGGCAATACCATTACCCGTACCTGCAGGTAGTGTAGCGGGGTTGGTGTATTTGGTGCCGAAGCCTGACCCGCTCCAAGGATAGGCTGTGATGAAAGGGGTTAAAGCGTGTCCTACTGCAATAGCGCCACCGGAAGGTGAAAAAGCTACACTAGCAGCGTTACCCGTCGGCAGTGTTGCGGGGTTAGTGAATTTTGTCCCAAAACCGGAGGTACTCCAAGGGTAAACCGAGATAAATGGTGAGGTTTGATGTGCCACAGCTATGGCATCACCAGACGGCGAAAACGCTACGCCATAACCATCACTTGTAGGTAGTGTAGCGGGATTAGTAAATTTAACTCCAAAGCCAGAAGCGTTCCACGGGTAGACGCTAATAAAGGGTGTAGTGCGATGTGCTACCGCGACAGCGTTGCCAGACGGTGAAAACGCCACCGCTTGCCCATTAGAGGCTGGCAGCGTCGCTGGGTTAGTAAACTTCGTGCCAAAACCAACGCCGCTCCACTGATAGGCTGTGACAAACGGGGTTGTGTCATGTGTTGCCGCCACCGCATTACCAGATGGTGTAAATGCGACGCCTGACCCAAGCACAGCGCCAAATAATGTAGTGGGGTCGGCATACTTCGTGCCAAAGCCAGCATTCCATTGATAGGCGCTGATAAAGGGTGTGGTTACATGAGATACCGCAACTTGTAAGTTCACAGAACCCGTGGCAGGATATAAATAATTTGCCATCCACTTTGTAGCGCTAACTTTAATAGCCATTAACGTGTTGTTAGGGCCGACAACAGTAGTACCCGTTAAACCGCTACCGTTAATTAGTGTATCGCTTGTAATTGCTACGTTTACAGAAAAAGCGCCATTCTCAACCGTAAACAGCACAACGGTACCAATAGGAAATGCAACACTTGCGTTTGCAGGGATGGTGAATGTTCTCGTCGTAGTATCAGACGCAGGATGAAATATCTGCTTGCCAGCATCGCCCAGAACCAGTGTGTAGTTAGCGGACTGGCTATTTTGCGGGTACTGCACTACGCTGCTAGGCGCAGCCACCGATGCCCATGTCGTTCCGTTACTGGTTAAAAGGTTGCCTGTGGTGCCCGGGGCAACGGCCTGAAGAGCGCTCGTGCCATTACCAAGTAGTACATTATTAAGCGTCAGCGTTGCCGCTCCAGTACCGCCATTGGCAACAGGTAGTGTGCCAGAAACTTCTGATGCTAGATTAACAGTTCCGGTGGTGAATGCCCCAACACCATTACCTCTAACAACCCCAGTCAGTGTTGTCGCGCCTGTTCCGCCATTCGCAACAGGTAGCGTGCCAGAAACTTCAGAGGCAAGCGCCACCGTTCCAGCCGTGAACGCGCCCGTCCCATTACCCTTAACAACCCCAGTCAGCGTCGTTGCACCCGTACCACCATTGGCAACAGGTAGTGTGCCTGTTACGCCGGTAGCCAAAGGCACAAAGCTCCAACTGGCTGACGTTCCATCGGTAGTAACAAACTTACCGGCATTACCAAGCTGGCCGGGAAGAACAGATGAAAATGCTGTAGCTACAACAAAGGCAGTCGTTGCCAACTGCGTCGTGTTCGTGCCCGCAGTGGCAGTCGGCGCGGTCGGCGTTCCAGTAAAGGCAGGGCTGACCGATAGCGCAAGCGTCGTACCAGTGCCGCTCGTGGTGTAAGACGCACCCCAAGCAGTGCCAGTCGAGTAAGCAATACCTACCCCGGGGAATGTATCGGGGCCAGTGTTAGCAATCGTTATCGAGCCGGTGCTATTCGTGACGGTGATACCAGTGCCAGCCGTCAGCGTCGATTTGGTCAGCGTATTGCCGGTGGTGTTACCGATCAGTAGCTGTCCGTTTGTGTACGTCGTCTGGCCAGTACCACCCTGCGCAACACTGAGCGCGGTCGTCAGGCCGGTGAGCGATGTGATGTCCGAGTTCGCACCGGATGCAGCCGCTCCAAGGGCAGCGCGTGCTATGTTTGCGGTTGCAGCCGTAAACAGGCCGATTCCTAGGGATGTGCCGCCAAGATTGACCAAGGCGGTTCCTGCACTCGTTGCGCCTGTACCGCCCTGAGAAACAGCAATAGGTGAGCTGACATTGTTCGTGTCGGCCTCAACCACGTTCGTGCCATCCGAGTACATGATAGCAGCGCCATTCTGCACAACCACAACACCAGTGCCGCCAGATGTCTTAACGGTTAGCGTGTAGCTGCCGGTCGTATTATTCCGGATCCAGTATTGCTGGACCGTGTTTGGAACGATTATCTCCATGTTCGCGGTCAAGATGCCGCTAAACTGATAAGCAATCCTATTCAGGTTTGTGCCCGTTAGCGTGTAAGGGCTCGGCTGGCCGGTAAGGCTGATCGACACATAGTCAAAGGCAAACGTCGAACTCTGGCCATAACCAATCGTGTAGAAGCCAATACCATCAGTGATGATGCGTGCGCTATCACCGGGATTGAATACTAAACTAGCCTGCCCGTTAATCAGCTCACCGCCAGCAGGCTGAATCGTAAGACCGCCAGTGCCTGAGTTGCGTGCATCGAAGAACCAGTCATTACCTGCCGTAGCAGCAGATGGCATCGTGAATGTTCCGGCACCGCCATTCCAGACGATTACACGGGCCCGGTCAACGGATGTGAGCGTATAGTTTGCCGACAGTAATGTAGTGGGAGCCGACTGATTCAGGGTCGTCGAGATTGCCTTGAGGCCAGCGCCGGCCAATACGCTTGCGGAGACAGACGATGTGCCAACGCCATACTGAATCGGACGCCATGTGCCATTGACCGTCGCATTACCCGTGAGATAAATCTGCCACGCCTGACCAGCTGCAATCGTCTGGATCGTATTACCGCTGTTATCGGCAACCGTGAAGGAATATGCGCCTACGTTGAAGAACAGAGCGGTCTGACCGACACTCGCCTGTGACGCATCAGGCATGCGGATCGTGAGGCTGCCAACAGACGGTGTGACATCCATGATGGACGCAACCACATCGGTGTTGGTTGCAAGCTCGGTTGGCCACGTCAGCGTGACGTTCGCTGATAGAGCTACTGCGCGATAACTTACATCAGCCGGATAAACGACTGTGCCACCAAAAGTATTTGTGAACGACGCACTCATGACACTTTCTCCATCCTCTGGGCATCTCGAGTTGCCTTGGGTTTAATCCTAGCATCTCTTTGAGCTTGCGTCCAAGGTCTTCCCTTTAGGGCTTTTGACATTTTTTGCCTAGCTTCTTCAGAGTTCACCCTACCTTTTTGGGCTTCTGACATTTTACGACAAGTTTCTTCACTACGCTTGCTTCCAATTCGCCTTGCAATACACTTAGCAATATGCTCAGGAGATTGCTTTATTCCCCTTCTACTATTGAAGTGGGCGCGCTGTCTTTCAGTAACGACTCCGAGTTTTCTCCGACCAGCTTCTTTATGAACTTCGATGGGAACTGGAACTCCATCTCCCCCACTGGTCATATTATAACCATTAGGAAGCATGCAGTTAAGCTCTGCTATAAATCTAATTTCCTCAGCGCATGCCTGCTCGTGAGTCTCGCATTCTAACAAAAGTTCAACTGAAAATGCTTCGTTCCCATATAATCTTATTGCATCGTATAATGCAGTCTTCTTGCGCCAACGCGCATTAAGAAGATGTCGATTAAATCGATTTTCAGCGGTCTTGCTTGTGTAGCCAATGTAAAACTTGCCATTTTCAGAGCAGACTATTTTGTATATTTGATACATCAGTCCTCCCTGCGTACAATCCCGCGATCAACAATCTGGCGTAAATCCTCGCCATTAAGTGCCGCGATGGCGCGATCATAAAAACTTTGCCAAATTGGTATAATCTCTTCGTTCTTCAGGAACGGCGCGGCTTCCATAAGCGATGCGTAGAGCAGCGCGTTAGGCGCGTATTCCGTGAACCAGTTCGTCTGAACGTCATCGCCGAGAAGCGGCGGCAGCTCATAGTAAATCAGCTCGTAAGGAAAATCATCAGACGGTGTTGGCGCAAAGAACCAATTCTGATAGTCATAGTCAGCATAAAATCTAGGCGTCCCAGTGAGGGTCTGGTTTGGCCAATACTGCCGCATATATTCATAAGCACGCGGGAATATTTCCTGCGTCGTGTTATAGCCAGCGCCGGTTCCGACTCTCATACTGACGGTTTCACGCCAGCGGTCAGGCTTTGAATATGTCGCCTGTCCTTGAATCATTGTGGAATTGACGACAGTGACCGTCCCTTGTACTTTAAGCTCTCTGGCTAGGCGGCGCTCAGCAAGCCCCACAAGACTTGGCAGCTGCACAAAAACTGATGGATCAGTAGCCAGCGTAGCCCCACGCTCCAGATAATTCCGGAGGTCGTTGAGCAGGCTGGTATATGTCATCGCAGTGGCCATAACGTGCCCCTATATCAGTTTTTTACGTCTTGCACACCAAAAACCTGTATTCAACATACGGCATCCAGCATCTCAGTTGTTACCATTACGCGCCCTACAGCGCCATACTTTTTATGATATGTTATCGCCCAAGCTGCCCGGTCTGCAATCCAGCCCCCGCGTGCAGCATACGCATCACGCGCAGCCAGTGTCGGGTGTTGCACAACAGTCACACCGTTGTATTCCTTCTCGTCACGATGGTGTCGGTGACCGCAGTGTATCTCACGCCGGGTAGTCCTACCCCACTGTTGCGGGAACTGCGCCGCGAACAGCAGCGGTAAGCTCTCGTTCTTAACCTTGTGGCCGTGATGCACACCCAGCATAGTGCTGCCCCACTCAAATACGTAGAAAGGCAGGACGCTATCGTTGACAGTGACGCGAGGCTCTTCTTCGTAATGCACCGCGAACAGGTCAGCAAGCCAGCCAGCGCTCTCTTCGTCGTGGTTGCCTTCGGCTATAATCAGATAGACTTGCTGGTGGCGCTGCAAACATACCGCCATTAGTGAACGGATGATGCGGATGGCTGCGCGGCGTATCTTGGGGAAGCGGCTGTCCGCATCTAGGACGTGCTTGCTGGCTGGCGTCACAGGTGTCTTGCCGTCGGTGTGCAGGAAATCACCTTGGATATTAAGCACTGCTGTGTGTGCAATAGGGCTTTGATTGACCATCTGCGTCAGCGCAGCAATGATAGTTTTTTCTGCGGTGTTGATGTCCCAATCCGCGCCGCCTTCTTTGTGCCATGCCAGCATACCAAGGTGGTAGTCAGTGAATGTGTACAGGTTGCATAGCTGCTCTTCAGAAGCCGCTGGAGCAACGACAATCGCAGCGGGTGGTATCTCGTCCTTGAAGCCAGCGACAGCCTCACGCATGGCGTCTATGAGCGCCTCATGCGTTAGTGATGCTTTGACCCACTGGCCTGACGGCTTGCCTTCGGAGTTGTAGTAGGTTGACACGCCCTTAGTGACATAGCCTTGCGGCACGGGCCGGGTAAAGTCGTTCTCAGGAGCATAGCCCCGCAACGCAGCTTTCTTCTTGACCGCAATGTAAGCGTCGCTTGCGCCGCCTACGTTGATGCCCATTGCAATTGACGCAGCCCTAGCGCCGCCGTGTAACTCAATTGCCTCAAGCATTTCACGTTGGCGGGGCGTACAATACTTGTACAACTCTGGGTCTATGGATATGATTGACGGCATTTAGCTGCCTTTCGGGCAATCAGCCTCGCAGACGCAAATAAATACGCTATTATGTAGCTCGACTTCCGCTACCGTTTCAGCCGTATCTTTTGTCGCGTCATAGGTGATAGGTTTTGCAATAGCGCAATAGCTATTTACGGGAACGGTCGAAACGGTTGCGCAGCCGTTCAGTGCGCTCAGGGTCAGGGGTAATAACAGCAGCTTCGCCAAGTTCGATTTGCCGATTGATCTCATCGTTCATCTCCTTAATGGCTTCCTGACGACCCTGCCGCTTCCAACGATGTTCTGCCCAAGCACCCAACAGCTTGTTCAGGACACCCAGCAGGGCCATCAGGAACTTCATTACTCTGCTGGCTCAGCAGGTGTATCAGACAGGACCATGGCGGCAAGACCAGCCAGTGCAGCAGCAGCCGTGTAAACGGCGCTCCACTCTTCGCCGGACAAGCCAAGCGCCAGTGCGATGCCAGAGAAGCCTGCATATGTGCTAGGCTCTTTCAAGCGACTCAGTAACCAAGATACGATTTTCATATTACTTCTCCTTCGGATAAAACTTCCAAGGCAGTTCCCAATGTGGGCCATCCTTGAACGTGCGCCAATCACCACCCCATTGGATTGGTAATCTCTCAACCGCAGCTGCGGCCTTTATTGTCTTAGCCAGCCGGTGGTACATTGGCCAGTCCCACGAAATCTCGCCGCCTATCATCGGCGCTAGATCAACCGCGTGCCCCGTTAGGTGGCGCGAGTTCATGGTCTTTGTAGCTTTCTGTGCAAAAAGTTGTTTCTGCCTATCTATTGTACGCAGACCTTCTAAGACGGTAAAGTCGAGGTCAGAAATAGCTGCAGCTTTTTTAACAATACGCACAAGATCTGGATGAACACCATCAAGGCGTGCCAGTGACCGTGTTCCGAGTGTGATACTCACCTGCGTTCTCCTACAGTATGCCCTTAGCCAAGAGCGCCATGCCTGCGCCTGCAAGACCAACCAGCGCCCGGTCAACCCACAGGGCGGCGCTGTTGTACTTTGGCTGCGCCTTCTCAACGACGGTCACGCGCACATCGAGTGCGCTTATGTCTTCAGCCATGTTTTCCTCAACCTTGGTGATGGCCTTGAATGCCCGCTCCAGCGCGGCGGCTGTTTGGCCCTGCTGCTGCTCGACGAGAGCGAGTTTCGTAATTGCGTCCGACAACTTGTTCAACGCGGTCTTCACCTCACCGACATCTTTGTGCAGTGCGTCAAGTTTGACCGTGAAAATATCTTCGGACATATTGGTCATCTTACTTCAAGTTTCGTAGCTTATAGACTGCAGATAGATACACTTCTGTGACACTATCTATCAGATTGCCAACTGCGCGGTTGTTTTTGCAGATTTTTTCGTGATTCTTCTCGATCCATTCTGCATCCAACTCAAGACACTTCAGTATGTCTTTTTCCATTTCTCCGGGAACTGGGATGGCTCCAATTAGTTCATACGCACCTTGATAGACCTCAACCAACTTATCAATCGCGTCTATAACGTCATCATAGAACTCGCCTAGAGCCATGTGCTTGGCAAAACTGCCATCACCCTTGGCACGCCAGTGCGCGAAGTGAGCGAGATTTCGGGCGTAGAATACGCGGCTGATGAGCTGCTCGATCATTATGCGATCCGCTGCGCAGCGACGACGATAGACGGAATAGCCGGAGCAATGGCCCCAGCCACTGTGGCGTCGGCTGTAACAGCGACGTTTGAAACCAGAAACATAACTTCAATGTATTGGCCTGCCGTGACCGTTTCAAACCAAACTGTGCTGTGATCCGCTGATCCTCCATCAGCCAATTTTGGAATGGTGATAATGCTCGCAGAGTTTGCGATGTTGGTTCCATTTTTCCTGAGCCAAATGGTGGCCGTGTAATCTGACGCCGCCGAGTTGGCAAACTGAGTAGAGTGTGCAATCATATACGTTCCAGCATCCGTAAACGTAACTTGAGTGCTGGCGGCTACGTTAATGCCGACGCCAGTTGTCCCGGTGTTCATCGTGAGTGCAGTGGCAGTGGACACGCTGCCCGTCTGGTCCAAGCTGCTTGAAGCATTGATCCACGCCCGGCCAGCCATGTCATTGAAGGGAATGGTCGCGGCAGCCGTCATTGCCGACGTGCCGTTGCCTTTAACGTATCCTGTCAGCGTCGCCGCTCCTGTGCCGCCCTGCGCAACAGTGGCAGTACCAGTAATGTCAGCAACCGGAATCGTAGCAGCTGCCGTCATCGCCGACGTGCCATTACCCTTGACGTAGCCTGTTAGCGTTGCGGCACCAGTACCACCAGTTGCAACCGTGCGAACATTGGTCGCAGTTGCCGCGATGTCAGAAGCGGCCACCTTGCGGCTGTTACTTGCCTGAACGACTTCAAAAAGCTCAGTGCCCGCAAGAGGAGTAGTTGCTGCTGTAAGGTCGGGGATCTTTACGTTTGCCATTATGCAAGTCCATATAAAATGTTGAGGTAAACAGAGAGTGCGTTAGCTGCCGTCTCTTGAGCGTTCGTCTGCGCATCCTGCGAATCTGGGCGCGGATTTCTCAGTGGCACAGGATCGGGCCGTAGGAGCAAGCGGCTGTAATATGGCTGGGGTACGTCATCGCACGAGGCGCAAACTTGAAGGCTTATGCCTACAGGAGTAGTGCCGCCGCGATAATCTTTCTTCTCGCGCAGCTCTGTGTGCTGAACCATGAAGCCACAGCCATCGCAGATCGCAAGTCCGTGCGGAGACTTGGCGTCAAAATTCGGTTGCGTCCGATGTTTTTTACCGCGTCCGAATCCGTACTGCATCAGTAGCTCCACGTATCAATAGTGAGGCGCAAAGGAACCTTTTCACGATCTTCAGCAGCGGCACGATTGTACGCGCCATCAGCCAACGTCTGAAGAAACTCAAGACGGTCAGGCGCAAATTTAACAGCCAGCTTGGCAGCAAGGCCAGCCGCGATAGCTTCCATCCAGCGGTTTGGTGCGTCCATGCTGTCGGTGAAATCACCTGCGTCCTCTTGGATTTTCATGCGGTGATAGAATAATGTAACGCCAGCATCCTGTGGAGCCTGCCATATATACAGTCGCGGCGTGATGGTGCGTTCAAAATAATACTGGAACGGGCGCTGGCCTAGCTGCGCCTTGTTCGGGATTGCGTCGTATTCCGCCCGGCTAATCGGAGACATCATAAGGTCGGTATTGATGCCACCAGATGTCGTGCGCGTATAGACCTGAAGGATTGACACGGTGCGCGGCTGTAGATCGTAATACAGCGTGCCCGGCGTCAGGGTGATCGACTGAAGATCCACAGCCCACAGATTAGGTCCGTTGTTTGCCCAGTCCGAGAACATATAATTAATGGACCGACGGGCACTATCGATGTCATTCGATGCCAGAGATGCAGGATTACGACCGACGCGCTCGAACGCCTCAGTGATAATATCAATCTGTTCAGATGTACCAAAATTATATTCGTTTGACGTTGCCATAATATCAGTAACCTCGCCGTTTCTTCCTCTTCGGCTATTTCGGCCTTAAAGTCAATCAATCCGTTATTTCAGCGCGAGGAATTTCGCCAATGTCAATGCGTTGTTTAACTGCTGGCCCGTCGTTCCGTTAGCGTTGTACTGCGCTGCCAAGGCGCTCCAGACCGCTGCCGCAAGGTTCTGCGGCGACAGGACTGACTCACCTGTAATATTCGCTGATAGGTCACCGGTAGCGTATGGCACGACAGCCAGCGTGCCTGTACCAGCTAGATTAGCCTGTACCGATGCAAACGCCGTAAGGGTCGCAGCAACAGCGCCAGCACCCGTAAGCTGGTTGCTGAATGGAAACAGCGTACCGAGTAAGGATGGTGGTGGCGTAACATCACCCGCACCCGTAAGCGATGCGATAAGCTGGGCAATCAGCGTCAGGTTGCCGTTTGTAATGTCCCCTGCGCCTGTTACGTTTGCTTCGCCGTTTCTGCCACCAGCTAAGTTACTTGCTAATGCGCCGTTGCCGTAAATCTGGTTGCTGCTGCCAATCTGCCCTGCCTTTTGCGGGATAAACCATGTCAGCGAAGGATAGCCGCCGTTTGGCAATGCATAGTATTCGTTCGCACTTGTAGTTCCCGACTGCATCATGCGGCTACGCACACGGCCTGACTCTGAGAAATTACTTCGCGCACCAGCCTGCCCAGCCGTGATAGCCAAATTTTGCCCAGTGCAGTATTTTAACGGCAGCTTGTCAAAGACGGAGTAATTACCAACTAGGGCCATATTAGCCCCATGCAACGTCTAGAGAGCCGTAATAGGCAGTGTTGACAGGGGTAGCCGAGCCAGCAAACTGAAGCCACTGCAAATTAGCACCGTCAACAATCTGAGGCATAGATGGAAGCTGGTTAACCAAGTCACGCTCAGAAGCTACACCGACTGTGGTAATTGGCAAGGTGAAAATTGGTTTAGCCAAGATTACAACCAACGAACCAGATGTCATTGTGGCTGACAGGTTGATTGACTGAATGGAGCGGATGCCCGTGTCACCAGCTTGCAAAGGTACAAACGGCCCATACTTACCAGCACCAGTACCTGAGTAAATAATTGATCCTACTGGTGATGTAGTAGTTGCAACGGGCAGCGATGGGCTGGCTGGCGTTAAGCGACCCGATACACCCGCAGCGTTTGTATAGCCCAACTGAATGGTTGGCGCACCCGCACCCATAACAACAGAAGGAACAATGTACGCTTGCAGTCCAGCGCCTGTAGCATAGCGCGGCAACGTCTGCGTTCCCGTAAACGACTGTGCGCCTGTTGTGGTAACAGATGACACCGTGAACATTGCCACCTGATCAACTAGCATCAGGGTGGTAGGCGCACTGGTCGCAGCACCACTATACGCAGACACGTTCAGGACGTTCTTGATTGATGGCGATACGTTGCCGCCAGTGTACAAACCGCTTGGCGATGCTGTTCCTGTAATTGTTTGGGATGTCACAGTCTGCGAAATGTT
>Ga0209191_1001529_pt1 | contig 15301 bp, 22 predicted proteins | sample S_130626_EF_Meta_FD_187320 | JGI IMG/M metagenome (GOLD analysis project Ga0209191, IMG submission 187320) | Freshwater microbial communities from Lake Simoncouche, Canada to study carbon cycling - S_130626_EF_MetaG (SPAdes) (version 2) | ecosystem: Environmental > Aquatic > Freshwater > Lake ...
TTGCCCGTTGCAGCGTTGAACTTGGTGGCAACGATCTGAATACCGTTCTGACGGTGGACGTGCATGAGGTCGAACAGGTCGTACTCTACACCTCCAATCTTGATGTTAGCTGCCTCGCCAACGTCAATTCTATATCCCTTTGGAGCGGCAGCCCAAACGGCTGCGCGTAACTTCAATACAGCAAACATCAAGTCGTCAAGCAACCCCTTCACGCTACGTGTTGGAGACTGGCCGTTGATGCGGTGGATTACATAAGAACTCATCGGAGACAAGCCCTTCTGCATCTGGTTTGGCTTCTTCTTCCATTCGTAGATGCGGTCCTGTCCAGTCCCAGAGATGATGTATGAACCCTCGTACCAATAGTTACAAGAAATCTCGTCGTAGGTATCGGTTGAGTTCTTTTTCTTCTCGTCTACTGGCTTATTGTTTCTGAGATATGTGCCATATCCCTGTTTGTTTGTTCTCTCCACATACTGCTTATAGTCTGTAGAAAGATACTCAAACTTCAAGACATATATTTTAAAGTCCATCCAAACCCAACGGTTTGTCGTGGAGTCCTTACGCTCAAATGCCCACTGCGGGATTGTAGACACGTTGGTCTGATACGGAACGTAAGACTTGGCCATTGCCTGGATCTGAGCCTCGTTAAAGCCAGCGTCAATCAACTTGGTGTACATCGACTGAACTGTTTCAGCCTCAATGTGTCCAATAGCAACAGGTTCGTCCTGGTTGTCCTCGTTCCAGAGCATAACCATACGGGCAGGGTCAATGTAATTGAATTTAACCTGCCCTGTAATTGGGTCATTGTAAACCTTTGCCGCTCGGAAGTGGAAGTCGATTGCGTCACGGTTAAACTCCATTCGCTGCCCAGCCCAGTTAGAGGAACGGAATCCAGCCTCAGCTAGTTTTTCTAACGCCACCTCGTATCGTGTCTTGAAGAATCCAAGCCTGTCCGCCATCTCAAGCATTGTCTCGTCCTTGGGAACAAATGGCAACTTAAACTCTGGCAACCCTAGCTTTTTAGCCAATGGGTTGGTAAAGTTTGCCTTGGCGTATAAATCATGCTTGCTGCGCTTCTTTTTTGTGATAATGTTTTTATCTAAGGAAACGCAATCTAACTTGTAGTCATTGTCTGAAAGTACTGAAAGCAATACGTTTGTCAACTTACGCATTGGAGAGAAGATGTCGTAGCTAACATTAGCCATAGCCTTTCTTTGGGCCTTAGACATGCCGCTCGTGCTTGTAGATGCCTGCCCCTGAGGAATAGCCTTGTTTCCGATTGGAGACCCGTTTGTAAACCAGTTTCTATACTTCTCTTGTGACTGGTTACCAGCGCCGTAGTTTCTAGTCTCCTGCATCTCAGGGAGTTGCGTATACGTAAAGTATGTACCTCCCGCGCAAAAACGAGTATATAAGGCACGCGCACATCGCAGGCCGTACTCTGGTTTTAATTTATCTACCTCTGGAATGTTGTCGTTTGGGAACAACATGCTACCAACCAACTGTGGTAATATCATATCTTACAAATTTAGTTGACCACGACAAATGTAGTAAATTTTTTATTAAATAGTTGAAAACAATCAATCTACATCAAACATTGCAAAACTTCCCTTTATTTCTATTGGTTGATATATTTCCTTGTAAAGGTCTGGCATCCTGCTTTTTATAGCCCTCATGCACCAGCCTGTGGCTGCACACAAGTCATGGTTTGTGAGGTCATCTATACCACGCATCTGGCTCCACTCCTCTACTATCTCCCATATTTTCACGTACTTAACATTGTTGTTGAAGTAGGTCATGATGTCCCCAGCCATTTCATTCTTTTCTGCCTCACCTGCCCAAACACCCGCCCTAGCGTCCTGCTTCCCGTCCGATCCTAAGTCCTTCAATAGGTAGCCATCGAATCCGTTGTCCCTAAAGTATTCCACTAGAGCCTCTCCATCGGGCCACTCTGGGTATACGTATGCACCAAGGAATATAGCGGCCTTCAACCACTCCTCGTGGTATTCAGACTTATCCTCTGTCTGCCTGTTATAAATGAGAATCCAGTCGTTACTCACCCATTCATTGCGCGGCTTGGTGTCTGGATCGGCCTGACTGTCTCTTTTATAAAACACAGCCGCTGCCGCGTTTGACTTCTTCTTACCCACGGTGTTTCGTCTGTGAAACTTTACTGGGTCACAGCAAAGAAAAAACTTGTTCATCACCGAAGGATCGGGTGCGTATATCGGACCACGTTCCTTGGGGGGTATGTATCCCTCCTCTGGAGTAACCACTGTCTTTTTGTTCCTATGCTCCTGAGGGGGTAGGTAACTCATTGTCCAACTACCCTTGGAGTCGTTTTCTACAAACACATCCCCGCCAAACTTGTCGCCTACCCACTTGAAGTTAACCCTTGTGGTAATTGGGGTGCGAGAAAACTTGAGTTCAGATATGCGGTCACGCATCTTCTCAATAGGCATACCCATATCCTTGGGAATTACAGCGAATGCCTGTTTCCAAGTCATTGGGAAGTTCTGCTGTAGCTTAATCAGTTTCTGCCATTCCCGTTTACGCTCGAAGTAGTCCGCCTGGTTTAATAGGTATGACTTGGCGCCCTTAGTGATCCACTTGCCCTCGTTGGACATGATTGGTTCCTTGGGGTCATCGATAATGCTTGCCCCATACTCGTCGATGTATCCCTCCACGGCGTAGTATCCAGGCAGGAAGAAGTTGATGAGTCCCGATGGTGTTGTTCCGTTCTCGTTTCGGTCAGAGAAGTGCGAATCGTTGGCAATGTCAAAGAACTGAGCTCCACCACCCGTGTCCATGTCACCCACCGTAGATGGCATGATGCAAAAGCCTCGAATATTCTCCCCGCGCTCGATAGCGGGCTTCATCGTGTTGTACCACCACGTTGGAATGTTTTGGTCCGCAGCCTTCGCATCCGTCTTCTTAGCAGGCTCGTCGCGGTAGACAAAAGCGATCTCCGCCTCCCCGTCCGCAGCCTTCTCCGCCGACGAAAGTGGTGTAATGAAGCACTCCATCTGTTCGGGAATGATTCCTGCCCTTGCGGCTGACGCGATTGATCCTTCATATTGGAAACGTAAACCCTCCTTGGCCTCAATCCTTCCACGGTAGTGTGGTCGGAAGAAGAACGGGAGTTTACTTACAGGAGTTTGTATCTGCTTGATAAATATCTTGTTAACCGCTTGGTCTTCATTCATCGCCTGGATGATAAAGGTCTGGTCAGGCATATTCAGCGTCCCCCAAGTGCAGAAGCAACAAGCAATTGCGGTCTTGGCAATGCGTCGTCCAGACACAAAGTTGATTCCGTGTACGGTGCGCTTACCCTTGCTAACGCTTATGTTTACGTTTGGCTCCATGAAATACTCCACACCCATCTCGTTCATGTCCTCAACGACATTCTTTACATCTTGGTTAGAGTACTTTGTTTTGACAACGCCATCCTCTCTGTAAATTATCTTATGCTTGTAGAAGGCGTCCTCTGTGGTGTAGGCGTACATGAACAGGTGAAACATCTTGCGTTGGTAATCACGATAGTCTGGTCGGTTATTGTTTTTACCAAAGTTCTTTACCGTCCAAAAGTTTAGAAAGAAGTAGTTAGCCCCGTTTATGTATGTAGGCCTTCCCTTAATGAAACACCAGTAACCAACGTACCTGCGCTTGATTTGGAGCTTGATCCATTCAATCTCCATCGCGTAGTACTTTTGGTTTGACTCTATCTCTTCGTAGATATCCTCAAGCCTTACGTCGCCCATCTCCTTGTACTTGGACTTGTTGGATATGTGTTTTTTATTGAACACAACCTCGTAGATGAGCTTTATTTTTTCAGGAACTTCCTGGTATGGAAACCTTTGCTCCTTTGGATCAATACCATACCCTTCAACGTAAGTAAGCGCCTCCTCCCTTGAAACCTCACGCTTCAAATGGCGTGAGTACCACTCCTCAAGACGGGGCAGTGGGATACGGATTGTATCCAACTCATCGTCATCCTCGTGGAATGAAACGTACTTATCCTCCTCGTCGTATTGGAAACTCATGGTATTACCTCTGGAAATATTTCTTTCTTCTCACGCCATATGCGCGAATAGTGTTCTGGCTGTATTCCTAAATTTTCTGAACGAACGGAGAACGTGATTGCCTTCTGCAAGGTAATGCTTGCCTCGTCGTTCATGATGCGTGTACGGGCATCTACTAGCGTCTGCCTCCAACTCTCAAGACCAGCCTGGAAGTTCTTGTCGTCGTTAGACCTATCTACGGGCTGTGTCAACAGCGCTCTCTGCAATGCTGCAATACGGATATCAGCCGTACACATGATTGAGTAGTCCTCCGAGCATTGTAGGCGGGTGAAGACGATGTATCGCTCCACCGCCCAGTCCACATTCATCATGCAGAGCTGGGCGTAGCCGTTGTCAGGATCCGTATCATCAACCTGGATATTCAGCTTGTTTAGCGTGTACCTTTTTCGTTGGTTGATGTCTGGATACGCATCCTTTACAGGCGTTCCTGGAGCAAACATATATATAAGATAGCGTACAACCTTGTCCGCGCTAACCCCTTCAGGAAGGTCGTCAGACCTGTCGAGAATATGGGCTTGACTGGCCAAGTCCGAGAAACGGTATATCACCGACTCGTCATCCTGGATGCCTTCAATATTGTACGATATTTTTGTAAAGTCTAGTTTTATCATCTTTCGTAAGCCATTATAACACGTGGCTGAAATCGAACATATTCAGTTGTGTTGGCAAGGGTTGGGTCAAGTTTTGTCGCGTAAATATTCCTAACACATACCACGTCACCAACATTTACATCAGTATTATACCAAACGTCTGGCATTAAATACTTGGGCAATCTTGCATTTGGCACAACAACTTCAATTCTTTGAATATCATTATCTGGAATGTACACAGACCCAAACATTCTTTCGTTTCCTAGAATCTTACCTATAACATACCCGTTCAAACTAACGATTTCATCTCCACGTTTTGCGGCATAAATAGACCTCTTTGAAATCATTAAATAAATCTTACCATCAATTATGCAACCCCCCTCACCCTCGGTAATCAACTCCCGTGTAAATGTAGCGTCAAACCAAACCTCGTCACCCTCAACAGCGTCAAATTCGCATTCATAATCCCATCCCGTGTTGTTAAGGTCAATTTCTGATACCTTAACTATCTTACCTCTTCTTACAGCTTGCTTGTCCTGTATGTTTTCCTTCTCCATATCAGCCTCTCTATGAGCCTCCCCAGCCATCTTACTATACTCATCAAGAAGAGCTTGGTCTTTATATCCAGACTTTTTTAACGCCTTTACAATGTCAACCATTTCATTGTCATCAACTTCAGAAATGTAATTTTTAATTTTGTTAACAATTTTTAATGTACCTCCGTTAAAATTAATCTCATCTTCTGTAAGCGATCGAAGTTCAATAATGCACTCTCCATTTACAAGCCTTAACTTGTCTAAGTCTATTCCGCTCAAATTCATTTGTTTGCTATTTTTTGTTCATAAATCTCTAGCACTCGTTTCTGTTTGTCAAAATTCTTTTTGCCAATTGGAATCTTTTTCTTCAGCTTATTCACGCACCTGCGTAACGAAGAGTAGCTGCCAAAAACTTTTACCGCGTCCCATTCGGACATCAACCCCTCGACCTTAACGGGATCTACGGTTTCCCTGCGGATGTAGTACTCGTATACCTCTATGATTTTGAGGTAATTATTTTTTGTCTTTGTTCTTATCATAGTGTTCTTGAAGTGTTTTAAAGAACGTAGATTTAGTTACACGCGTCTCAACCTTTGTTTGAGATATGTCATACATTGTGTCTTTGTATTTTTTTATTGCCATCTCCACCTGGTCTAGGTCTTCAGAGGTAATTTCTGGGTCGCAATACAGAAGTCTCCTCCTAGACTTGGTTGCCATTGGGGTAAATATTTTCATCACCTCGTATATCTCTACCTTATCCTCAATCATGGTGTTAAGGATAGAAATAGCCCTGTTCCAGTTTTTAATTTTACTCATATATCATAAGTATATGTCGCTCGTGTACACAGTATTCTGTTACATTTTGCAGTTCAACTTTGTCTACTTTTCCAACAATACAAACCCTTTGTCCAACCTCAAATTCGCAAAAGTTACCAACCTTGGTTATTACAGCGTCAATCTGTTTGTCAGTCTTGTTTTCTATTTCAATAAATACCCGATGGTCGGGTGGAAATAAGTTACTCATTGTGCAAATATACGAATAAATAACACAGTGTCAAGTTCTTGCTTGCAAACAACACTATTTTGCGTAAATTTGCACTATGTTTATTGTTTCAATACTAGCCGTTTTATGCTCACTTGTTTTTATGATTAAGAACTCCATATATGGTTGTGGTAAAAGGTGTTACAACACAAAAAAGGAGGCCGAGCAGTTATGCGACGGGGATCAAAAGACGTATATGTGCTGGGAGTGCGAAGCGTGGCATATAAAAAATAATGAATAAAATCCTTGACAACCTCGCGTGGTTGTTTTATGTTTGTCCAATATTTCACTCCTCGTTTGCTAAGAGCAACAGTAAACGAGGGTTGGAAGTTAAGTAAAGTTACTTATCAACCTAAAAGCCCGCGAAGTTGCTCTTGCGGGTTTTTTATTTTACTATGCATAATCAATATTCAATCATTCCTGCAAGCGTGTTGCTGAGTAAGGAGTTGTCGTCTACAGAGAAGTTGCTCATAGGCGTTATTTCAAATCTATCAAACATTAAGGGGTACTGCTTCGCGTCAAACCACTACCTTGGCGAATGCCTTGGCATATCCAAGCACAGTGTGAGGCGAGTTATTTCCGACCTAGAACAGAAAGGCGTTTTGGGTAGAATCGTAAAGTTAAATAGCAGAAACGAGGTTGAGGTTAGATGCCTTACCATAAACCCAGACGCGGACATTTTGAGTAGAACAGCCGCTCCAGAAATGCCAATATCTGATAATGAAGAGGATGAGTTTTTTAATCATACCCCTGCTCAAAAACCTGCATACCCCCTGCTCAAAAATGAGCATACCCCTGCTCAGGAATGCTCACATAATAAAAAGAATAAAGTAAAAGAAGAAAGTAAGTATGATTTCGAGCAGTTTTGGTTGGCTTACGACAAGAAGGTAGACAAGAAACAAACACAAGCTGTATGGGGCAAACTTTCTGATGAGGACCGCACACTCGCTGTAGAATGCATGGGTAACCACAAGTCTGGTCGCGAGCGCAAGTACTGGAAGGACCCTGTCCGTTATCTTCGCGACAGGAGATGGGAGGACGAGGCAACAACAACGAACGTAAAACAAACAAACTATAACTATGACGAAAATGACCCAAGGAATAAATGGTAAGGTATCAATCTACAAAGACTTCAACGACCTGCAAGGACACACAATTAGTGTACTGGGCGCACTTGAACGAATTAGGACTGGAAAATCAAAGACACTTGTTGAGCAGACGCGGGAAGCCAAAACCAAGAAAGAGGCAGACGAGTTAAAAAAGAAACTCCCTGCGGTTTGCTTTAGTGGTGTTTTTTCCAAGAGAAAGGACTCAGAACTGCTTGAGCATTCGGGATACATCGTTTTAGACTTCGATAACGTGGCGGAAATGGCCCAAAAACGAAACGAATTGTGTTCTGTAAGGTATATTACCGCAGTGTGGGTTTCGCCCTCAGGAAAGGGCTTAAAAGCGCTCGTCCAAATTGAATGGAAAACAAAGCATAAGGAACACTTTGATGCTTTGATGGAGGAGATGCCCGACATTGACAAGACTGGTCGAAATGTTTCTCGCCTATGCTTTGAGTCGTATGATCCTCAAGTTTGGTATAACCCAAACGCTGAGGTGTACACGAAACTGCCTACAAAGAAGGAAGACAGGAGGTTGCCCCAACAGACAACTACCGAAACCGTGAACGATGACGACACGATATTCCAGAACTTGCTTGCTTGGATGACGTCGAAGGGTGACGCGTTCCGTGAGGGGGAGAGGAACCATTTCGTGTTCAAGTTAGCCGCGAGCTGCTGTAGGTTTGGTATGATGGAGGAGACGTGTTACAGCCTGATGATGATGCACGTTGTTCCTGACGCTAGTTTTAGTCAGAGGGAATGCAAGCAAGCTATCCGCAGCGCGTATCGGGCTAACATGAACCAATGGAACACGGCTGAGTTTACCAAGGACCAACTGGTTACAAAAAGTAACCACTTGGAGGTTAAGATTGAACTAACTGAACAGGACCTAGAAGAAATAAGCAAGGAGGACGTAATCTACGCAGAGGAGGTAATGGAGCAGGCGTCCGAGATTTACCTCAAGGGATATCAGTCAGCGATGCCCCTTGGAGTCCCCTTGCTTGACAAGCACTTCAAAAGGGTCAAGGGTGAATTAACAATTGTTTCTGGTATCGGTAACTATGGTAAGTCTTCGTTTATGAAGTGGGAGATGGTGTTCCGAATAGTGAAGTTTGGCGAGAAGGTGGCCATCTTTACCCCAGAGGAATTACCTGCGGAGCAGTTCTACCATGACCTGGTAGAGATCTACTTTGGGAAGGACTGCACACCCAACAACCCCAACCGACCATCCTACGACATGTACATGAAGGTGTACAAGATGATTGGCGAACACATCTTCATGGTGTACCCAAAGAATGTAAGCCCTACGCCAGACTATGTGAAGGAGGTGTTCCTTTCCGTGATAATTAAACACGGGGTTGACCGTGTGGTAATCGACCCGTTCAACCAGATGGCAAACGATTACACCAAGGGTGGGGGACGCAGCGACAAGTACCTTGAGACGTTCCTTTCAGACTGCACACGCTTTGCTCGGAAAAACAACGTGTACTTCGACATCGTGGTCCACCCGCACAAGATGAGAAAGGCCGACGATGGCAACTATCCATGCCCAGAGGTGTTTGACCTAGCAGATGGGGCGATGTGGAACAACAAGGCCGACAACATCATCATCTACCACCGTCCACTTGCACAGACCGCTCCCGAAAGCCCAGTGTGTGAGTTTCACTCCAAGAAGATAAGACGTCAGAAGATTGTCGGCATGAAGGGCTTCTTTGACTTTGAACTTGTAAGGAGTACTCGCAGGTTCACATTTAACGGGACAGATTACTTGCAACAGGCGATTGACGGAAAATATGTACAGGCTGAGATAGAGCAACCAAAGCCATCAGCCATGAAGCCGAACAAGAATTGGGCGGACTCCAGGGAGGTAAAGGAATGGAACGAGGAGGTTGGACACCCGAACGGGTATAAAGAGGACTGGGAATAACCAATTAGTACCCAATGAGGTATAAATTTAACAGTTTTTTTCTTGCACTAAAACAACATATATGCTACATTTGCGAATATAACCAATAAATTAATCATAAAAATTATGGGATTAAATCAAGGTGGTTCCTCAAGCCGTACTTACCTCAGCATATCTGACGGTAAGATTGCAAAACGTGTAGAAGAAGGCTCAGCTGGAGCGATTAAGTGCACATCCAAGGATGGATCTCGCACCTGGTACGAGCAGCGCTTCTCTAGCGTGTCTGGTAAAATTACAGACGTTTTTAAGCGTGACTCAGACAAGGGTTACGGTTCACAGCTGTGTATTGTCCTTGACGACAAGGGCGAAGAGTTCCAGGTACAGATGCCATGGAGTTCGCGCTACTCATCGGGCTTCTTTGTTTGCATGCCGAACATCAATCCCTCTAAGGTCATCACCCTTTCCCCTTGGATGAAAGAGATTGATGGCACAAAAAAGACCATGCTTTACCTAAAGCAGGACGGTCAGGACAATGTGGAATGGGCGTGGACAAGGGACAACCCAGGCAACATGCCAGACATGAAGCAGATCAAGGTAAAGGGCCAGACCGTATGGGACGACACCGAACGCCAGGAGTTCTTTGAAAGTTACCTGAACGACATGTTCCTTCCCAAGATAAAGGGCGCGAGCGCTACTGAAAAACTAGACTCGCTTGCCGACGACCAGGAAGATACTGGATTGCCATTTTAACCTTAACAAAGTCGTGGCGGGGGATGAACGCAAGCTAACCTGCCACGGCTTTAACCTAAACGAACATGAGATATACATTCAAGGATTTAGTAGAAATGGTCGCGGCACACAGACGCGAAGAGTTTACAAGGGTATACGAGTACCTTCACAAGGTCGAAAACCCACAGGATAACGACATGATTGAGATTGTAAGCAGGCACTTTAACATACCCGTTATAGAAATAAAGAGCGGCAATAGGTTTGCTGAGGTGGCCTTTGCTAGGCAGGTTTACATGACGGCAATAAAGGTGTGCTCCACAAAGACGTTATCCGAGGTTTCTCGCAGCGTGAACAAGCATCACTCTACCGTATGCCATGCGCTACACACGATTAAAAAGGATTACGAGTTTTGCGCCATTAGACGTCACAAGATTCGTGGATTCATATCCAACCTAAACAAAACACAACAAGAACTTTTATTAGACTTTTTAAATGAACGGGACCCCAATATACTTGCCTCCTACTCCGTCGAATCAGACCGAGTTACAGCACCTTCGCAATATCAGGAAAGGATTACTGGTATCAGACATGAAGTATCCAAAGCTGAAAATATATAAGCCACAGACACTCTACAAGCGAGACCAATCACTTATGAGGATGGTAAATAAAAGATTATACGAGCTGACGGGAAATGATATGTACCTTTGGCTGGGCGGACACTTTAACGAACTTAAAAAAATAGAAGATGGGCAGAATTGAAATCAAAGACGCAAAGCGCACGATTGACGGAAAGAAGGTGTTTGCCTTCCGTGTCAGGACCATTGGCGAGAACAACGAGGTGCTACAGACTTCCGAGGTGTTGAACACAACAGACGCTGTAAAGGTTCATCTGAAAGCAATGGCAGCAGCTTGGAATAGCGAGGGAGATTGTCAAGTTTTTGACACCACTTACCGAGGCAAGTTTGACGGCAAGGTCATAGAAATTGATGGGTTTGATAAGCTCAAGATCCAAGAGGATGAGGGTGATAGAGGGTGAGGCATTTGCCAAATACTCCTTTTGCAGGGGTGGCAATAGTAAATATTTTTACATTTGTACGCCCATAACCATAGTGACAATTAAATCAGAAAAGATAACCCAATCAAACTTTATATTTTGGAACTAATCAAATCGTTTATCAAGCACATGTTGGAGCTTCCAAACATTACGCTTACCGCCTTTATTATTGCGTTTACTATAGCCGTTGGGGTTTCCATATGGATCCTTGACTGGACAAGCGCATTTGCGTGCCTCTTGACTGTATCTAGCCTGCTAGGTGTCAAGTTTTATGCTTGGAAAAAACAACGGGGCATGACTAAGCCCGAAAAGGGGCAGAAAGTCATCGTAATTAAAAGAAAATGAACAAACTAAAAAAGTTTGTGGATACATTTGCTGAGGTGCGTGTTTTCACGCAATTTCAGTTTGTTTTATTCATTTCGTTCGTAAAACCGCTCCTTTTTAGGGGCGGTTTTCGCTGATAATTAGTACATTTGCAAATAACTGATTGAGATGAAGAATAAGGTAACGAACTATCGCAACATCCTCAACGATACGAGGGGTGTTAGTCTAAACGAGAAAATCAAGGAAGAGTGGGAGAGGATGGACTCGTCCGTTAGCCTGTTATCCTTCCAAAGGATGTTCTACAATTGGAAGAGAAAGAATAAAGACAAGCCCAAGGCCAGCCCCAAGGCCGTAAAGGAAATAGCAGTAAAAGTCACAAACGCATTCTCGGAGATTATTGAGGAGCTTATGCCCAACTCAAATCCACTATCACTTCCAGACTCCAAGGAGAAGGAATACAAGCCGTACAAACTACCAACTAACCACAATGATATCCTTTTTCTTACCGACATTCACGTACCATACCACAACATTCCTGCGCTCACAGCGGCGCTCAAGTACGGCCTCGAAAACGAAGTCAACACCATCTACATCAATGGGGACCTCGTTGATTTTTATGCCATTAGCCGTTTTCAAAAAGATCCTCGCAAAAGGGACCTGGCGTCGGAGGTCTATATGGCAAGAGAGTTCCTCTACACCCTGCGAAGATTGTTCCCTACACAAGCAATATACTTCAAGGCAGGAAACCACGACATCCGCTGGGACCACTACCTCATCAATAATGCCTCCGACCTCATCGGACTGGAAGAATTCACCCTGGAATCCATCCTGCACTTAGATAAACTCAACATCACGTTCATTCACGACAAGCAGGTTGTGAGCATGGGCAAACTAACGGCCCTTCACGGGCACGAGTTTGGGTCAAGTATGTTCAGCCCCGTAAACATCGCACGTGGTCTGTACCTCAGAGCAAAGGACAACGCAATCTGTGGACACCACCACCAGACATCCGAGCATACCGAGCCAAATATCAATGGAAAGGTAACAACTTGCTGGTCAGTGGCTTGTCTTTGCGAATTGCATCCAGACTATATGCCGATTAATAAGTTCACCCACGGATTTGCTCACGTAAAAGTGTTTGATAACCAAGAATTTGAGGTTTCAAACTACCGAATCGTGGACGGTAAGATTAAATAACGGCCGTAACATTTTTATGCCCGTTTTTGTTACGAGGGTCTAAGAAATTTTTCCTTATTTTGCTATATGGAAAACCTGGTCGTAAAAGAGAGAAAGTTGGGCAAGGAAAAGGCAAGGGGCCTTTACCATGACCAGGGTCTTATCGAAATCGATCCAAGGCTTCCAGCAAAGGAGTACTTAGAGGTTTTAATTCACGAGTTTCTTCACCACGAGTTCAAGCACTGGGAGGAGGAGTATGTTAGAGAATATGGGATAAAAATATCCGACTTTCTGTGGGATATGGGGTATAGGAAAGTAAATTTGGAGTAACATGATTAGGGTAATACTTCCAATAGTCATAGAGAACGAGGAGAAGAAGATCGCCGAGTTGACTGGATCTACTCCCGACAGGTTCCAGTGCGAGCCTGCCATATTCTATTCAATCGACAACATTAGGCCATACCACGACTACACAAACCTCTGCGTGATAGACTCTGGGGGCTGCGAATACATCGTAGGGCTTTCTATGGAGGAGGTGGACGAGATGATCATGGGCGACGTAACCTTTGCATTTAGCGCCAACTGATGGGACTCTGTGGACAACATCTGCCAGACATACCAAGAGAATCGGGACCGCCTAAGTTCCACAAGTACGCAGAGTGCGGCGTGTGCAAGAAGGTTACACTGTTTGCTCCTCGCCCAGACTGGTGGCTGTGCGTTAAGTGCGGCAGTATGGCCAACAAAAGTTAAAAATTTTTGTATTTGACACACGTGTTGTATATTCGCCACATAAATAAACGAAATGGACGAATTAGAAACAAAAAAACGACTGATTGTTACGGCCCTGGCCGCGCAACAAATCTACGCGCAGTGCCACGACGAGTGCATTGACCTAAACTTCTTTAGGAACGACCTCAAGATGTTCTCAAAAAACCTTGTAACCAAGCTGGAACGTGAACTGATGCCCATATTTGGTGTGCTAGGCAACGTAGAGGGCGGCGAGGCTTACGTGAACGCCATTCGGGTGATGGAGATCACCTTGCAGAACCTTGCAACACTGCCCGTGGAGTACTGGGCGCTAATAAACATGGGAGTAAACGACATAAAACGACAAATTGATGAAAAGGACCAAGCAGGGGCTGACGGAGTACCTAGCGGAACAGCTGAAAATAGCTCATCCGAGCAAGAAGATGGAGGTGATGCAAATAATAATGAAGAACCTTCCGACGCTGAGAAGCATGAGGCAGGAGGAGATACAGCAGTTACTGAACAATTGCAATGATGACCTTCGCTCCACACCCGATACCAGTAAAGACACCCCTGGGTGACGGGTATATACTCTACATCACCCCTGGGGGCATGTTTGAGAACGACGAGATAACCGTCGTGCTGCTAAACGGGGGAGAAATTAGGCACTTTAACAGCGACCAGGTGCGTGTATGGAAAAATTCAACCTACGAGATACATGAATAACTACGTGATAACGATTTGGGACGGTGACAAGCTGGTCCACAACGCCAAGGCACGGGCCAAGAGCCCTGAGATGGCTAAGACCAAAGCCCTGGCAGACTGCTGGAAGCTCGACAAGTTAATGGGAACGGAACGAAACTGGCAAAGCTACAGATGGGACATACAAGCAACGATATCGAGATGATGGAACACTCTCTTTTGCTAGAAAGCGTTATGAGGGACCTTCGCATGAGGGAAAAAATGGGCTACAAGACCTACGGCACGACAATGGACCGAACCGACCTCACGCAGCAACAGTGGTTGCAACACGCATACGAAGAGGCGCTTGACCTTGCGCTGTATCTGAAAAAAATCATGAATATGCAGTCACAAAAATTTGAAGAATTGTGACAAAAAACAAACGAAATGAAAAAGAAAACAAGCTACACAATCTTTGCCTACGAGCCAGGCACACAGGTCTACGCCATATCTCTGTGGCATGACAAAAGTCAGCCGACTGATCACCTTGCAATCTACAAGGCCAAGGTGGCCTCATGGAGCTATGACGCAGAGGAGAAGGACGTGATGTACTACCTCGAAAGCCCTCGCGACGGTAAATGGTGGGGCGACTCCATTAAGGGGGAGTACGTGTCAGAATCGTTTGATGAACTGCTTGAACAGGCAAAAGAACTCTGGAGAAATGAAGCGGAAATATAACTTCTTTAACAGCCAGGAGTTTGAGAACCTCATACCATACCTGGTGCTACTAACAATCTACGCAATAATAATCGCAATACTTTTTTCACTATGAGCGAAGAAAAGACATACAAGAACTACCTGGAGCTACTGCTTGACCTTTACCCAGACGACGAGTTTCTAATCGCTGACGGTTTCGACGACGCTGTAATCGGTGTAGACTACGGATCGTCACGCCTGATTTATTCGTGCAGCAAGTGCATTGAGATTTTGATCGAGCAGGAAGAGATGACGGCAGAGGATGCCATCGAGCATTTCCAGTTCAACGTGGCTGGGGCATGGGTTGGAGATAAGACGCCCATATGGTGCGAGGACAGCTACGAGCTATAAAAAAAACCAGGTGTTACCCTGGCTTTAATCGTAAATATAACGGGCCGTCTACACAACCCGTGCATCCTTAGCAGTCCCACTTCCGTAAAGCAAGAGCCTTACGTGTCGGCTGCCCATTTGGTTTCTTCATGGGACCAGGCATGCCTCCCATTCGGGCACAGAAGGACTTCCTGCGAGCAGCGCTCTTGGGAGACTTCTTGGCCTGGGCGGCAGACACTGGG
>Ga0209191_1001531_pt1 | contig 15283 bp, 9 predicted proteins | sample S_130626_EF_Meta_FD_187320 | JGI IMG/M metagenome (GOLD analysis project Ga0209191, IMG submission 187320) | Freshwater microbial communities from Lake Simoncouche, Canada to study carbon cycling - S_130626_EF_MetaG (SPAdes) (version 2) | ecosystem: Environmental > Aquatic > Freshwater > Lake ...
GCGCCTGAACATCGTGTCCAACATCATCAGCCGTGGCCGGGTGTGGATACCCGAGTCCGACGCCAGAAAGGGCTACGTCAAGGACTGGGCCGAGCCGTTCGTCAGCCAGATATGCTCGTTCCCCGAGACCACCCACGATGACTTCGTGGACATGTGTACCCAAGCCCTGCGCTACCTTCGGGATGCTGGCTGGCTCAATGTTGACCCACCGCCACGGGAAGACTACGACGAGGATGACTACGAGGACTCAGGCAAGAAGCAGCGTCGAGTGAACCCATATGCAACGTAATGGCGCTCTATGGTCTTGAATAGTCCTGAATACTGTGGTACACTGGCGCTGTTGCCGTGGAAAGCGACGAAACGAGACCGTTTACTCATGCCTCTGCCCTTGGTTTTTACTCTAGGGTTTCCACCGGGGGCAGTAGTAAACGGTTTTTTTACGCCCATCTTTCTTCCGCAGCCGTCAGGGCGCGTTAGCTTTAGCTTGCATCGGCTGAACCCATGAAAGACCGTACCGTGCTTCACCCCATGTGTGCGTCCAGCCTCTCTGCTAGGGACTGGATAAGGGTGGGGGACATGGTGAGACAAGACCCCTCCCGAATGAATAGCAGCCTTCTGGGTACGCTAGGCGGTGCAATCAGTGCGCCCGCTGGGCGAGGGATGGGAGCCACGGCTTCTCACCCTTGGGGAACCTATGGTGTAATCCCAAACATCTCCCCACAAGAGGCTGGACATGACTGACGCCAAAGCACGCCTGCTACAGATGATTGCCGACGAACCTCACATGGGTGGGGGTGGATTGCTGAAGGCTGTAGGCAAGGCTCAGAAGATGGCTAAGGCGGCAGAGACCATCCTCCCGGCAGCAGAGCGTGAAGCCAACCTAGCCAAGATGCTGGCTGACAGCAAGGTCAAGGACAGGCTGTACCACGCGACCAAAAATACTTTTGACAGATTCAAGCCATCGTATGCAGGAACTTTTTTAACGCGCAAACCAGAATTCGCAAACGAATTTGCGGAATATCACGCCATAGACCCAGTAGGTGAAGAAGGCCCGTATGGCCCTCTTGGTGCCCAAGGTGCCCGCATACTCCCAGTTCATGTGCAGGTCAAAAACCCTTTTGACTACCAAAATCCCGAGCATCGTGAAATTTTGCTTGATGCGGCAAAAAAATTTCACGGCACCGACAAAATGACAAAATGGATTAACGGGTTAGACCGTAATCACAATTTTGACATCATGGAATCAAATGCCATGTTGGAGCCGCTTAAAAATGCAGGCTTTGATTCGTATTACATCAGTGAGAACGGCAACAAAAACCTTGCCGTGTTCGACCCCACCAAAATCAAGTCAGCCATCGGCAACCGTGGCACCTACGACCTGACCGACCCTGACATCACCAAGGCTGGCGGCGGTCTGCTCAAGGCCATAGGCAAGGCCCAGAAGGTGGCGAAGGCGGCACAGCCCATCGTCTCAGCGGCTGAACACGAGGCCAACCTTGCCCGCCTCCTCGCGCCCAGCAAGGCACCCATGCGCCTGTACCACGGCACGACGGCCACCGAGGGCGGCAAGGGTACGGAGGCCATCCGCAAGTTCAAGCCCAGCAAGGAAGGCGCACTTGGCTCTGGCGTGTACCTGACGCCTAGCTCCGAGTTCGGAAGCACCTACGCCGGGTTCCCGGCCAAGAGCCAGTTGGACAGAGACCTGCTGAGTGACAACGAAGTTGTGCGGCGTTCAGCGCAGCAGTACCTAGACCGTTTGGAGAAGGGTGACGTTCGACCTGAAGAGGTTGGCGGCAACATGCTGCCCGTCTACGCCCAGATAAAGAACCCACTGATTCTGGAAGGCCACCCCGAGCCGGGGCGCTACCGAGACCCCATGATTGAAGCGCTGACCAAGCTAGGCATGGGTGATGCCCAAGCCACCAAGATGGTCGAGCGTGCTTACGACCAGAAGGGCTACATCGGCAAGGAGGTTGAGTCCCGCGCCCGTGCCGCAGGTTACGACGGCCTGATGCAGTACCGCAACGGTGAGTTGCGTGAGGTCGTGTCCTACAACCCCAACGCAATCAAGAGCGCTACAGGCAACCGTGGAACCTTTGACATCAACGACCCCGACCTGAGCAAGGCCCACGGTGGCGCTGTCCACATGGCTGGTGGTGGCCGCACTCCGAAGTACCCGTGGGAGCGCTACGAGCAGCCCAAGAAGGTGCCCGAGATGCGTGCCCGTCAAATCACCCCCGTTGCTGGCGCAGTAAAGAAGGCCGCTGATTACGCAACCCAGTTGATTGACAAAGGCCCGTCGTTCGCCAACTTGGTTGGCGGTTTGGTCGGCGCAATTCCCTTTGTTGGCCCTGACATGCGCAAACGCATGGAGGCGTCTGACATCTCCATCCCGACTGACATCACGCTTGGCTCCAACATGCCCGCCGAGGACTACGAGTACGGCCAGCCGATGCAGTACAAGAAACCCGGCATCTCCACGACCAGCGTGCCGACCAAGGATGTGCTGGAGGCGCTGAAAGTGTCCGACCTCGTGGGTACGCCCGGCCTGAGTAAGGTGGCCGAGGACATCGGCTACGGCCAGATGCCTGACCCGCTCGACCTGCTGGACGCCGCGAGTGTGGCCGCTCTTGGGTATGGTGCTATCAAAGGTGGCTTGAAGGGTGCCCAAGCTGCCAAGCAAGGCGCTCTGTCCGCCGCCAAGGCTGCTGAACGCTTTGCTGAGAAGAAGGTGCCCGAGGTCATGGAGCGTGGCGGGCTAGGCGCACAGATGCTTGGAGCCTTCGGCCAGAACACGCAGTCCCAAGCCGTCAAACCAAAGGGCGGCAACTGGGTGGACACGGAGGTCAAAAATACTCTGTCTAGGTTTAAGCAGGACGAGGAATACTCCCCGCTGTTGATTAACGCTACCAAACAGGATTTGGCTGAGTACGAAAAGAACCCCGGACTGCACCCAGAAGCCGCAGCAGAAGTTGAAAGACTGCGCCGCGACATTGCTCACATGGAGCATACAAATGCCTTCAACAAGTGGGTCGATACCAAGTTTGGTGGCTACCTCCGCAACCAAATGGGAACGCCTGATGACCCCGTGGTCAAATCCATTGACATGCGTACTATGAAGGCGCAGGCTGACCTTGAGGCTGGGCAAAAGCGCCTTGCATCATTGGACAGCAGGATTGCCGAAGCGGAGAAAACCGCAATTACGCCTGATGAGTTGAACCAGCTTGCTGGCATGAAGCGCAACCGCGAACAGCGTGCAGCCGAACTGCAAAGCAACTACGACCTGACCGTGAAGACAATGCTTCCATTTGGCGAAGAAAACATGGGCTATGACTACATAAGAGGGACATCCGATACGCTTCCATCTGCTCGTAAAGCCGCTGGCTTTCCTGTTGAAGGGCTTGCACAAAGCCGCCCCGGCAAAGCGTGGGAGGCTGTGACCGATACAAACATATATTCCGTTCCAGCAGAGCAATTCCAAAACGCTCCAGAAAAAAGAATTGCACGCAACACTGCGTTAAATAACTACAAAAAATTTAAAAATGAAGAACTGCCTCAAGCGTTTGAGGCGCATGTAAACAGCTTGAACATTCCTGATGCAGAGAAGAACAGAATCCTCCTCGGTCTTCAAGATACTGACAATGAACAAGGCTACATGCTGAGATACGTTGGCGATGACATGAAGAAGCGGCGTGAAGAGGTGCTTGATGCGTACTATGAGGCGCAACAAGCAGTTGACAACACAGACAGCAAAAATGTTGCAGACAATCCATACCTGACCAAGCTGCCACCAGAGTCTATGGTGCATACGCCATTGTCAATGAACCAGCTTGGCATTGACCATGTCCTTGACGTTCTCAAGCAGGACGTTGCTACGGGCGTTCTCAAGCTCGAAGACCTGAACAAGATTACGATGGAGCAAGCGCTCAAGCGTGCGTCCGAGTACGACCTTGACCTAGCCAAAAAGTCGCGTGACTCCCTTGCGCAGAACCGCTCCACCCTGCCCGTCTACAAGGAATACCCAGAAGGGCACAAGTGGGTGCAGCTTACGAAGCCGGGTGATTTTGCTCAAGAGTCTGAGCAGATGGGTCACAGCGTCAAAGGCTACGAGCCACCCAAAGGAAGCGCTGATTGGTCAGAATCGTCTGGAGACGCAGGTCGCGGTGGTTATGGTCACGGCGGTTGGGAAGCCATCAAGAGCGGGCGTGCCAAGGTGTACTCGTTGGTTGACGCCAACCATAGGCCGCATGTAACTGTTGAAGTTCGCGTTAAGAAACCAGAAACATGGAACGATGCAGCCAAAGAAGTTGGTTCAGAAAAAATAGGTGAGTATTGGGATGAGTTTCACGCTTTAAAAGACGCTGACCCAAGTCTTAAAGACCCAGTTGCCGCCAACAAAAAATTGATTGAATTTTTTGAATCAAAAGGGCTTCAGGGAAATCAGACCATCACTCAAATCAAGGGCAAGGGCAACAAACGTCCTGTGGATAAGTACGACCAGTACACCCAAGACTTTGTCAGGTCTGGCAATTGGAGCGGCGTTGAGCATGACTTGAACTACACCGGATTACGCGACCTTAAAAAGACGCCAAGGCTTGAGGAATACTTAAAAAGCAAAAATGCTGATGTGCCACGGTACTTGACAGAAAATGAATACCAAGGCTATGAGAGCGACTTCTTGATGGATGAGTTGGGAAAGGCTGCGGAAAACGACCCGCTTACACAGCGCCTGCTTAATGAACAGCCACGCATGGCTGGCGGTGGCCTGCTCAAGGCTTTAACCAAGGCTCAGAAGACGGCCAAGGCGGTGAAGGCTGCTGAGACTGCCATGCAGAACTTCACGGACATTGCTACGCCAGTAATCCGCAGCGGAACCCGCAAGTTTGATGTGCCTGCCGCAAAGACCAGTGTCATCAAGGAGACTGGTGGCAACTGGCTTGGTGGCAATGTGGAGCAGGCGTTGAAGCCGTTGCGCAAGAAAACCGCCGTAGGCAGCGAACCATCCGAAGTGCTGAATGAATTAACTAATAAATACACTCCAGAAGCAATGAGTAGGTTATCTCCTAATTTACAAGATTTTGTGAATGAAAGCATAACTGAGGTTAAACAAGGGTCAGCCCTCAACAATTGGATTGATAGCAACTTGACCAACTACGTCAAGAAGCAGATGGCAACGCCTAATGACCCGGTGCGCAAACTGGCCGAGGAGGGCATTCTTCACATCCCCGTCAATCCACAAGACGCCCTTGACCCAATGAGGAATGGGTTTCTTCAAAATAGTTTTAAGGGGTCAGCTTATCGTTCCCAATATGGCGGTCAGCAACTAGGCCAAGCAGATTTGGCTAAAGATTGGGAAAACGCTGCTGATGCTGCAATTCAACCTATTAGTGTTCAAACAATAAAAAAAGTAAAAGACTCCAACGGCCCCGGCGCTCATATGTATGAGTCTTGGATGGACAAGGCTGACCCAAACACCAGCGTGCATATGGCTGGCTCCAATTTTGACGCACAAGACCTCGGCTTCAACCACATTGTCGATGTCTTAAAAGAAGACATTGCAACAGGCCGCATCCGCCCCGAGCAATTAAGCAAGGTCAGCATGGAGCAGGCTGTACGCCGCACCTACGAGTACGACCAAGAGATGGCGAAGAAGATGCGTGAGACGCAGGCCAAGGTCACCGAGGGTATGCCTGTCCACAAAGACTATTCCGACAAGGGCTACAAGTGGATTGAGTTGAAGGCTCCAGATTACAACTCTTTGCCTCTTGAAGAGCGCAAACAAATGATTGCTCGGTTGACTGAAGAGGCCAAGCAAAAAGGTTTGACACCAGAAGACTACATTGAAAGGTATCCTGAAAGCCAATTGGCTGAAGCTCTCAAGTACGAAGGCAACACGATGGGCCACTGCGTCGGTGGCTATTGCCCTGATGTGCTGGAAGGCCGCAGCCGTATCTTTAGCCTGCGTGATGCCAAGGGTGAGCCGCATGTGACGGTGGAGGTTGAGCCAAACCAGAATCCTTACCCTGTAAGCGGAGAAGCCTTTGCTCGATTAACGCCCGCAGAAAAAGCCCAGTACGGTGAATATGTAAGGCAGTGGCGTCGGCGCAACCCTGACGTTGAAGAGTTGACGGACGAGCATACCGCTCAAGCCCTCAAGGAAGCTGGCGTAGCGCCTCAGCCAGACCGAATCGTCCAAATCAAAGGCAAGCAAAACCGCGCCCCAAAAGAAGAATACCTGCCATACGTTCAGGACTTTGTGAAGAGCGGCAACTGGTCTGACGTTGGCGACTTTGGCAACACTGACTTAGTTAGGATTTATGCTGAAAGTGAATTAGCGCAAACTCTTGGTAAAAAAGGCTTGCCTGTTCCAAAGTATGCCAGTCAAGATGAAGTTTCTGAATTGCTGAAACAAGCCGAAGTGGGTTCTTATAGGGATGCAAGCAAAGGTAAAACTTGGATAAACGACGAGCATCCTGACTACAAAATAGACGCCCTGCCTGAACCGGGCATGGCCGAAGGCGGTGATGTCAAGTCCTTCTTCGAGGAGAAGAGCGCCAAGCAACGCCTGCTGGACATGATTGCCGAAGAGCCGCACATGGGCATTGGTGTCCGCCCCTCGCGTCTGCAACTACAGGGCGAGATTGCCAACGACACCTACGGTGGCATCGGTGGTGGTGTACGCGCAACCTACACCCACCCCATCGGAAGCGATGCGGCCATCCGCGCCTACATGGAGGGCGGTGGCTACAAGCCCAAGGACGAGCCATACAAGGGCCAAGTCAACAACATGGGCATCTCCTACGAAATGGGGTTCAAAGACGGCGGCGAGACTCACATGGCGAAAGGCGGTGAAAAAATAAAACCGCTGTCCGAACGGTTCAATTTTGGCAAAGCTGGAAATTTTGACCCAATTGGCAATGCAAAGAAAACCCTGAGCCATGCTTTTGATGTGGCGTCAAAAATTCCCGGCAACTTGCAAGCTCTGGTCTCTGACCCAGCCGCATACATCAAAGCGTTGCCCAAGCCAACTGAGGAGCAGATGCTCGGAGCGTTTATGCCGGGAGACATGGGCATGGCGGGAATTATCAAGCCGCGATACTTGCCCGGTGTTGATTACGCCGACCCGCTTGTTCCGCCAACCATGAAGATGTCTGAGGCGCTGGGCAATGTTGGAGCCGAGGGCAAGACGCTCAACTTCACCGAGACTGACCGCTCACGGGTGTTTGGCCCTAACCGTGGTGGAGCGGGGTTTGCTGGGCTTCAGCACTACTCGCTGCCCCACAAAGAAGCTAACACCGTCTGGGGGTTTGGTAGCAAGGGGATTACTGAGAAGAAGGTAAATCAGAACGACCCTGAAAACACAATCTGGACAACCTACGCAGGTTCGCCTACCCAGCACAAGTCCAACACCGTGGTAGTTAAGGATGCCTTGGGCCAACTGCAAACTGCTGATAAATCCGGTTTGGTCAATCCCAAACAAATTGAGTTAATCAATGACCGCATTCGTGGCGCTGTCAGCAAAAAAGGCAAGCCCTTATTCCCCAGCGACTTTGACATCACCGACCCCAAGGCATTTGACTTTGCAACCACGTTTGACCGCAGGGCCGCAATCAGTGACGCCTTGATGGGAATTGGCGTCAAGAAGCCCATGATTAGCAAAGAGTTCAAAGCGGCCAACCCCGGTGTGAAATGGCAAGACGCTGCCAACATTGAAGCCATTCTCAAGCGCGAAACAGACCCGGCAATGATGGGCGCGAACACGTTTGATGTAGGCCCGAACTTGTTTGTGATGGACAATGGCATCATTCACCGCCCCGACTTGAACGAGGCATTCCCTTATCAGGTGACTGGCACTGACCTTGGTATGAGATACGAGCTTGCTCCATTCCGCGAGGCGGCACCTGATTGGATACAAGCACGGGGAATCAAGCCCGATGAGCCAATCAACGCTTGGGCAATGTCACGCGCTGCACCAAGCCAATTTGTGAGCGACAAGTATTTGACTGGGCTTCAGAAGAAGGGCCGCAAAGAAGGCGGACTCGCCCAAATTAAAAAGGTAAAACGACATGGCAACACAGTTTCCAATTGACCCAGAGTTTCAGCGCTTCATCGGCGGTGAGCCGCCTGACGCAGAGGGCGAAGGCGTAGAGGTGGACATGCCTGAGATGGCTGAGTTGGATGACTCAACGCTTGAAGAGTTGCCCGACGGCTCGGTCATTGTCCACACTGGCGACAAAGGCCCGATGGAGGACGAGGAGTTCTATCAGAACTTGGCCGACTCGTTTGACCCGTATGACCTCGACAAGCTCCCGCTGAAGTTCATCGAACTGGTCGAGAAGGACAAGGAAGCCCGCAAAGACCGCGACAAGCAGTACGAAGAGGGCATCAAGCGCACGGGCATGGGCAAGGACGCCCCCGGTGGTGCAAATTTCAACGGCGCAAGCAAGGTGGTGCATCCTGTGATGGCCGAAGCCTGTATCGACTTTGCCTCCCGCGCCATCAAGGAGATGTTCCCGCCTGACGGCCCGACCCGAACCAAGATTTTGGGTGATGTAGACGACGACAAGGTTGAGATTGCCGAGCGCAAGCGCGACTTTATGAACTGGCAGTTGACCGAGCAGATTGAAGAGTTCCGCGACGAGCAGGAGCAGATGCTGACCCAGCTACCACTGGGCGGCACTCAGTACATGAAGCTCTGGTACGACGAGAAGAAGAAACGACCATGTGCTGAATTTCTACCTATAGACAACGTCATCCTGCCGTACTCGGCCAGCAACTTCTACGGTGCCGAGCGCGTGACCGAGGTGGACATCATCTCGGAGGCGAAATACAAGAGCCGCGTGGCTTCTGGGCTGTACCGCGACACCAGCTACATCCGGGCGACCATGAATCCAGAGCTTTCGCTTGCCCAAAAGGCGACCAACAAGGTCGAAGGCAAGTCGGAAAACGACAACGAAGACGGGATGCGCACCGTCTACCACATCTACACGCATTTGGAACTGGAAGAGGACGGAATCTCCAAGGGTGAGTCCGCGCCGTACATCCTGATGATTGATGACCTGTCCAACGAGGTCGTCGGCCTGTACCGAAACTGGGAAGAAGGCGACGAGACGCTGACCAAACTGGACTGGATTGTCGAGTTCAAGTTCATTCCGTGGCGTGGAGCCGTCGCTGTTGGCCTGCCACAGCTAATTGGCGGCCTCTCTGCGGCCCTCACAGGCGCTTTGCGGGCCTTGCTGGACTCTGCCCACATCAACAACGCTGCAACGCTCCTGAAGCTCAAGGGCGGCAAGATTTCTGGGCAGTCCCAAGAGGTCGAAGTCACCCAAGTGGTGGAGATTGAAGGTGCGCCGGGGGTGGACGATGTCCGCAAACTGGCTATGCCCATGCCTTTCAACCCGCCATCGCAGGTTTTGTTCGAGCTTTTGGGCTGGTTGACCAACGCCGCCAAGGGCGTGGTGACCACGGCAGAGGAAAAGATTGCCGATGTCAACGCAAACACCCCTGTCGGCACCACTCAGGCGCTGATTGAGCAGGGCGCAGCCGTTTTCTCGGCCATCCACGCCCGTTTGCACACATCTCAGGGCCGCGTGCTGCATGTTTTGAGCCGAATCAACCGCTGGTACTTGGATGACATGCGCCGTGGCGAGATTGTGGAGGATTTGGACATCACCAAAGAGGATTTCGCCCGCATCACGGACGTTATCCCCGTCTCCGACCCGCACATCTTCTCTGAGACGCAGCGCATGGCCCAAACACAGGCCGTTATGTCGCTGATGGAGAAGTATCCCGCCCAGTTCAACCAAAAAGTCGTGCTGGAGCGCTTCCTGAAGCAGATAAAGGTGCCCGGAGTCAACGAACTCATGGTCGATGTGCCTGCACCCACCAAGCTGGACGCTGCCAACGAGAACGTGGCGATGGCTTTGGGCCAAGCGGCCTACGCCTACATCGAGCAAGACCACCTTGCCCACATCCAAGTCATTCTGGACTTCGCCAACAACCCGGTGCTGGGCGGCAACCCCGCGATTGCGCAGACCTACCTGCCGCGTGCAATGGAACACATCAAGCAGCACTTGGTCTTGTGGTACTTGAACCGCATGAACGGCTATGTGGACATGTCCATGAACAACAAGACCCAGAACTACGACATGGTCAAGAACCCGGCCAAGATTGACAAGCTGTTCTCCGCCGTGTCCCAGCATGTGCGCATGGACAGCGACGAGGCGTTGCAGAAGGTCATGCCTGCCATCCAGCAGATGCAGCAGCAGTTGCAGCAGTTCCAACCACAGCCACAGATGTCGGCAGAGACCAAGGTCTTGCTGGACACCAGCATGGCCGAGACACAACGCCGCACCCAACGCGACCAAGCCGAGATGAACCTCAAGGGCCAAGCTCTTCAGGCAAAAATTCAGACGGACATGCAAGAACTTCAGCAGAAGCAGCAGATGGACATGGAAGAACTGCAACTGCGCCTTGCCATCGCCAATGGCGACCAAGAGACCAAAGAACGCATCGAGACAGCCCGTTTAACGCGGGATGCGGCCAAGCTCAAGTTTGAGCAAGACAAGTCTGCCAACCCACCAAACCAAGGAGTACCTTATGGCTACCAGTGATGCAGAGCAAAAGAGCGTGAATGTGCCCCAGCACAAGCGCATGGCAATGGGCGCACCCGTTACGGGCCAGTCTATGCAAACCAAGGGCGACAGCAAACCCGCAAAACCACAAGGAGGCTTATCGCAAGCTAAGAAAAAATGAGAACCGTAGGCGACCTTATCGGAGGAGTCAAGGCTAGGCAGGCTGAAATAGCCGCGTCCCTTGCTGCTGGAAATGCAGCTAACTGGGAGTCTTATCACCGGATGGTCGGTCATTTCGCGGGCCTTCAAGAAGCCCTCGACATACTTAACAAACTCTTGAAAGATGAAGATGAATATGAACGAACCGGAAGTCGCTAACACGACTGAATTAGCTTGGGCATTTCCGAGCGTAGACCCCGGCGCAAAACCTCTTGGCGGACGTATCTTGGTGCAACTCCGCCGCACGAAGCAAAAGACAAGTAGCGCGGGAATTATCTTGGTTGAAGAAACTAAGGAAACCGAAAAGTGGCAGAACATGGTGGCGAAGGTCATCGAGATTGGCCCTCTGGCATTCAAGCATCGGGACACGATGCAGGGGTGGCCTGAAGGCTCTTGGTGCAGCGTGGGTGAGTACATCCGCGTTCCGAAGTGGGGTGGTGACCGTTGGGAAGTTCGCATCCCCGGCTCCGATGACCACGAAGACCCAGCCCTGTTCATGGTCTTGAACGACCACGAAGTCATCGCCAAGCTGACTGGCGACCCACTTGCTATGAAGGCTTACCTATGAACGACAAAACCAAGGAAGACCTCCTCGACGTTGTTGAGGAGCAGGACGGCTCTGCCACCGTTGACCTGCCAGACAATCTGGCAGTACACGACGATGACGATGACGCTGGCAAGCAGCCCGCTGCTGACGCCGATGACGTTGACCACCCCGATGACACCGAAGCGGTGCGGGACGCTCGACGCAATCGACGCCGCGCCAAGAAGGAGTACATCAAGCGCACCAACGAGGAGAAAGACCAGCGTCTGACCTTGTTGCAGCGCCAGAATCAAGACCTGATGGAGCGTCTGTCTGTTGTGGAGCGCAAGACCCACGGCGCAGACCTTGCCCGGTTTGATAAGGCTATCGAGGACGAGCAACTCCGCCTCCGGTACGCCTCCGCCAAGCTACGGGAGGCCACCGACAACGCTGACGGTGCCGCCCTAGCCGAGGCGCAAGAGCTTTGGTATGAGACCAAACGGAAGTTGGAGGCCATGCAGAACTTCAAAGCTCGTTCTGCTGAGAGACAAAGTGAAGGCGGCGCGGTCAATCCCCGCCTCCAGCGCCTTGCCAACAACTGGATGGAGCGCAACGACTGGTATGACCCGAACGGGGCCGACGAGGACTCCCAGATTGCCAAAGTCGTTGACAACCGCCTTGTGGCGGAGGGTTTTAACCCCGAAACTGAAGAGTATTGGAGCGAGTTAGACAAACGCTTGCAAAAACGCCTTCCCAATAGGTATACACTATCGTCAGACGAACCAACCAGAAGGAGTCCTCCCAGAAGTGTAGTGACGGGGTCGGGCCGCGAGTCCAGTATCCGAGGAGGTGGAAACACCTTTGTGCTTGAACCAGAACAGGTTCGGGCCATGAAAGATGCAGGCATGTGGGACAACCTTGAAAAGCGTAACCGCATGATTAAACGGTACGCACTAGAAGCACGAAACAAAAGGAGCTAAACATTATGGATTCTCGTCTCAAAAAATCTCTGTCAGCAGGTGGACGCGAAACTCGCGCAAGTGAGGACGCCAGCCGTGCAGCCCCAGAGGGAAAGTTCATGTCAGCGCAGGAACGTCGAAAGATGTGGAGCGATGAGTGGACACAAAGTGCTTTGCCAAAAGTCCCGGAATTACCGGGGTGGCACCTTTGCTGGTTATCGACAACCAACAGCTACGACAGCATCGACAAGCGACTGCGATTAGGGTACGTTCCCGTTATGGCGGATGAGTTTCCCGGATTCGACAATTATCGCGTAAAGGCTGGAGAGCAGACTGGTTTTATTGCGTGCAATGAAATGATTCTTTATAAGCTCCCTATGGAGATTTATCAGGAAGCTATGTTGCAGATGCACCATGAGTTACCGATGGACGAGGCGGACAAAGTTCGGCTCCAAGTTGAGCAACTTCAAGGTTCTGGACGCGATAGCAATGGCAAGTCTCTTGTCAACGTCGAAGGCGAAGGTTTTGGCGAGTTTGACCGAAACAATGTGAAACTGCCCGTGTTTTACGGGTGATTAACTTAGGAGTTACTTATGTCTTCGACTAATGCTCCGTTTGGTCTGCGTCCCTCTTTCCATCCGACTGGTTTGGATAGAGCGGTTGCGCTGACTGACGGTATTCTCTCGACGTACTCGTCGAATATTCTGAAGGGCCAGCCCGTAGCTTTGAATACCTCGGGCAATATCATCATTGCTACCGCTGGAAGTGCCTACCAAGGTGCCTTCGCTGGTGTGCAGTGGACTGATACCACTGGCCGTGTGCGCGTCTCCAACTACTGGCCTGCGTCTACCGCGTATGTCGCTGGTTCTTGCATCGCGTACTACTACTCTGACCCGAACATCGTTTACGACATTCAGGCAGACGGCTCGTTGGCACAGACCTCCATTGGAGACCAAGCCAACTTCAGCAACATCACCGCTGGTTCTGCAACCACTGGTCTGTCGCAATGCACCATCTCTACGAGTTTGGCGGGTTCGAGCGCTGTTGGTGATTTGCGAATCATCAATCTGACGCCCGGTGTTGACAACGCATGGGGTGACGCATACACCGTGGTACAGGTTCAAGTGAGCCGAAGCCAGTATGTTGCCACCATCAACGCTATTTAAGGAGGTCTAAAAAATGGCTGCTCCAATGAGAAGTACGGACTTCCGTTCGATTGTTGAACCAATCCTGAACGAATGTTTCGATGGCGTCTACGACCAACGTACCGACGAATGGTCACGGGTTTTCCGTGAGCAAGACGGTATCCCCCGCAACTACCACGAAGAGCCTGTCCTGTACGGATTCGGCGCTGCGCCTCAACTGCCTGACGGAACTCCTGTTTCGTACCAGCAGGGCGGCGTACTCTTCCTCCAACGCTATGTGTACAACGTGTATGGCCTTGCCTTCGCGTTGACCAAAGTGCTGGTTGAAGACGGCGACCACATCCGCATCGGTCAGGTCTATGCTCGTCACTTGGCTCAGTCTCTCATCGAGACCAAAGAGACCCTGTGCGCGAACATCCTGAATCGTGCATTCAACTCCAGCTATGTTGGCGGCGACGGCGTGTCTCTGATTAACACCGCTCACCCTATCGTGAACGGTACTTTCAGCAACCAACTCGCTACCGCAGCAAACCTGAGCCAGACATCGCTTGAGCAGATGCTGATTCAGATTCGCCAAGCTGTGGACAACAACGGCAAGAAGATTCGTCTGGTGCCCCGCCAATTGGTGGTCGCCCCCGGCAACGTCTTCCAAGCTGAAGTGTTGTTGAAATCGGTTCTGCGTGCTGGCAACGCCAACAACGACATCAACCCCATCAAGTCCATCGGCTTGCTGGACGAGGGTGCCGCTGTTCTGTCGCGTTTGACCTCCGCAACCGCATTCTTTGTCCAGACCGACACTCCCGAGGGCATGAAGCTCCTGATGCGCCGTAAACTGGAGAAGACTATGGAAGGCGACTTTGAGACTGACTCGATGCGCTACAAGGCAACTGAGCGTTATATCCCCGGATATACCGACCCACGCGCCATGTACGGTACGCCCGGACTGTAAAGTCAAAGGCTTTCAGGGGTGGGCCTCAACCACCCCTGACCATTATCAACATCGGTCAAACTTTTCAAGGAGCAGACCATGCCTCAATTTTCAGATGACTTGTTTCTGGGAACGGCTGTCGCCTATCAAGGCATAGACGCTTACCCCAATACCGCCACTTTTACAGGCTCTATAGCCACCACCACGCTGACCGTCACGGCAATGCTGTCGGGCGACCCAATTGTTCTGGGCATGTACATTGATAGTTCAACCGCCCTGACCAATGGAACCTACATCACGGCATTTGGTACTGGCGCGGGCGGCATAGGCACCTACACCGTAAGTGCTTCACAGACTGTTGCAAGCTCCACCATCATCGGTTCTGGTAATGCTTTGTTGCAAAACCCTGCCCCAATGGAAGTGGGCGTCGGCCCAATGGGTCGTGTGTACATCTGGGATGTGGTTCCACAGGCCAAACTGACAACCAACATTGTTGCGGCGGTGATTACCACTGCTACGACTTTGACGCTTGCCGCTGGCGCTGGAGTTAGGTCTGCAACCCTCGTAAACGGTGCAACCGGACTGCAACTGGACTGCCCAAGGGCCGTGTCTACCACCACAGGCGCAGGTAGCCCCACTTCGGTCAACATCACCGTCTCAGGCTACGACTACTACGGTCAGGCTATGAGCGAAGTGATTGCAACAGGGACGGTGGCGTCAACGACTGTGAACGGTAAGAAAGCCTTCTACCAAATCTCCAGCGTTGTTTCCTCGGGAGCCAGCGTAGTGACCGTGGCTGTCGGCACAACTGATATTCTGGGTCTTCCCTTGCGAGTGATTGACCGGGGTTACATCACCCGCGCTGGCTGGGACAACACCTTGGCTGAAGATGCTGGCACTATGACCGTTGCCGCTACTGCTACCGCAACCACCAC
>Ga0209191_1001532_pt1 | contig 15282 bp, 21 predicted proteins | sample S_130626_EF_Meta_FD_187320 | JGI IMG/M metagenome (GOLD analysis project Ga0209191, IMG submission 187320) | Freshwater microbial communities from Lake Simoncouche, Canada to study carbon cycling - S_130626_EF_MetaG (SPAdes) (version 2) | ecosystem: Environmental > Aquatic > Freshwater > Lake ...
CATAACCATCACGAGCTAAGACTACAAGCCGTTGCTTCTTGTACTTCCTACTCACTCTAGGATCTTGAGTACCTTTAACCATTAGTAATAGCCTCGCTTAACATGAAAGGCCAAGGCATTACAAGGAGTCTTATAACGATGGACTATGTACTTATATCCTAGATCCATCTGCACATAGGGGTTACGCTCTTTGAGCCTTAGCAGCTGAGGTATGCCATATGCAGAGCTATTAGGATTTTTAGCATAGGCATCCCATAACCTGTTTTCTTTACTCCATAACTTTTCTATACATACAAACTCTTTATAATTCATTACTTTTATATGTATATATATTTTATATTTATCTATCTCTTTTATCTCAACTGCGTTAGCAGGAGTATTTAATGAAGTACACAAGGGTAGCATGGCTATGCAAATCCATTTAATAATACGCGAGGTTTTGGGCGTGTCGCTAGGCATCCACATCCTCCATAAGTACAACGCCCATAACCCCACAGCTCACGCATTGGAGCGTTTTTACGTAGGGTGGCAGGTTATCGGTGACTATGCGCTCCTCATGATTAGTAATGCGCTTACATATACGGCACTTAGATCTGTGTATCGCCATAGTTAGAGCTCCTTAAGTACTTCATCTCAAACAGATTGCGCTGAGACACCCAGTAATTACCTTGCTGCGAGTGCTTGTAGCGCGGCCTCATGGCCATAAAAGCCGGTATCCAACCGGCTAGGTGATAGACAGGGCTCTTACCCCATACCAATATGCAGACATCGTTAGGCCGCGAGCGTTGTGACTCTTGCAAGATGAGATGGCCGTTTATATGTCGAGTGTGCTTAACCTCAATACGTGCCTCAGGAGTCTCAACGTCAGCCTCAGCCTTAAAGGTATGAACCGAGGGCACAAAGCCGCGTAAGCCAAAATACTCCGCTACAGCTATCTCAGCTCCTACGCTTTCGGCGTGCTGTGAGATCATCTCGTGGTAATTGAGCTGTTGCCCATACAAGCGAAACCACTCATCGGACATAACAGCCGCTCTTTCGAGCGCCGTGCGGTGAGCCGTGATCTCCTGAGATCTATCAAGGATTACACGGTCAAGCATTACGCCCTGCAATCTACGCACATCCATTGGATGATTTCGCCGGCTGAGTCTCGTACGGTGCGGCCTCCTACGACAGATACCTTCTTGAGGCATACATCGCATGTGTCCGATTGCGTGATAGTTACGGCTCCATCTGCATGGATCGTGGTGGCATAACCATCTTTAATAAATATTAAGTCGCCCATTAGATTTGAGGCTTCCATTGTCCGGATGAGGTCATGACATGCCAATTAGGCGCGCATTGTGTTGCCTTTGTTTTCTCAGTACAAAAGAAGCCGCCCCAATTCTTAGGCGACCCGGCGGCAGCTTGTTTCCATATCATCGTGCCATGGCCACAACGAGGGGGAGCAGCTACTAAGTCGGTGCCTAACTGGGGTGCGATCTCTGCTACAGCTGTAGTTAGCGCTGTTGTGCCTGTCTCATGAGCCGTCTGAGTAATAGACAAAGTGGCCCAAGGATCTGCACTAGCTGGTAAAGCCTCCACGCGCTGCATATCTTGGCGTGTAGGTCGTGCATCGCTAGGGGATAGGAGGCCGATTACTCGTCCGTAAGCGCTTGTAACCGTGTCCTCTACTACCCATTTTTTCATATTTTGCGTAAGGCTTGCTACGTTCCCATAGGCATAGTCGATAGCACTTGGCAGATGATCCTCGTACTCTTTGTAGGCCTCAGCTCTAATTAAGATCCAGCCTTCTTTGAGGTTTACATCCTCAATAAAGGCGACAAGGCGCCCGGCCGGATACTCAGCTCTAAAGCGCTTGATGCGAGTATTTACATCCTCGTAGTTATCTAAAAAACTCATGCGCTTAGCTCCTTATCTTTCAGAGCTTTAGCGATAGCGCGTCCTCTTAAATAGCCTTCGCCATGTCCGATACGAAAACCGAGGGTGTAACAGATGTAGGCCGTTAGCCCTGTGATTATAAATACGTAAATAAGTGGTGGTATATCGAGTGTCCAATTCATAGTCTCAGCCCTTTACTGTGTTATGGTCAAGCAAAGGGCAAAGCAAGAAAAACTAAATATCAGTTATGTAAAGTGACGTGGCGTCTTTTGCGCCTTAATTTACTTTACATAATGTAACAAATCGGAGTTATCAAAACCGATGAGTTACATGAGCCAGACCTCACTTTTGTGAGAGTCTGACCATCTGTTCTATTTATTTTTTGTGTACTAGCCCTTAGCCTGAGATGCGTTTTGCATCTTGAAAAATGGTAGGGGATAACCCTGACAAATTACAAGATACGACACGCCCAAGGCTCAACAGAAAGGGTAAGTCTATGGCAGCCCCACGCATGACACCTAGCGGCACGATGGACATAACATCTCATGCAACAATGGACGGCAAGATTAAAGTACTTGGATATGGCGAGGATGATCGAGCTATAAATCCGGGGGACCTGTTGCTCATTGGTAGTAATTGGATGAGAGAAAACGGCCGACTTATTGAAACCAAGTTCGTGTTAAAACTCAGAGGTCGAGATATAGATTATTTTGTACAAGCTGCCGTTAATGCACGATTACTCTATGACGATAATAAGCATTGGCTTACAGCCTCTATGTCTCAACCCGGGGTCGATAGTCGGCCTATGAGCGGCATACGCGCGGCAGATCAAGCTGAGACGCTGCACCGTTTTTTATCGAGCTAAGCGATCCTCTAGCAAAATCTCGTAAATTCGATCCACACGTTGTTCAATTCGCTCTACTCGGCCGTGCAGATTGTGGCCACCATTACCGTCCGGCTTTAGCTCGGATAGGTAGTACTTAACCATCCTACGGATAAGCCCAGCCCATAGCCCCAAAATGGTACAGCTGCCTACGCCTATACCTACTATGAGCTGAGCCTGTTCCATTATTTAGACCCTATGCCTAATTGCTTTTCACTTGGCTGCAAGGCCTTAAGAATTGGCCCAATAAGACCTGCAATAAAAGCGTTAGCTAGTACTTTTGGATCAGTAATACCCGAGATGTACAAAGCACCTACACAGCTAAGAGCTGCGCGTAGGTATGAGAGGCCAGCGGCCTTAAGCTGCGCGTTCAATTTGAGTCCGCCCAAGCGATAACGTTAAAGGTAAAGGATGGGGTTACTCCGCCTATTTCATAGGAGACTCGTAGAGAGTCTGTAAACGGTGTAGTAAGTCTTATAACCTCACGTGATGCCGCTGTCTTTTGTGTAAAAGTTGCGATCGTATTGTAGTTAGTACCGTCCGTTGTATCTTGCACGACAAGATCCAAGGTAGGCGCTGTACCACTAGCCGCCGTTACTTGTAGCTGTAGTACTAATTGCCGTGCGGCTGCAAAACCTGTAACCGCTGTACCTGCCGCTGTTGTAGTTCTAGCGCCTGAGGCTAAAAGCGTTACTGTACTTGCAGGGATATTAGCTTGTTGTATGTCACTCATTTATTACTCCATCTAGCCCTAATTTAGTAGTTAGTTGTTGTGCCTTTATTGAGGTTATTGCTACCTCAAAGTGCATATCGTCCGGCCTAGTCTTAAAGTCGCCGCCCCACTTGAGGCCGTATTTTTTAGCAAGCGCCCGGATCATAGGTACCTTTTCAGCCGGGAAAGTGTCGTACTTACCTAGCGGATGTTTAGTCGCATTAAGATCTATAGCCGTACCGGATGAGTGACACGATAGTTTTGTCGGATTACCTCTAACCATCCTGTAGGCATAGCCCCAGTCGTCAAAAGTACCCTCATCTATTGGCTCGATGAGCTCGTGAAACTCGGCAGCAAAGGCCGCCAAGAGAGGCCCAACACTCTCGGCGCACCTCAACTTACGATCCGTACCCTTTACAGGGTAGGACTTTATCTTTATAGCATCCGGATCTTTAGATGCCGGGTAGCCGTTGTAACTAGTCTCCACTTATTACAGGCTCATCGCTCATAAGTAATAATTTAGCCTCGTCTGCGGTAATGCCTAGCCTTGCTAGCAGGGCCTCTTTATCTGTTTTTGCTTTAGCGATAGCGGCATCTTGTGCCGCCTTTTCTGCTTTTGACTTCTCGGCCATAATAATAAACTCGGCCTCCTCTTGCTCTGATAAAGGTCGCACTACTTCTTGACCAGTTGCAGCATTGAACTCATAAACTTCAATAGTCATAATTAGACTCCGTAACCGTAGATTGAAACTGTGCCTGTAATGTTTGCTCCACCGCTATCCTTTAACAAAAAGCCTGTGTAATTTCTTGCTGTATTTGTTGTAATGCCAAGAAAGTTTGCTTGGTAAGATCTGTTTGATTGCGCAAATCCATTTATCGAAGCGCAAGCACTAGAGCCCGTACTTACATTTTGGATTGTAAGAGATGCAGTAGCGCCTTCTGAAACATTTCCGCCAATGTTTTGCGTGGTCAATGTAATTTGATTTGCGCCATTTATGTTTGATCCAGTAATTGTGCTACTACTACTAATAGCATTTATGTTCATGCCTGCATAACTTGCGCCTGTTTCGGTTGTTGAGCCATAACGCATTTGCATTTGTAATTGGTTGGTATTAGTTGCAGAATAAACATTTTCAATGTTCACAATGTAAGTCTTATATGTCGAAGTAAATACGCTGTCAAAGGTTGCACTTGCTACGGCGCTGAACGATGAACGGCTAATAAGAGTTAAACCGCCGTAAGCGTATTTTAATCCTGTAGCCGTTGTTGAGTCTGCCGTAAGCACCGTGTTATTTGCGCCAACGGTTAAATTATCAAAAGTAGCCGAGCCAGTACCAGCGATTAAATCGCCTTTAGCTGCTATTTCTGTAGCCATTGAGTTAGTGATAGTCACGGCACCCGAGGCACCACCGCCACTAATACCAGTACCAGCGTTTACCGCCGTGATATCACCGACCGGAGCACCCACCCAGGCTGCACCGTCATAATACTCCAGGGCATTAGTATCTTTTAAATAAGAATATTGCCCCTCTTGTGGTGAGGTAATTGCGGCAGCACGAGCAGCTGAGCTAGCAAACACGTTAATACCCTGCATAAGGTAGCCGTTAGTATCAGCTGCCGTTAGTACCTCGCCAGTTGTAAAGGTTTTAAAACCTAATCCAGCTGCCATTTTATTTCTCCTTAATAGCTCAACACGCCTGTGTCGAGTACTCCATATAGTGTTGAGTTTAAAACAAAGCCGTCAATGATCGGCTCTAGTGTTGTAAGTGTTGTTTTCCAGCTACCTGGCGTGATGCTTTGAGCAACGCCAAACACCTGCAAAGTCTTTGTAAGAGTTGACCCGCCTGGCTGATTTGTTGTTATTGTTACTGGGTCAAAGTAATCAAGGCCTAAAGCTGCAATAGTGCCAGCTGTGTAATTATCGGTATAAAGATCTAACTTAATTGCATCACAGCGGATGCTTGTTTCAGCGCGTGAAGCTACATAGGCCTGTGCATAATCTAGGGCTACTGCATCTGTTTGCATTAAAAGGTTTTGCTGGTTGTAACTGTGGATAAAGTATTTGTCTATGCTTGGCTGGTTTATGGCTGTTTGAGCCGTGCCGCCTGTGCGTGTAATAGAGGCTGAGTTATATACCAAAGTGTCATCAAGGCGCCAAACAGCATCAAAGTAACCTATGCCTGTGCCGTTATCGTTAAATACAACAGGGGCTTTACCTGTGCTGCCTGCCGTTACGGCTCTATCCTGAAATACAAACGAGCCAGCCGCATCCACGTATAGGGCGCCGTACTCGCTAGTTTCTACTGTCTGCATAGCTGCAAGGCTTGTACGAGCCGTGCCAGGGTCGGCCTGCATAGTTGTTAAACCTGCATCAACATCGCGCATTGTGGCAGGCCAGGCAATAGCATCTAGTAGGTTATTTATTCTTGCCCCGCTTAACTGGCCAGCTGAGGTACCTGCCACGGTGCTAATTTGTGCATTTTGTGCAAGCCTAAAAGCATCCACAGCTGTAATGGTTGTATAAACAACATCGTTAGCGTTTTTAGGCGTAGTGGTTGTGTAGGTTGTAATAAAGCCTGCAAAGATTGGATAAGTAACGGCGCCGTAAGTGGCCGTAATCTGCACCTTACGCATAGGGGTTAAAAGGTTGTAATACGGTGAGCTAGGGTTTTGCGGGTTAAAGTCTCCGTTTTGGTCAACAATACGCATAGTAAGGCTACCTGTTTGGAATTGGTCAGCCTGTGGGTTTCGCCCGCGCATAGTTTGTATGCTGTCAACTACGTTGGAAACATCAACAATTACCGAGGCACTATCAGCCAAAATATTGGTGCCTAGTATGCCGCTGTCTAAGATCATAGCCTGAGCAAAACTAGGCCCAGTACTAAAGTTAATAACGGCGTTAATTACTGGGACTGTCATACTGGTAACGCTCCTGCAAAGGTTAGGTTATTGCCGTAGCGGTTGTTCTGTATAACTGCGTCCTGTACTACTTGTATAAGGCCACTGGTGTTGTCAACGATAGTAACGACAACTTCACCGCCGCTGCTGTAGCCCCGGCCTGAGTTCATATTAGGGCTATATCCGCCAAAGTCTCCCAGCTTTTTTTGGTACTCAACAAGCGATAAATAGTCTGCATAGTTTTGTTGCTCCTGTAATAGGGCAAAAGCATTAGCTCGCTCTGTAGCAGCGGCTGCATATTCCATTAAAGCATCGGGAGAAGCCGCTAAAGCATCTGTCATGCTAACAGGCTTGATGTAATCGCCTATAGGTATTCCGGAGCCTAGGGATCCGCTACTTGGTATCGGGGCTGTGCTTTTGCCATTAGCCAAAGCTAATAACGCTAACATCTCTCTAATTTTTGCTAAAGCCGCATCTAGGTTAGCTTGATCGATCAATTCTTTTGGCTTAAGACTATTTAGAATAGTTTGTATGTCTGTGAGTTTTGCACTCTGACCTGTAAGAGCGTTTAGTATTTTTATGTCTGCATTAAGTTTGGCCGTAGCTGACTCGATCGCTACTACATCCCCAGCGGCTATCGCTTGCTCGAGTTCGTACATAGAGCGCTTAACGTTAAGGCGTGCTACATCGTTAGCGATTGCCAACATCTGAGCTGAGCTAGTGGCCTTGCCTAACTGTTCTGCCTGACTAGCAAGCGCCGCAGCGATCTGTATCTGATCCATATCAAAAATATCGGCCCCAGCGCCTAGGGCAGCGTTAGCCTTGTCTGTAGCATTTTTTAATCTAGCGGCTTTGAGTTGCGCTGCACTTTCCTTAGTCAAAGCCTTAGATGCAGCTACAGTCTTTGTAGTAATTTTAAAAGAATTCTGCAGCGATTTTAGATGCGCGTTATCGGATGAGGCTAGATCGGCTGTTTTTCTGCCAGCATTACGTAACAATTCAATATAGGAGCCCACGATAGGGATCATGCCTACGTTTAAGTTGCCAAGCACCGGGATATCTTTTAACTTGCTAGACAAGACTCCTACGCCGCGAATAACATCGGCTAAGTAAAGAGCCGTCTTTTCCATATTCGTAGCAAGCTCTGAAATGCTTGTGTCCTGGCCTAAATTTTTTAATGCATCGATAAGACCAGTACCGATAATCTCTTTGACGTTAGCGGATGCTACGCCTAATTTATCGATTGAGCCTTGAAAGGTATTAGCTGCCGCTGTTGCAGATCCGGCAAACGTCGTACTAAGTTGGCCCACTACATCGTCAAAAGATTTAGCCTTGAGATCTGCTTTAGAGATACCTACGCCTAGTTTAGATAGCGCCGTATTATTACCAAGGAAGGCCTTACTCAAGGCGGCCGTCACGCTAGATAATTCCTTGCCAGTTGAGGCGCTAATATCTAGTGCAAGGTTAAGTAGTTTTTGAGATTGCTCTGTGTCGCGAGTTGCTACCGCTAGTGTCTGATAGGCAGGGCGTAGCTTGTCATCGATTACACCAAACTCAGACTGTAGGCGCTGTAAGTACGCCTCACTAGATGCAGCATCACGGCCAAGGCCTACGTTTTTTAGAGCTAGCGCTAACTGTTGCTGCGCCTTTTGATCTGCAGCTGCAGCCCTGACAGATGCTTTACCAAAAGCGATAACGGCGGTAGTGCCGTAGGCAAGGCCTATAGCCCCGGCTAATTTCTTTACGCTGTTAGATAGTTTTTGCGTAGCCGAGTCAGCCTGTTTAAATGCCTTCTTACCCGTAAATTGACTGGCTATATTGATAACTATGTCGGATGCCATTAGCTAGCCTTTTTCATAGTCTCGTCAAACTTAATAGCCGAGTTTTCTATAGCTCTAATAACTGCCTCGTTAGCCTTACCGTTATCCTCGGCCCAAGCTCTAAAGATTAAGCGGCCAGTCTGTTTACGGCTAGGCCTTCCTTGTAAGCCAACAGGCCGAGCATTAGCTAGTTTTCCTATGGAGTTAAGGGCATCTATAAACTGTTGGCCAGCGTTAGGATTGAAACTACGGCCTTCGCCCTTATTAGGACTTTTAAATTTTTTACCGTAGTAAGCAGCATATTTTGGATTAGGGTTTGTGCCTGTTACGGTTTTAGCTTGTGGGCGACCTTGAGGATTTTTACGGCCTGAAGTCTCATAGATTGAGCCGGATGGAGATGCGTTAATAAGTCGTGCTAAAGCAACAAAGCCCGAGCGATTAGGTTTAGATGGGGTCGTTTTATATCCGATACCGCGCTTAGCCTCAAAGGAGCTAAATTTAGGAAAGGGACGGTAATTTAAAGCCTCCGAGGATATTGGCTTAGACCAGCCCGAGAGCACTTGACTATCAGAGGGCACAAAGCCTTTAGCAACGACAGTTACGCTTTTTAAGGCTACCGCCATCTCCTTTTGTGTTTCCTTACTTAGATCCGGAGCAAACTTTTTGAGAGCAAGCCGGAGCTCAACGGCGCCTTTTATTTCTGTTGGCATCGCTAACCTCCTTGCTCTGATCGTTAAGCACTTTAACTAACATCTTAAACATCTCTGTATCCAGATCGAGTATCGCTTGAGGCGCGACCTGTAACCGTACTGATAGTTGTGCTACCAAATAGGTTACGGTGTCGCGCCCTAAGCTAAAGGCAGATCGTCCAGTACCTCGACCTTAGCCAAGGTATCTAAAAATTCTGCCCCAAACATCGGTACGGTTTCGCCGCTTGTGCGTAAGCACTCCCACGCTAACCAGTAGACATCCGTTTGCCGCTCTAGATCTCTAAAAACCTTGTGAAACCCAGCTTTTGCGTATAACTCAAAGGCGTACTCGATACGTGGAGTTATCTGATGCTCCGATACCTCACCGCTTGCCCTTGTTATTTTGAGTCGTGCCATTTGTTAGCCCCTTTTCTTTTTTATCAGCTAGTAGTAATTACGATTGCAGAGTTGCAGGTAAAAGTGATTGACTGAGTAGCGATATCTGATACAGCGCCGTTAATATCTGTAGTGTTGTTTACCAAGATTGTTGTGCTGTATAAAGGGTTAGTTGCAGATACCGCTGCGCTTGTTTGCTTAAGAGTCAGCGCTACAGTTGTACCCCATGCAGCTTGAAGTGTCGCATTGACGTTAGCTGCAGCTGTGTCGGATAAGAAGTCAAGCGTGATAGTGCTTGCCTCTAAACCCTTAACAAACTTATGAGCTGTATCGCCCATAGCTGTTACTTCTAGCTCGTCAAAGCTGCGGTTAATTGTTGCGCTAGTAACGTGATCTGATAGTGCTACTGAGTTCAGCGTGACCACGACACCATTGGATAAATAAACTGCCATTTGTTACTCCTCGGTTTTATCTGTAGTTGTGTCTTTTGTTTTTGCTTCTTTTTTTGGTGCTTCTGTGATCTGCCCTATCTTGATTAAGAAGGCAATATCCTCATCGGTTAGGCTCATGCTTAACTCCAGCTCGTTAGTATTTGGACGTCAAAAGATGCGGTTAAGAGTGTGCCGCTTTGTGCCTCTAGCACGGTCGGAGCGCTCATAGCTGCAATATTCATTACGATCGTAGAGGCCGCTAACTTTCCAAATACAGCAACCGCTACGGTTTCGATACCTTGTAAGTTCCCGGCGTTATCTAGCATCGGTACATTAAAAATAATCTTAAAGTTGGCCATCGGTGAGATGCCGATATTCGTATTATTTGTAGGCGTGATGTACGGATCGTTAGGTACGATCATTACGCTGTTGGCCGTGATGGTGCTTGGCGGATAGGCGTACACGTTGTAAAGCGCCGGGTATGCAAGAGCGGCAGCTAGTGAGGCTCTTAGCGTTGTAATCGCTGCCGTCATTAGCCGACCATCGTATTAGGGTTTGTGTACCCGGCTATTAAGCCTCGGATCTTGCCTATCATGGAGTTACCCATACGGTAAGGGCTTGGGCTAAATCCATCGATACTTACGCCGCCCGTTTGTGAGACTTGTCGAGCTTGAAAAATATCTACGGCTAGGATCATCGCGGCTTCACGTACGGCCGGGGTAGTAGCGTAGGTGTTTGTCTTGGTGTCTGCTCCTACAACTGAGCCATAGGGGAGTACGCGATTAAAATTAGTGTTAGCCGCTACCTTAGTAAATTGGATAAAGCTGTATCCGTTAGGATAATTAAAAGCATAAGCATTAAAGGCTATAGATGGGAATTGCGTAGCTGTTCCGGCTGTCCATGGGATCGTCCCGGTGATCGTGTAGGTGCCGTTAAAGGTTGAGCCGCATCCACTCAAGGTTACAGAGTCGCCCGTAGTAAAGATTGCAGGGTTAGCAACCATAACTGTAGCTACGTTATTTTGTAGAGCCGTACCTACAACAGGTGCAGAGTCAAACCATAAAAACTGATTAAGTAGATCTTGGGCAGACTGACAGCACGTTTCCACGATATCTGAGCTATACAGATTTTCGATCCCAAGGTTAGCTCTTAGCTCTGCCTCGGTGACGTATGTAGCTGGCACTTGTCCACTCCTTTACTTAATAGGGCCGGTAGGGCTCAAAGGGCTAAGAGCCCTACCGACTATTAGGGTTATTGCTTAGGTGAAGTTGTAGCGAATAATTCCCTTAGGCATCTTGGCGATAGTTGCCATGTAGCCATAGATCGCTACCTGTACCTGTAGGTTCGATACAACGTTTACAGACATGTATGCCTGTGGTGACTGATAAACAGTAAAGGCCTCAGGAGCCAAGATAATTGCTGAGTCGTCTACGACTGTAGTAGCTGCGAAGTTTTTGTCTACATAGAGATCTAAGCCGAGTACGTTACCGCGGATCGAGCCGGGCTGTACTAGACCGCCAGCGTTCATAGGCTGAGAACTTGAATAAATTGGTCGCCCAGTTGTATCCACGGCGCCGGTTAATAGTTGCCATTGTGCGCCGTTAGCGATGTAGTTATTAGCAAAATAGCCAGTTGCCTCATATACAAGACGAGCAGCTTCAGATGCGTAACCGATAATGCCTGCAGATGTAGCGGCCTGAGCTGTTGTAGCAACAGTTCCAGCTGTAATAAGTGCAGCGTTTACAGTTGTATCTAGTGTCTTAAGGTAAGCGTTTTGTAGTTGATTAGTAAGTTCGCTAAAGAAGTTACCATCTCCGTATCCGCGCTCCAAAAGTTCGATGCTGATCGTATTCATACCGGAGTACTTGGCTACAGTTCCAGTTAAGTACGCTGTCTCCATACCTGTATTTTGTACCGCTCCGGCTTCTGCCTCGACAGTTACAACAGGAGCAACACCACTACCGCCACCGGCAGATGTAACAAGAGATGGTACGTTAATTGTCATACCGTTAGCTGGCAAAGTACCGCGAGAGCAAGCGTCGATAGATGGTGTACCAAAACGTGTGTTAGTTGGAAATTCTGATAGATACTGAGTTGGGTTAAAGCCCGGGTTAGTTGAGAAGCTATCGTCTGCAGCTGTGACATATAACTTCGAGTCCTCGTTACCGAGTGCTGCTTTAATTTTGTGCTCCGTATATGCACCCATCGAAACAATAGGAGTACGTACTCGCTGTGAGTCTAAAACGGATGGACGGATAATTTGGCGAGATGCCTCTAGAGGGGCAGCCTCGGCCGGTGCTTCCGCCGGGATATCCGGCGTTGTTTCTGGGGCTGTCGTCATGACATCCTCGCTTTCGGTTTCGGTTTCGGTTTCTACAATGGTCGTGTTGATCGTTGTAGTTTTTGTGCTTGTACTTGTAGCTGCCTCAAGCGCTGCTCGAGCCGCTGCAATATCAGTTACGGATGCGCTTGAAAAGGCCGCACTCTCTACGAGGCTTACCTCTTTGAGGACCGCCGCCGTTACTAACAGGTAGTCACCCATTGGCTTAGAGGACGTAACATCGACCCCTACGGATAAGCCGCTTACTAGGTTTTCCTGAGCTAATACGAGCGCATCTTGTCCTCGAGTGCTGCTCGATAACTTAAAGGATCCGTATACGCCCTCTGTAGAGTCACTAAACGAGATCGCGCGACCTACAGGCTTATCCTGTTGGTGCTGCATTAGTAACTTAATCTTTGTTGCCTCCGGGATCGCGATAGATCCTCGCTCAAACACAACAGCGCCAGCGGATGTATATCCGACTTCACCGTACGGAGCGATAAGCCCTGAGACGATGCGGCGCTCTGTATCGGCGGCCTGTATTTCTTGGCTAAACGTTAGTAGCACTTGTATCTCCTAGCGGTGTCAGTTGCTCCATTTGTCGGGCTTGATTTACATCTATTAAATCTAAGGCAAGCATCTTTTCAATAATATCTAAACGCTCCATAGCATCGACGCGTAAGAAAGAGTCATCGACAGCAAAACGCACTTGATTTGCAGAGTTAGTTATGTCGTTCATTGAGAGGCGATCCTCGATAGCGCATATGTATGGCTGTAATGAGTACGCCATAAATTCTCTACGACCGTCGATAATATTTTGGTATGTCATGCTGTTATTCATATCGGCAGAGATGTAATAAGCCGGTACGTTCATAGCGCGAGCGATCTCCGTAGCTAAGTACTGTGATGCTTCGTTATACATCATATCTTTAGGACTAAAACCAATATTTTCTACGCTGAGAGTGCTAGTTAAATACGCCGTACTACGTGAGGCTCTGCTCGATTTCCATGCAGCTAGTAATCCTTGTACTTGTGACTCAGGCAGATCCGCGCCGTTATTTTTTAATACTGTTGTAGCCATTGGTGTATTAGCACTTACGGCTGCAGCTTTTTGTATATCAAAAGCGGCTTTAATAGTTGTACCAGCTGTATCTAATACTCCTGGCGTTAAACCTTGAAAAGTTACAAGAGATCCGATACCGCCCATTGGTACTTTAATACCATCGACAAAATAATCCTCGATCTCTGTACCAAACTTGTTAGTAGTGTATGTAACGCGGCTATTAGATACCCACTCAAATCCACTAGGACGACCATCATCTGCATACAAAGATGTAACACGCCAGTAAGCGCATCCGTAAAATATTAAACTATCAACAGTTGCAGAAATAGTAACGCTGCGAGGCTGACGTAAATCAGGTTGCTCTAACCAAATAGGAGAGCCTAATTTTTCTCCTGTTGATTTTTTATATAGTGATAAGTCAATACTTGATATAACTCCGGCAATTAAATTACGACAACGAGATACAGATGCAACCTGTAAAGCAAAGTTACGATCTATACCGCTTGTGTTGTATCCATATGTAGAACCGGTGTTGTAAGAGCCATAACCATAAGTAGTGCTCATTACGGCAGGTGCGTACTGAGCTTCTATAGTCGGCTTTTCCGCTGACTTGAAACCTAGAGTTTGGAGTAATCCCATAAGAGGGATTTTCTCCAAAAGTCAAGCACAAAATCAGATCTCTCTCGGCGTGTCTCTAACTGTAAACTTTAGCCTCACCCATAGGTTGAGTAAGAATATGGACGATAAAACTGAGATTTATAGCTATATCTACCGGTCCAGCTGACTTACGCCGGACGATACGCCACGACGAGTCGGACTCCTTAGCTGCACAATTAGCCATATGCGCTACGAGCTCATCTTGCCCACTATGTACTAGGCGCTTATTTGCTAGGGCCTCGTATAGATCACCGGATGCCTGATAACCCTTTTGCCCTGAGATATCTGTAACTTGTATCCCGTTAGCCTCAAGGCGTTTAGCAATAGAGGCGGTCGTATATTTGTCGTAGGCCACTTGGCGCGGATAGTAAATCTTGGCCCATTTAGCGATCGCGTTCGCTACAAACATCTCGTCAATAGAAACGTCACTATGAAAGATCTCTAAGACTGCAACGCCTATACGTCCATCCTCGAGAACTTGTCCCATACATAACGAGCCGTCTCTACGACTAGGGCTAACGTCAAAAGCAAAAATAGTAAGCGGCCCTACCGACATTTTTAGATCTTTATCGGCTGCATCCTCTACGGCCATATGCGGCCAAGGTGATTGGGTCGAGCTTATCCATTGGCACAATAATTCGGTTTTTGTAGTCTCAATAGGTTGAGTCGCTACGGCTTCCTCTAACGCTTCCTCTGTGACTGTATAGCCCAGCGCCGGGTTAGCCATAGCCCACGCATTACGATCTGTTATCTTGGCAAATTGGGGAGCTGAGTACTCGTAAAAGCCAAAAGTCTTAGGCGGAAAACTCATAGCTCTTTCCCGTAGGTCATTAAGTACGGTGCTAAAGCTGTCTCCGGCATTAGAGGTTAAGAGTGTTTGAGCATTGGGCTTAGCGCGAGTCGTAGGCGTAGCGGCTCTAAAGCCTTCCTCGCTAATCTCTCGGATCTCATCGATATACAACAGCGAGGCGGTACGGCCGCGGCTGCCGTCACGGGTAGCAGCTACAACATCTAATCGGTTGCCGTTTTTTAACTCTATGGACTCGGTGCCGTTGGCATACCGGATCTGTTTAACCTGTTTACGCATCCCGTCATTATTCTCGATTGCATAAGCAACCTGCCTAAAGGTGTCTAAGGCCATCGATCTATTAGAGCTCATAATAAGCACGTTAGGGGAGTCGAACAAAAACATATGACCGAGCATGACCATGCGCGCTAGATGAGTCTTACCTTGTTGGCGGCTGCATAAGATCAAACTAGTTTTACGCACAAACATCTCTTGATCGTCCACGGTACACATATCGTTAATCACAAACTCTTGCCACGGTAATAAGGGCATCCCTATAGAGTCTGCCAGCTGCGCGATCTCGATACCCCGGGATTTACCCTTGAGATAGGGACTATGTAAGCGAGGCTCAGTAGCCCCCATACGGGGCGCTTTTACTTGGGCCATACTCCTACCCATCCTGACTGATTTGGCCCTCGCAGGGGCCCATAGGGACTGTACTGGTAGTCCTCGGGGAGGTACAGTTTCG
>Ga0209191_1001538_pt1 | contig 15234 bp, 14 predicted proteins | sample S_130626_EF_Meta_FD_187320 | JGI IMG/M metagenome (GOLD analysis project Ga0209191, IMG submission 187320) | Freshwater microbial communities from Lake Simoncouche, Canada to study carbon cycling - S_130626_EF_MetaG (SPAdes) (version 2) | ecosystem: Environmental > Aquatic > Freshwater > Lake ...
ACTAATGATCTAAAAAACGGAATGACTCTAGATATTGAAGGTCAGCTTTGGACAGTCGTAGAGTTCCAACACGTTAAGCCAGGTAAGGGTCCAGCGTTCGTACGTACCAAGTTGAAGTCAGTTCTTAGCGGCAAGGTAGTTGACCGCACATACAACGCAGGCGTCAAGGTAGATGTTGCGATCCTCGAAAAGCGCGAAATGCAATACTTGTACAAGGAAGGCGATGACTTTGTATTCATGGATACAAAGACATACGACCAAATGACTATTAGCGCCGCAACAGTAGGCGATGCGGCTAACTACATGCTAGAAAACACTGAAGCTATTGTTGCGGTCAACGAAGGCAACCCTTTGTATATTGAATTAGCAGCCTCAGTTCCATTGAAGATCACCTACACAGAGCCAGGAATTCAGGGCGACCGTTCATCTGGCGGAACAAAGCCAGCAACAGTTGAAACTGGAATCGAAATTCAAGTTCCACTTTTCATCAAGCAGGATGAGGTTGTTCTTGTTGATACTCGTGATGGGTCTTATCAGGGTCGCGCTAACTAGTGTCCGCTAGAAGTAAGGCTCGTAAGCAAGCATTGGATCTGTTGTACGAAACAGATATTCGTGGCACAAATCTTGTTGAAACTCTCATTGCGCGCGATATACCTGCAGAAGGTCCAGATGCACGCCCTATTCGTGATTACACACGTGAGCTTGTAAACGGGGTATCTGAAAATCGTCGCAAGATTGATGAGCTGATCACCACCTATGCACAAGGCTGGGACATGGATCGTTTACCAGCAGTTGACCGCAACATTTTGCGTTTAGGAATTTTTGAGATTCTATGGTCTTCAGATGTACCAACGAGTGTCGCTATCGATGAGGCCCTCATGCTGGCAAAAGAGCTTTCAAGTGATGATTCTTCAAAGTACATTCATGGCGTACTTGGAAGAATCGCGAGCATTAAGGACACTATTTCGATCTAGGGATTACATACTCTCTAGTTATCAGCGATATTTCCTCTGGTGAGAAACCTCCAAAGGTTGAAAGATTCTTTAAATCCTCACTTCGCAATGAAATGAGTTCACCGTTCCAATCACTACGCATTTGAGCGATCTTTCCCACCACGCCTGAAAATCTTTTCGACAACTCGGAACCATTTCGATTCACTTTTCGAATGTCCACCGTGATTCTGTTGCTTGAAATAGTTTTATCTGGGGCTGCAAAAAGCTCTTGCAGTGGAACCCCATACATCTGTGAAATAGTGACAAGTTTGGCTGCGGTAATTGATCGATCACCGCGTTCATATGAACCTAGAGCCATTGCCGTTAGTGAGCCCTGTGATAAGGCCGCGGCCTGCACGAGGGTTAGTTTTCGAGACTCACGAAGAAGTCGCATACGGAGATTGAGCTGAAGTACCTGCTGTGCTGTGTCCATGCGGGCAGGTTAATGCGACTCGACATGTGAAAAATAGGATATCCACAGCTTGGTGCAATAAATGCTAGTATCGCTCCTGCATCCTTTAACGACCCATCCCGAGAGGTGGGAAAGGAGATTTACATGAGCGTAGCCCTGTCCGCACAGGATATTTCACGTGCGTTGACCCGTATATCCCACGAAATCCTTGAGAAGAATCAAGGTTCAACCAATTTGGTTTTGCTGGGTATTCCTACTCGAGGCGCACATTTAGCGGCGCGAGTTTCTACCATCATTAAGGGGATAGAAGGGGTTGAAGTTCCTACTGGAACTTTGGATATCACCTTGTTCCGAGATGATCTAAGGCTTCGTCCTCCACGAGCAATCATGCCCACAAAGATTCCAACTTCTGGGATTGAAGGAAAAGATGTGGTGCTGATTGATGATGTTTTGTATTCAGGACGCACCATCAGAGCTGCCCTCGATGCACTAGGTGAGATTGGACGTCCACGAACAGTGCAGTTAGCGGCTTTGGTGGATCGCGGTCATCGGGAACTCCCGATTAAAGCGGATTTTGTCGGAAAGAATCTTCCTACCTCTAAAGCCCAATCAGTCAAAGTTTTACTCAGTGAGATTGATGGACGAGATGAAGTCAGTATCGAAGAGGAGGCAAAATAATGCGCCATCTACTTTCTATCGCAGACCTCAGTAAGGCAGATGCGATCTCGATCTTGGATACAGCGACCGAACTTGCTCGCGTAAGTGATGGAGCCGTCAAGAAACTGCCAACTTTGCGCGGAAGAACAATTGTTAATCTCTTTGCAGAGGATTCAACTCGTACCAGAATCTCATTTGAAGCAGCAGCCAAGAGATTGTCGGCAGATGTAATTAACTTTTCAGCTAAGGGTTCCAGTCTAAGTAAGGGTGAATCTCTGAAAGACACAGCAATGACCTTGCAAGCGATGGGTGCTGATGCGGTTGTTATTAGACATTCGGCATCAGGTGCTGCTCAACGTTTGGCAGATAATCAATGGATGTCGGGTAGTGTCGTTAACGCCGGTGATGGAACCCATGAACATCCAAGTCAAGCCCTTTTGGATGCTTTTACAATTCGCAAACATCTTGGAATGGGTGGTTCAGATCTTTCTGGTCTCAGTGTTGCAATAGTGGGAGATGTTTTACATTCACGTGTTGCACGTTCAAATGTTCTTCTACTCTCGCTTTTAGGCGCAAAAGTTTCTCTGGTCGCACCTCCTACATTGCTTCCAATTGGTATTGAAAATTGGCCCGCGGCCGTTTCTTACGATTTTGATGCGGTGATTCCACATGTTGATGTTGTAATGATGTTGCGTGTACAACAAGAACGAATGACCGACTTGTTCTTTCCTAATGCGCGTGAATACTCACGTTACTTTGGTCTAAATTCAGAACGAATGTCTTCTATGAAGCCAGGAGCAATAGTTATGCACCCAGGTCCGATGAATAGAGGCTTGGAAATTTCAGCTGAGGTTGCCGACAGTGCTCGTTCAGTTATTACAGAACAGGTTACAAATGGTGTCAGTGTTCGAATGGCAATTTTGTATGTTTTGCTCGCTGGCGGAGCACTAGAAGCAGGGAGCAACTAAATGAGCAGCGTAGATCTCTTAATTAAGAGTGTTTCTTTGCCAGATGGAAAAGTGGCAGATATCAGCATCAAGGATGGTGTGATCACATCCGTAGCAAAGGATTCCAAGCAACAAGCTGAAACTGTTGTCGATGGTTCCGGATGTGTTGCCCTTCCTGGTTTAGTAGATCTTCATACACACCTACGTGAACCAGGCCGTGAAGATGCAGAAACAGTTTTATCAGGTAGTCGCGCAGGAGTTAAGGGTGGTTTCACCGCAGTTTCGGCCATGGCTAATACTTCACCAGTTGCAGATACTGCAGGTGTAGTTGAACAGGTATATCGCTTAGGCCAAGAGGCGGGTCTCTTGGATGTATTTCCTATCGGTGCCGTTACTCAAGGTTTAAAAGGTGAATCGCTTTCGGAAATCGGTGCGATGGCAGATTCAGTTGCTCGTGTAAGAGTGTTCTCAGATGACGGTAACTGTGTCTCTGATCCGCTGGTGATGCGCAGAGCTCTTGAGTACATCAAAAAGTTTGATGGTGTAATTGCTCAACATGCCCAGGATCCTCGCATGACAGTTGGATCTCAAATGAATGAGGGCGAAATTTCAGCCCGACTTGGACTTAAAGGTTGGCCAGCGGTAGCTGAAGAGGCGATTATTGCCCGAGATGTTTTGTTGGCAGATCATGTGAAATCTCGTTTGCATATCTGCCATCTAACAACTGCTGGGGGAGTAGAGATTATTCGTTGGGCTAAAGCTCGCGGAATCAATGTAACCGCTGAAGTAACCCCTCATCACCTCCTGTTAACCGATGATTTAGCAAGTTCATACGATCCTGTGTACAAAGTTAATCCACCACTTCGGACTCAAACAGATGTAATGGCACTTCGCGAAGCGTTGGCTGATGGAACGATTGATATCGTCGCAACTGATCATGCTCCTCATCCGACTGAGGCTAAAGAGTGCGAGTGGCAAGAGGCAGCTTTTGGAATGTTGGGACTTGAAACAGCGCTATCGATCGTTCAAAAAACGATGGTTGATACGGGATTGATCTCTTGGCATCAGGTTGCGGAGCGAATGTCTTATGCACCCGCTCGCATTGGTCGCTATGAACAGCAAGGTCAACCTTTGGTTGAAGGTTCGGTAGCAAATATCGTTGTGATGAATCCAACCCAAATGTGGACTGTAGACCGCGATTTAGTCCTATCAAAGTCATCAAATACTCCATACCATGGCCAACAATTGCCAGGAGTAATCATGCATACCTTCTTTAAAGGTAAGCATGTATTAAACAATGGAGTAGTAGCACAGAATGGAGCTAGGTAATGAGTTCTGCTTACTTAGTTCTAGATGATGGTCGAATTTTCGAGGGCTCATCATGGGCAGCTACCGGGAAAACTTTCGGTGAAGCGGTATTCCAAACTGGAATGACCGGATATCAAGAAACACTTACAGATCCCTCGTATCACAAGCAGGTAGTCATCATGACCGCACCGCATATCGGTAATACTGGTGTAAATGATGAAGATAATGAGTCGACAAAGATTTGGGTATCAGGATTTGTGGTTCGTAATCCATCGTCACTTACCTCTAATTGGCGGGCTCAGAATGATCTCGAAACTGAACTAATTGAGCAAGGAATTGTCGGTATCCAAGGTGTAGATACCCGCGCAATAACCCGACATCTACGGGATCGTGGTGCTATGCGAGTTGGAATCTTTTCTGGTTTAGATTTGTCGCGCGAAGAGATGGTTGTTGAAGTGCGAAAAGCAGATGCTATGGCTGGTGCCTATTTAGTACGCGATGTATCAACGCCAGAAAGCTATGTAGTGCCTGCAATCGGTGAAAAGAAGTTCACAATCGCCGCCCTTGATTTAGGAATCAAGTCTGCAACGCCTAGAGCGTTAGCCGAACGTGGTGTTGAAGTACATGTGATGCCATACAACACAACCTTTGAACAAATCATGTCTATCAAGCCAGATGGAGTCTTCCTTTCAAATGGCCCTGGTGATCCGTCGACTATGACAGATGTAATTGAAGTGGTTCGAGAACTTCTTTTGGCAGAGGTGCCTTTGTTTGGAATTTGTTTTGGACATCAGATTCTTGGTCGTGCCCTCGGCTTTGAGACTTATAAGTTGCAGTTTGGTCACCGCGGAATCAATCAACCGGTAATTGATAAAAACACGAGCAAGGTAGAAATCACCGCACATAACCATGGATTTGCCGTGAAAGCTCCGACTGACATGGAGTTCTCAACTGTTTATGGTCGTGGTGAAGTGACACATGTTTGCCTGAATGATGGGGTGGTTGAAGGTTTGCAGTTGCTCGATAGATCAGCATTTTCAGTCCAATATCACCCGGAGGCTGCAGCAGGTCCTCACGATGCTTCATATCTCTTTGATCGATTTGTAGATCTCATGGCAAAGAAGGTGCGTGCGTAATGGGTCTAGATACTTCGATCAAGAGCGTCTTGGTCATCGGCAGCGGACCGATTGTTATCGGTCAAGCCTGCGAGTTTGATTACTCAGGAACTCAAGCCTGTCGTGTTTTGCGAGCCGAGGGAATCCGAGTAATTCTCGTCAACTCCAATCCAGCAACAATCATGACCGACCCTGAGTTTGCAGACGCAACATATATCGAACCTATTACTCCTGAAATCATTGAAAGAATCATCGCTCATGAAAAGCCAGATGCGGTCCTTGCAACTCTGGGTGGGCAAACAGCTCTGAACGCAGCGATCGGTCTATATGAACGTGGAACATTAAAAAAGTACGGCGTTCGTCTTATCGGAGCAGATGTTGATGCGATTCAGCGCGGAGAAAATCGAGAATTATTCCGCGCAATCGTGGAAAAAGTTGGGGGAGAGTCTGCAAAGTCTCGCATTTGTCACACAATGGAAGAGATTCTCGCCGCAGTAGTAGAACTGAATTACCCAGTTGTTGTTCGTCCATCTTTCACAATGGGTGGTTTAGGTTCAGGTATTGCATTTGATGAAGATGAGCTCCGTCAGATTGCAGGTGCAGGATTGCGCCATAGTCCAACTTCAGAGGTTTTGCTTGAAGAATCCATCCTTGGCTGGAAAGAGTATGAACTAGAAGTAATGCGTGATCGCAAGGACAATGTTGTGATTGTGTGTTCGATTGAAAACTTGGATCCTATGGGAGTTCACACAGGTGACTCCATTACCGTAGCGCCAGCTATGACCTTGACCGATGTTGAATACCAAAAACTTCGCGATCTATCTATGGACATTATCCGCGAGGTTGGCGTTGATACCGGTGGATGTAATATCCAGTTTGCGGTTAATCCAACTAATGGTCGAATTATCGTGATTGAGATGAATCCGCGCGTTTCTCGCTCAAGTGCCTTGGCATCCAAGGCAACGGGTTTCCCAATCGCAAAGATCGCTACCAAGTTAGCAATCGGATATACCTTAGATGAGATCCAAAACGACATTACAAAGGTAACACCAGCCTCTTTTGAACCAACCCTTGATTATGTTGTTGTAAAAATGCCACGTTTTGCATTCGAGAAATTCGCTGATGCAGATCCACGTTTAACAACAACGATGAAGAGCGTGGGCGAAGCGATGGCAATCGGTCGCTCATTCTCTGAAGCTTTAATGAAGGCAACTCGCTCACTAGAACGTAAGGAAGCGATTTTTAGCTGGCCTGAAATAAGCCCTGCTGAGTTCTCAGCGCTACTGCAATCAATGAAAATTCCAACTGAGTATCGTCTGCAACAAGTTCAAAAAGCTATGTGGGCAGGTGCAACAATTGAACAAATCTTTGAAGCAACCAAGATTGATCCGTGGTACTTACGTCAGATTGAGTTGATTAATCAGCAGGCCGCCATAATCGCACAGCCAGGTGAACTTTCAGCTGAATTACTGCGCAAAGCCAAAATGCAGGGATTTTCGGATTCTCAAATTGGGCAGTTGCGCGGTGTGACAGAGGATGAAATTCGCAAAGCCCGTCATCACATGTCAATCAGACCTGTCTATAAAACTGTAGACACTTGTGCGGCCGAGTTTGAAGCTTTCACTCCTTATCACTACTCAAGTTATGAGGAGGAAACCGAGGTGAAGCCTCGAACAACTCCGGCGGTAATCATTCTTGGAAGCGGTCCAAATCGTATCGGCCAAGGTATTGAGTTTGATTATTCATGCGTCCATGCCTCATTTACTTTGCGTGAGGCTGGCTATGAAACAATCATGATTAACTGCAACCCCGAAACGGTTTCTACAGATTACGACACAAGTAATCGTTTGTACTTTGAACCATTGACTCTAGAAGATGTTTTAGAAGTTGTGCATGCCGAAACTCAGGCGGGTCCGGTTCTTGGAGTTATTACACAGTTAGGTGGACAAACACCGCTTGGTTTAGCTGCGGGGTTAAAAGCCAATGGTGTAAATATTCTTGGTACCTCACCGGAGGCCATCAATTTGGCGGAAGAGCGCGGGGCCTTTGGAAATATTCTCTCGGAACAAGGTCTTAGAGCTCCTGAGTTTGGAATGGCATCATCACAACTAGAAGCAACCAATATTGCTCATGAAATTGGTTACCCAGTATTGGTTCGACCATCCTTTGTACTCGGTGGCCGCGGTATGGAGATTGTCTATGATGATGTTGCTTTGGGTGGTTTCATTACTCGGGCAACGGATATAACACCTGATCATCCAGTGTTAGTAGATCGCTTCTTAGATAATGCGATCGAAATCGATGTTGATGCCTTGTTTGACGGTGAAGAGCTTTTCTTAGGTGGCGTGATGGAACACATCGAAGAGGCTGGCATTCACAGCGGAGATAGCGCGTGTGTCTTACCTTCAATGACGGTAACTGATGAACAACGAATCGAAATTCGAACAGCTACTGAGAAAATTGCTCGCGGAGTGGATGTACGAGGATTAATCAATATCCAGTTCGCCATTGCTGATGAGGTTCTCTACGTACTAGAAGCAAATCCACGTGCATCACGCACAGTGCCATTTGTAAGTAAGGCAAGCGGAGTTCCATTGGCGAAGGCGGCAGCGAGAATTTCAGTCGGATCAACGATTGCCCAATTACGAACAGAAGGCTTGTTACCAACAACGGGTGACGGAGTTGCCCGAGGTGTTTCTGTAAAAGAGGCGGTTCTTCCTTGGAATCGCTTCCGCCGTACTGATGGTCGCGGAGTTGATGCGGTACTTGGACCTGAGATGCGATCAACTGGTGAAGTGATGGGAATTTCTCCATCATTCGGAGAAAGTTATGCAAAGAGTCAGATCGCGGCTTTCGGTCCACTGCCAAGCACTGGCACGGTTTTCATCTCTTTGGCCGATAAGGATAAAGAGACTGGAATAGAGCCGGCGATGGGATTCTCAGAGCTCGGATTTAGAATTCTTGCAACTGATGGAACTGCAACCTTTTTGAAGCAACACGGTATTGAGTGCACAACAGTTCGTAAAAACTCTGATGGCACTGGGCCTATGGGAGAGAAAACGATTGTTGAGATCATCAATGCAGGTGAGATAGATCTAGTGATCAACACACCTGTTGGACGTGGCACACGTGCAGATGGTTGGGCAATTCGAACCGCAGCGGTTCAACGCTCGATCCCATGCATCACTACAACGGCTGGATTTAGTGCAGCGGTAGATGCGATCACCTTCCTACAAAGCGGACCACTGAGCATTAAATCCCTTCAGGAATGGTTGGCGTAATGTCTCAAATCAATAAGAACGCCAAGCAAATCATTGCTCCCGTTGTTAGCAACAAAAGGGTTGGTCAGTATCATCAAATCATTTTGAACATCGGCGATCTAGCGGCTGTGTGCAAGCCAGGAAACTTTGTCGCAATTAGCGTTGGTGGTGAGGGTTCCAAGATGGTGCTTCGTCGCGCCTTTGCTATCTCACGCGTCTCCAATAGTTCAACCTTTGGTGGAACGATGGAGCTGATCGTTGCACCGCATGGTCAAGGTAGTAAATGGCTATGTGCTCAACTAGAGGGCTCCTTGATCGACATCGTTGCGCCATTAGGAACCGCTTTCGGAATCCCCACCGAACCGGTTCCTGTTTTACTAGTTGGTGGTGGTTACGGATCGGCGCCACTTTTTGGTTTAGCGGAGGTTTTAAATTCACGTGGCTGTAGAGTGGATATGTTGCTTGGTGCAAGTACTGCAGGAAAAATCTACGCTCCTATGGAAGGCAAGCGTGCCGTTAACTCAATGCGCATCTACACCGAAGATGGATCCATGGGTCAGCAAGGGCGAGTAACAGATCCGATTCCAGAGATAATCAAGGATCTAGATATTGCGGTCATTTATTCATGCGGACCAATGGCGATGCTTTCTGCAATCACAAAAATTTCTGATCAATTCGGTGTCGTTCATCAATGCGCGGTTGAGGAATCAATGGCTTGTGGTATCGGAATATGCATGACCTGCGTTCTTCCCGTTGAAAATGAGGATGGAAGTATTTCCAATCTGCGTTCTTGTATTGATGGTCCGGTTATGGATGGATCAAAGGTTCAGTGGAGTCAGGTTGGTACGCAGTTATGACGACTTTAGATTTCTCAACGACAATCGGAAATACATGGTTCCCTGCTCCAACATTTACGGCAAGTGGTTGCGCAAGTTCTGGGCGAGAGTTGGCGCAATTCTTTCCATTGCGTGAAATGGGCGGGATCGTAACTAAATCGGTAATGTCCAAGGTGCGCCCAGGTCGTGCAACACCACGCATGGCCGAAACTCCCAGCGGTATGCTCAATTCAATTGGATTGCAAGGTCCAGGAATCGACGCCTTCATAGCAAAGGATATTCCCTACCTCACCGAGCAGAAGGCGCGAATTATCGTCTCTATCGCTGGTGAAACCGTTGAAGAGTATTCAACCCTGGCACGAAAATTGCGTTCGGTATCGGGTATTAGCGCGATCGAAGTTAACATTTCTTGTCCCAATGTAGAAAATCGTGGTTTAGTTTTTGCATGCGATCCTGAAGCGTCACGTCGTGTCATTGATGGGGTTCGCAGAACAATCGGGGGAGAGCTTCCGATTATCGCTAAGTTATCTCCTGATGTAACTGATTTGGTTTCAATAGCACGAGGTGTAGTTGATGCCGGTGCTGATGGCCTTGCATTGATTAACACAGTACTTGGAATGGTAATTAACATTGACACGATGCGTCCTCACTTGGGTGGCAAAACCGGCGGATTATCAGGCCCTGCGATCCGTCCCATCGCGGTCCGTGCGGTGTATCAAGTACATGCCGCACTTCCAAATACACCTATTTTAGGAATGGGAGGAGTCGCATCTGGTCGAGATGCGTTAGAGATGATCCTTGCTGGAGCAAGTGGTGTTTCAATCGGTACGGCAAGCTTTGGAAATCCGACAGCGATTATGTCGATTCAAAGCGAGTTGAAGCAGTTGCTGATTGATCGCGGATTTACCTCTTTAAAGCAGGCAATTGGTTACGCGCATAGAGCGGAAACGGAGAATTCACAATGAGCAAAGCTCCAATCGTTTTAGCTGTTGATACTCCAGATTTGGAAACTGCAGTTCAATGGGTAAAGGCAACGCAGGATTCGGTATCGGTATTCAAACTAGGGCTTGAATTCTTTTTGACCTTTGGAGCAGATGGGGTCAAGGCGATTAAAGATGTTACAGATTCAGATATTTTTCTTGATCTTAAACTTCATGACATTCCACATACAGTAAGTGGCGCAACCAAAGCGGTGGCTCACCTTGCCCCAAAGTATTTAACGGTGCACGCATCGGGTGGTGCGGCAATGATTAGCGCGGCGGTAGAAGCTGCTCCATCAACCCACATTACGGGAGTAACTATTTTGACCTCACTTTCAGAGGATGATGTAACCGCTATCGGATTCTCAGCAAATGCGCTTTCATCTGCCGTTGGTTTAGCGACCTTGGCGACAAATGCCGGAGCAGGAGCGATCGTTTGCTCTCCTCTAGAAATCTCAGCCATTCGTACCGTAATTGGATCAGATCCGATCATCATCACTCCGGGTGTTCGTCCTGCCGATTCTGCGAAGAATGATGATCAAGTCCGCACCATGACTCCACGGGCCGCGATTGAGGCTGGAGCTTCATTAGTTGTGATTGGTCGCCCGATCACTCAAAGTTGGAGTCAAGGTGCAGGTGCTATGCGCGATCGTGCCGCTGAGATTGCAGCAGATCTGATTTAGTAGCTTTCCCACTAGATTTATCCCATGGGATTGCCACCTCAATTATCAGATGAACAACGCCAAGAGGCGCTATTGAAGGCAGCTGCATCCCGCAAGCGCAGAGCTGAAGTGAAAATCAAAATTAAAAATGGTGAGTTCTCGATAGATAAAGTCTTGGAAATCGCAAAAAGCGAAGATGCAATCGCCAAAATGAGAGTCAAAGAGTTGCTTGAAGCTATGTCCGGAGTCGGAAAAATTCGAGCACTGGCATTGATGGAGCGATTAAATATCTCGCCAACCCGTAGAATTCAGGGATTAGGCCGACATCAAATAAAGGAATTGCGTAGCGAATTTATGAAAGCTGAGCATGCGATCAAACCAGGAAAGCTTTTGGTTTTATCTGGCCCAGGTGGTGTTGGAAAGAGCACTGTCGCAAAACGATTGCGCGAAGCGGGGGAGTTCTGGGTAAGTGTCAGCGCCACAACTCGTGAACCTCGTGTAAATGAAGTTGATGGACATGATTACTATTTTGTAAGCGATGATGAGTTCACTCGTATGATAAACGCCGATGAGTTTTTAGAATGGGCTGAATTTGCGGGAAACCGTTACGGCACACCACAGGAAAAAGTCGAAGAGGCCTTGTTGTTAGGCCGCAATGTTTTGTTAGAGATTGAAATAGCCGGAGCAAAACAGGTCAAGGCTCATTTGCCACAATCAATTCTCGTCTTTCTAGAACCTCCTACCTGGGAAGAGTTAGTTTCACGTCTTGAGGGACGTGGTACTGATACCCCTGACAGACGGGCTGAAAGGCTTGCACTTGCCCAGGAAGAGCTGGCAGCGGCCTCATTTTTCGATGTAGTAGTCATAAATGACCAGGTCGAGGGCGTGGTTCAGAGGCTGATAGAGTTAGCCCAGAGTTAAAGCCATTTTTAACTGTATTTCATTTATAGATATTTACTGAAGAAGCGGGGACACCATGGATGGCATTACCAATCCACCGATTGACGAACTACTAGACAAGAGCGGCTCTAAGTACAGCCTTGTTTTGTATGCAGCAAAGCGCGCACGTCAGATCAACGCTTACTACTCTCAACTTGGTGAAGGTCTTTTGGAGTACGTCGGACCTCTAGTTGAAACTCATGTGCACGAGAAGCCTTTATCAATCGCACTTCGCGAAATCAATGAAGGCTTACTGACAATCGAAAATCTCGAGCCAACAGCGTAATTTTTTGTAATGTCACTTCTTGGCCGCGAGGTAATTCTCGGCGTTGGTGGCGGAATTGCTGCATATAAATCCTGCGAACTTTTACGCAGGATGCAAGATCAGGGGTATTCAATAACAGTTGTTCCTACCCCTTCTTCCTTGAACTTCGTAGGCCAAGCAACTTGGGAGGCTCTCTCAGGTCGTCCCGCCAATACCCAGGTGTGGGAAAGTGTTCACACAGTTCCCCATGTTGCTTTGGCTGAACTTGCGGATTTCTTTTTAATCGCACCAGCAACAGCAGATTTAATTGCCCGTATCGCACAAGGTCGGGCTGATGATCTCCTTACTAATTTGATCCTGGCATCAGATGCGCCCAAGATGGTTGTTCCAGCGATGCACCCATCTATGTGGCTTGATCCAGCTACGGTGGCAAATGTTAAGACACTGCGTGATCGTGGTTTTGTTGTGATGGATCCAGAGGTAGGACGCTTAACTGGAAATGATGTTGGTCCTGGTCGCTTTCCGGAAACAGGAACGATCATTTCCTCCTTCAATGAACTCACTGGAATGGTTCAGGACCTGAAAGGCAAACGTGTTCTTGTTACAGCCGGCGGTACGCGCGAAGCGATTGATCCGGTTAGATTTATCGGTAACAAATCCTCAGGTAAACAAGGAGTTGCTGTTGCTAAGGCCGCATTACAACGCGGAGCAGAGGTGCATTTAATTGCCGCAAACTTTGATACCTCTGAATTAAAGGGTATTCAGGTAACGAAGGTGGAAAACACTCTTGAGATGCAGGAAGTGCTTAACAAAAGTTTTGAGGATTGCGATATTTTAATCATGAGCGCTGCTGTATCTGATGCTCGGCCTAAAAGTTCTGCAGTTGAGAAGATTAAAAAGGCCTTATTGGGAAGCATTGAACTGGAAGAGAACCCAGATTTACTAGCTGGAGTAGCGGCTCGAAAGGGTAAGCAGGTCTTGGTTGGATTTGCCGCTGAGACGAAGGATCACCTCCAAGAGGCTCGCAGAAAACTCGAGGCAAAGGGATTAGATGTTCTGTATGTAAATGATGTTTCTGGCGGGGCGATATTTGGCCAAGACCAGACTATGGGTACCATTCTCCTACGCAATGATGCGGATATAGCGGTCAAGGAAGTCTCCAAAGACGCTCTCGGTAATTTACTTCTTGATCACGCCATCCGGCAGTTAGGTTAAATAATGTCAAAGCGACTCTTTACATCTGAATCTGTAACCGAAGGACATCCAGACAAGATTGCAGATGCGATCTCTGATGCAGTTCTAGATTCACTACTTTCACAAGATAAGAAAAGCCGTGTTGCGGTAGAGACGCTCATTACAACTGGGCAAGTGCATGTTGCCGGCGAGGTTACTACCGATGGTTATGCAGATGTAATGGGAATTGTTCGTGACACTGTTTTGAACATTGGTTATGACTCATCTGAAAAAGGCTTTGATGGAAATAGCTGTGGTGTTTCAATCTCGATCGGTCAACAATCCCAAGACATCGCACAAGGTGTAGATGATGCTTACGAGCATCGTGTAACTTCAGCGGTAGATCCACTAGATCTACAAGGCGCAGGCGATCAGGGATTGATGTTTGGTTACGCTTGTGATGATACTAAGGAGTTGATGCCACTTCCTATCTGGTTGGCGCATGCATTAGCTCAGCAACTAACAAAGGTTCGTAAATCTGGCGCACTTCCTTATCTTCGCCCAGATGGTAAGACTCAGGTCACGATCGAGTATGACGGTGACCGCGCGGTAGCACTCAACACAGTTGTTATCTCAAGTCAGCACTCTGAAGATGTCGATGTTGCAAAGAAGTTGACCCCAGAGATTATTGAACAGGTTATTGATCCAATTTTGGCTGGGATTGATCTGCCACGTAAGGATCTGAAGAGTTTGATCAACCCAACTGGAAGATTTGTAATCGGTGGTCCTATGGGAGATGCAGGATTAACTGGACGCAAGATCATCGTTGATACCTATGGTGGAATGGCTCGCCACGGAGGTGGTGCATTTAGCGGTAAGGATCCATCAAAGGTAGATCGTTCAGCGGCATATGCGATGCGCTGGGTGGCTAAGAATGTTGTTGCAGCAGGTCTTGCCCGTCGATGCGAGGTACAAGTTGCTTACGCAATCGGTAAGGCACAACCTGTTGGCGTATTTGTAGAAACATTTGGTACCGAAACAGTTCCTGTCTCAAAGATTCAAGATGCTGTTTTGTCTGTCTTTGATCTTCGACCAGCCGCGATCATTCGCGATCTTGATTTGCTTCGCCCTATTTACTCACTTACAAGTGCATATGGTCACTTCGGTCGTGAACTTCCTGAATTTGCGTGGGAACGTACAGATCGAGTTTCAGCGCTTCAAAACGCAATCAAGTAGTCGGTGGCCACTCCAAGGCTCTTTAAGTTAAAGGCAGAAGTCGCACCAGCAGCTTCTGGCCCAAGAGCCTTGGTCTTACCTGTTGCTCGAGTTCGAGTTGATACCGGTGTTTTTCATCTTGATCAGTTGTATGAGTACGCTATTCCGGAACGATTATCGGATGATGTTCAAACAGGTGTGCGAGTTCAACTGCCATTTGGAACACGCGAGACTGAAGGGATAGTTGTTTCTCGGGTTGCACAACCAGAACGAGCTGGTGAGTTGAAGAGCATTACTAAGGTTTTGTCTTCACATCCGGTGGCCACAACTAAAACTCTTCAGCTCATCGATCAAGTTGCTCATGTTTACGCCTGTAATCCTTGGGATGTAATCAGATCAGCTATTCCGCCGCGAGTTGCCTCAGTTGACAAAGCCCACACTCAAATTTCAGTCATTGAAGGAAATGGTGGAAA
>Ga0209191_1001540_pt1 | contig 15232 bp, 15 predicted proteins | sample S_130626_EF_Meta_FD_187320 | JGI IMG/M metagenome (GOLD analysis project Ga0209191, IMG submission 187320) | Freshwater microbial communities from Lake Simoncouche, Canada to study carbon cycling - S_130626_EF_MetaG (SPAdes) (version 2) | ecosystem: Environmental > Aquatic > Freshwater > Lake ...
GACTGGTGCAACTGGGGCTAATGGCTTAGATGGTGCAACTGGTGCAACTGGTGCAACTGGTGCAACTGGTGCAACTGGTGCAACTGGTGCAACTGGTGCTAATGGATTAGAGGGTGCAACTGGAGCGACTGGGGCTAATGGTTTAGATGGTGCAACTGGAGCGACTGGTGCAACTGGTGCTAATGGATTAGAGGGTGCAACTGGAGCGACTGGGGCTAATGGATTAGATGGTGCAACTGGAGCGACTGGGGCAAGTGGTGATCCTGCTGATGCTTCATTGTGGGCTGTTTTTCCAGCAGTGGCGAATGTAGATTTAGCAAATTTTGATATTACAGGCATTCAAAATATGGGATTAACTGGGTCTATTTCTAATACTTCTAATACAATGATTTTAAATTTTGATACTAAACTAATATCTATGCAAGATGGAAGTTTTGAATCTATCAATACTGCATCTGGTTGTGAGGTAAATGTTTATGGTGGAAATTCTATTAATGTTCAGGATTCAACTGGCAATTATCAATCAAATTTACTACCTCCAACATATGAAAATAATTATAGCAAATGTTTTCTCGGTAAAGGTATTAATTCAGTTTTAGCTTTACAGGTTCCAGATAATAATCCAACAATACAAATGAGTAATCAGGGTGAGAATATCTATTCAAGAAGTGATTTATCATCATTGTATTATAATAATGGAACTATTGAGACGGCTAAATTAAATGCAACTGCTGGAACATTAACTTTGAATGATGGCACGAATACTTCAATATTATCAACATCTGATTTGACATTTAATGGTGTAAGTTATAATAGCGATGTCTCAACATTACAAATATTACAAACAAATACAATATTACAGAATTTCTCATTAGCAATATTTGCCGATGGAAGACCAGCAACTGCTCCATCTTCTACAATCACTAATACATATGCATTTAGTCCTGCTTGGTATTTTAAAAATACGGTTGCTGGATATAAAATCAATTGGTATATGCCTCCTAATATTGCAATGACTGTTGCCGATGTTTTGGGATTGTATATGTATATATTTAATGGTTTGACTACAAGTAATGATAATTCTCCATTTATAGTTATTTATACTAAGCCACAATCTGGCGACCCTCTATGGTATAGGTCAAAACGAGTATATATTTTCGATCAAGCAATAAGTCCAGTTCCAAATACAAGATATTGCATGTTTACTAATTTATCATTAACTTGTCCAACTCCTGCATATTATGGACAAACACTAATTAATATGGGGCTTTCTCCAGTTGGTGGATCTAATGTTGGTCCGTTTGAACCCACAGAAGAAATCTTAGGATTTGCCCTATCTTCCAACAGTGCGAGTGCTGTTAATACAGTTGAGTTTTGTATTAGTAAATTTGGAATTATGACAGAAAATGGAACCCAAGAATTTGCATTCATCCCACTTTAAGCCTCCACCTCCACCCTATAATTAGTATATGTCAATATTTTCCAATTCTAAGCCATTCTACAATAGGAGGTGGAGGGTTGGAGGATGTTGACCCTTTTTTTTGAAAACTTCATATATATTTCTTATTTTTTTTCAACTTTATATTTTTTTTATATTTTTTTTGAGATTTTTTTTCAAAAAATACTTCCAAACCCTCCAACCCTCCACCTTTTCTATATATGCTTAAAATGGCTAAATAAAATGTTATACAGTATACATACATCATTACTATACTACTCTAATACTTAATAATAACTTAATAATAATAATAATAATAATAATAATAATAATTATAATATATAAACATATAAATATTGTCTTATTAACGGATTTTAAGCGAATATAGAGAGGTGGATGGTTAAGGTGGAGGGCTTAAAAAAAGTGGAGGGTTCATATAAAAAAAAATAATAATATAAATAATATCAATAAATAATTAATTAATTTTTTGTATTAAAAGAATAATTTTATATATATATATCAACTAATAAAATTTATTATTTTCATTTGTGATTTTTATAAAATGTCAAAACTTAGTTTCAAAATTTCGGATTATCAAAGCAACTTATCAGGGCTTGACACAATTGAAAATGTCAACAAAGATTTATTAACTGCAATAATTGATAGCGATTTAGTGAAAGACCAACAAGAATTGACAGGATTAAAAAATTATGATAAGAAGATCTTAAAAAATAGAGTTAAGGTATCATATAAACAAGTTGATTATAATTTTGGTAGAAACTTTGCTCAAAAGTCAATGTCGTTAGGTTGTATGCGAAAAGCAATCAGACACACATTGATGAAACAAGCAGGATATCAAGATATAGATATGGTAAATTGTCATGCAACTATATTACAGCAATTGTGCAAATCTAATGATATGTCTTGCCCACAATTAGATGAATACATTAATAATAGAGATGAATTATTACAAGCGGTCAAAGAATTATACGATGTTGATAGAGACCAAGCTAAAAAATTATTTATTATCTTATTATTTTATGGAACATTTGATACATGGAAGAAGGACGAAGAATTAGATGAGAACATTGAGCCAAGCGATTATATTGTCAGACTTACAAATGAATTAAAAACAATTGGTAATACTATTATTGTAGAAAATCCAAAAGAGGTTGAATTATGCAAAAAACTCAAAAAGAAAAATCCGAAAGGTTCTGTAGTTAGTTTATTATTGCAAAGTATTGAAGACCATATTTTAGACATTATTTATAATAAATTAGGAAGACCAAAAAATGTTATATTATCATTTGATGGTTTGGCAATTCTCATTGCAGATTTTCCAGATATAGATTTATCACCACTTGAACAAGAGATTACCAATAAAACTAATTTTAAGATGCAACTTCTTGTTAAAGAATTATCTTATGCAGTTGATCCTTCAGAATTAAATGTTGAAGAAGAAAAATATCCATATACAGAGTTTGAGAAAACACATTTTAAAATTATTAATTCTGGAATGTATTGCAAAATTACTTCAGATAATAAATATATTTTTATGACAAAAAAGCAATTAGTTGAATCTTATGAACACTTGCCAAATGGTTTTATTTTAAAATGGGTTTCAAACAATCCACTTATTAGAAAATATGATGATGTAGATATTTTTCCACCGCCTTTAGTTTGTCCATCAAATAAGTTTAATTTATGGAAACCATTTGCAATGGAAGAAGTGCAAGAATATGAGCATCAATCAGAAGCACTTGATGCACTACTAAAGCATATATTGATTATGTGCGATAATGACGAACTAACCGCAAAATGGCTTACAAATTGGATTGGTCAAATGGTGCAATTTCCAGCAATCAAAACTAAGACACCAACTATAATATCTAAACAAGGTGCAGGAAAAGGAACACTAATGAAAATAATTAGTAGAATGATTGGAGATAATAAATATTTTGAAACTGCAAATCCAAGCCGTGATGTATGGGGCAATTTTAATTCAATGTTATCAAATTGTTATTTTATTAATTTAAATGAGTTAGGCAAGAAAGATGTTATCGAGGCCGAGAGTAGATTAAAGGCTTTGCAAACTGACGAGAGATTAACTATTAATGAGAAAGGCAAAGCACAATTTGATATTAAGTCATATCACAAATTCATGATTACAACTAATAATTTTGACCCATTACGAGTTGAGCAAGATGATCGACGAAATATTATTATTAGAGCAAGTGATGAATTAATAGGAAACAAAGAATATTTTACTAAATGGAATAATGAATATTTAGAAGTAAATTGCATTAAAACATTTTATGAATATTTCAAGTCATTACCAGATTTAGATAAATTCCATTTTATGGAAGAACCAAATACAGAACATCAACAAGACTTAAAACAATTATCTATTTCAAAGCCTGAGATGTGGCTAAAATATTATACTTATAAATCAACAATTGGCGGAACATCAATCCCAGAAGAGCCAAAGAAATTATGCTCAATGGAGATTTTCCAAGATTTTAATAATTGGAAAGAAAACCAAAAAATACTATATGATACAACGGCATTAAAATTAATAATTGCGATCAAGAATTTGCGGATTGATGGCATCTCAACAAAAAAAGAAAAACACGGAAACATGACATTGTTTGATTGTAATAAATTAGCAAGATATTTTGACTTAGTAGAATAGGTGTAAATTAATAATTATTTTTTTTTGTTTGATAATAATTATTTTTATATTAAAGAAATAAAATTATATATATATATCAACTAATAAAAAATTATAATGACAGAAAATAAAATATCTCAGAAATTTTTGAATGGATTGAAGCAACACCAAATGGATTATTTAGATATCAAAGATTGGATTTATTGCGGAGGAAATCAAGATTCATATTATGAGTATTTTAAACTTTGTTATCCTGATGCAATTGCACCAACTGAAGATAATTGTATTTGTGGAAATGGTATTTCTATTTGTTGTTATATTCGAGAAAATGTAGATGCTCCAGTTGAAGATATTCTTATAGTTGGATCATGTTGCATTAAGAAATTTTTACCAAATGGTTTTACAAGATTTTGCACAAATTGCAATGCTGAACACAAAAGATATAAACATAATATTTGTTTTGATTGTGAGAAGGCAAAAAAAGCAGAAGCGGAAAAACTTGCTCCATATGTATACTTTAATTTTCCATTTAGTATTAAAGATGAAATTAAAACATATGGGGCTATATGGGATAATGAATATAAATTATGGAGAGCCAACAAAAAATATAAACCAAACTTAATTGAAAAATATAGCCGTTATATTATTGCGGATGTTCCAACTTTTATTATTGATAGGGAAAATAAAAGATTAGAAAAGATTCGATTAGAATCATTGCCAAAAGAATATAAAGTATTTTCATTTGGTGAAAAACAGAAGGCAATTGATGAAGGCTACAAGTGGGACAACACCGCTAAAAGATGGGGTAGAATAATTGCGGAAAATTAAAGATTAATATTATTTATTTTTTTTATATTAAATATAAAATTATAAATATATATATAAAATAATTTTTATTAGAAATTATTAAAATGGCTGAAGAATTAGAATTGATTGCTGAGAAATATAAAAAGGTAATGGCTCAAAGAAGCAATGCAACCAAAGCTTGGATTAAAAGAAACCGCGAACGAGTAAATGAATATAATAAATTATATCAAAGAAAATTATATGCGGAAAAAAAAGCAAACAAAGAACCAAAAGAAAAAGTGATAAGTTATAATGATCCTGAAAAGTATAAACAATATCAGGCAGAATATAGAAAGAAAAGAAAACTATTGAAAGAACTTCCACTATTAAATATTTAATATTAAATATATTATAATTATCTATATATATATTACATATTTATATTTTTTTTTACAATGTCTCGAACCGCAACTGAAGGAACAAAGCAAAACTACCTAAAAAATTTAATTAGATTAAATGATGGAAATGAAATTAAAAATTTCAACTTCTTGAAAAAAACTGAAGATATCTTGCAAAAGATTTCACACCTCAAGCCAAATTCTCAAAGAACTTATTTGATTGCAATCGTATCAACATTAAAAGATTTGAAGGGTTTTGATATGGCTCATAAATTTTACTATGGCTTAATGATGGATATGAATAAAGCACTAAAAGATAATACAACAAAGAGCGAGACACAAACGGCAAACTGGATCAATCAAGATGAAGTCATGCAAAGATATCAAGAAATGTCAGAGCAAGTAATTCCATTATTACATTTGAAAAAAGTTAATGCTAAGCAATGGTCAGATATATTAGACTTCATAGTATTTTCATTATATACTTTACAACAACCAAGAAGAAATAAAGATTATCAATTAATGTTAGTTATTAAATCTACTAAAGATTTTGATGATAATTATAAAGAATTTAATTATTGGATGGGTGGATGGTTTCTTTTTTATAATTATAAAACTAAGGGAACATATAATTTACAAGAGATAGAAGTTAATCCAGAATTACAAGAATTATTAAAATTATATATAAGGCTCCATCCACTAAAGAAGCAAAAGAAGTATCCATTATTAGTAGACTATGAAGGGCAACCATTACTGCAAGTCAATGATATTACAAGAATACTAAATAGGATCTTCAAAAAGAAGATAGGGGTCTCCATGCTTCGTAATATCTATTTGACCGATAAATTCAAAGAACCTATGCAAGAGTTAAAAGACACCGCAAAGGCAATGGGGACAAGTTCAAACACTATCCAAAATAACTATGTAAAAGTCGATGATACACTTCCTCCTCAGTATCTACTTGATAACTTATAGGGTGTAAATATCTAAGTTATATATTTTATAAGATAATTTTTAGATATCTTCTTTTTTTTATCTCATTTTTATCTAAATTATATATTAAATGGATACTTTACTGTAAATATTTTAAAATATTTACATCCTAATATCTATATAATATCTAAATAATATCTATTTCATATATTTCTATGTAAAATATCTATAAAATATCTAATAAATATCTAATTTAGATATTTGAAATCATATTAAACATTGAATCATGATATATAGGACAAAAAAAAATATATAATTAATATCAATTATAATTTTTGCCATTTTATACTCTCGGACTTTCTTCTCCTCTACTACTATTATTATTATTATGTGTTTGCTCTATATCAACTGCAGTCTCGCCTTCTACATCCCTAATGATCTTTATACAACATACATTAACTTCACGACATTTACTTTTATAACAGGTCTTAATTAAAACTAATAATAAACCTATACAACTACTTATTAAAAATGAATAGAAAACCTCAGATAATATTTGAGGCATTATATATAATATAAATTATTTTTTTTTTGATTTAATTTAGACCAATAATTGTTATTGGGTAGTTAGTGGCAGATTGAGTAGTAGTAGAAACATTAAAAATAGTTAATACAACTGTTGTATCACCACCTGAAGTTCCTTCAAAAGCAACACTAAGAACTATTGGTGATGCCCCACTAGAACTAGATTGGGATGCTACATAATAACCAGTATCAACTCCAACAAAATCAGATATTGTTATTGTAGTTTGAGATGATGCACCAGATGCTAAATTAAAATTAACAAGTGTTTTAACACCAGCAATACCACCTGCAAATGCTGTTGCCGTTATTGTTCCACTCGCAGTAATAGTAGTCCCAGCTGTTATTGAACCATTAGTTGCAACAATATTTCCATCGGTTGCTGTGATATCTCCAGTACTAGCAGTCAAAATTTCAGTAAATACTGTTCCATTTACAGTTGCAGTATCAACACTAAGACCCCCAGCAGTTAGTGAACCGGCGGCGGCAATATCTCCAGCCAATGCTGTAATATTACCAGTTGCTAATGTCAAATCACCAGCAGTAATTGTGGAACCACCAGCACTTACTACAAGACCTCCTGCTTCGATTGATATTCCATCAGTGGCAGTAATAGATGATGCAGTAATAGATGATGTGCCACTTCCATTGAATAGATCATTTAACTCGTTGAGTAATGGAGGATTAAGAATTGTTCTTGCACTCATTTTATTTTTTTGAAAAGTTTGAAAATTTATTTATTGTGTTATATAGTAAAAAAAATAATTTTTTAAATTAATATTATTAATTAGCACCAAACATTTTATTTCCATCTACTCTATCTAATATGTCTATCATATGTTCATCTAATGGATTAAATCCTTTTGAACCTATTAATAAATCGTGCCCTCTTCTTGTACCATGTAAACCAACACTCACTAAATCACCTGATGATCTTATATTATATTCATTTTTAAGTGGTTTTTCTCCTTTATATGCTGGATTCAAAGTTATAATCTCTTTTGTATTCTGCCCAAGTTCTCTCGCCAGAATGGCACCCTGTGAGTGGCCAAGAGTTGTAATATTTTTTGCACCATATTTTTTTTCCGCTTTTCTTTGCATTTGTAAACCTGTTTTATATCTATTAGTATATTTATACATACCCAAAGCATACATTGCATTATTAGTCCAGTCCATCGCTTCTTTTGTGCCTCTATGAACCACAACTGATTGACCAGTACGAGGATTAAAATAAACTACTCCATATTGTCCGCTTAATTGTTTATCTAAAATAAAATCATCAATTCTTTCTGGTGCATCTTTATAACTTGCTTTTAACATTTTTTTTATATGATTTATTGATAATGCACCACCTACTAATAATCCATCACCTGAAAATTCTGAACCTTCTTCTTCTGCAAATCCTCTTGACAACTGCAATAAAAATTCATCAATATCCATATCAATATTTTCTTCTTCTGCTTGTAGTTCTTCGGCAATTTCTGTTTTAACTTTTTGTTCTTGTAATGGTGATAATTTTATTGGTACTGCATTTTCAATTTCTTCATATATATCCGCAACTACTTGCTTCTGTGCCTTTGATAGTTTCTGGAGGGGTTCTCGCCCCACTTCCTATTTACTACTTTCTTCTCTTTTAAGTAAAAATTTACCAAAAGATGAAGTTGGATCTACTAATGAACCTGTTTGTGGATGTCTTAACTCAACCAATTGACCACTAATTGAATCAAAAACGGCACCGCTATCGGTTGGAGATGGTAATTGTAAACTGAGTGTATCAGATGGGCTTTGTGGAAATTGTTGTGCTATCATTTCTCTTAATAAAGGAGATTGTTGTGCTTGTGCTTGTTGTAGTCTTCGCCTTTCTATATTTCGTTGACTTACATTTCGCATAAGTGCTAATAATCCCTTTTGTAGTCTGGATTCTTTTGCGATTTGCTCTTTTTTGGATTTTGAAAAATATGGCCCTCTTATATCACCTGCTTGAACACCTCTTTTTCTTCGTTCTTGTAAAACTTCAACTTTAATATTGTCAACTTCTGCTTCACTTGGCAATTGTCCTGTTTGGTTAATTATTTCTTGAACAATTTCTTGAACTTCTTCTTGAGCAGTTGGTACTTCTGGATCAACCATTGATTCAAATCTTTCTAATGCATCAGAAACTGCCCTTTCTTGCCTTACTCTTTCTTTAACTTTTGCCAATTTTACTGGATCAGATTTTTTTAAATAATCTTTCAATGATGTGGATAGATTCTTTGGAGGATTCCGCCCCACTTCCTATCTGGAACTTGATAGGATGGCCTTTCCTATAGAACCAGTTCGAGAAACCCAACGACCAGTAGAAGCATTAAATACTTTACCAGCATGTGAAGCAGTAGAACGAGAACTTCCCATAGAACGAGAACGAGACATAGAGGCAGTCTTTCTTCTTGGTGCTGGCATATCATAAATCTCGTGATATTTCTTGGTCATCCAAGCAGGGCTTTTCTTGATTTTAGCATTCCATCCATAATCTTCAGCAAGTCTTTTTGCAAATTGTGGATGTCCAGCTTTTCTTTCTAAACCAATAGCACTTTTTTCAGCACTCATAAAACGGCGAAGATGTGTCATTGCAGGTGTTGACCTCTTCTTTCTTCTTCTTGCACCTCCAAGCAAAAGACCACCCAAAGATTCTGGCTCTTCTTCGTAGTCATACTCGTCATCCTCATACATACCAAAACCAGTTAAGCCTCCGTACATTTTTATTAAGTTTAATTTGATTGAAAAAATTTAATTGTGTTATATAGTAAAAAAAATAAATTTTTAAATTAATATTATTTATTTGATACATTTTATAAATTATTTATTAGTTTTGGATATTAAAATTATTAGCTATGGCTATGCAATGCCTAATACATTCCACGAATTGCACCACGAATTGCTCTTCTTGGATACATTCCGGCACCTTCAATAGTACCAACTGCTTTTTTAGTTAAAGCACCAATAATTGGCTTACTAACAGGTGAGATATAATCAAGAACTCCTCGCATATCACTCTTGAAATCAGACCAACTATATTTTCCGCCAGAATATCCTTTTCCTCTTGCATTTCTCTTCAATGTTTCTTCTGCAAGATATGGCATTTCATTCGCCATAGCAACCATCTCAGGAGTAATGCCTCCAGTGTGTACATCAATGTTGCCATTTCCTGAAGTCGTGATCCAACCATCAGTTAATGATACAACTCGAATCGTGCAGTTAGTAAAATTAATACCAGTATTATTATATACAGTAAGATTTGCACTAAAATTACTCGATTCAACTTCTCCAACAGTACTTGTTGCTGGAAGATTAAGATCTTGAGCAACTGATAAAATAAGTGGTGCACCGCCAAGAGTTGTCTTAACACCTGTTGAATCAACAACTGAAGCACCAGAAAAACGAGACCAATCGGCAATACCTCCATTCTTTTTGTATAGTTGCCAAAGTTGAAATTGAGTTGCTTGACCAAGTACAGATTGTCTCATACCAATATTAATATTAATGTTAGTAATAGGAAAGAAGAAATCAGGAAGAGATGGAGAAACACTCGTTAGTGATTCAACAGATGGGATCACATAAATTAAGAACATATCAGGAATAATTGATAGTTGTTGAGTATTAGTTGATACTGAAACACTTGCACCAGCTGGTAAGTTGGCAATTGTGGTATCGGTTGATTGGATGTATGAGTAGTTGTAAGAAGTAGGCATTGTGCGGTTAGTAATAGAGTTTTCAAATGGTGCCACGAATTGACACAAGATGGCTTGACTATTAAATACTGCACTTACTCCAGATACAGTTGCACCTGATGGGATAGAATAAGAAAGCATTCTTTGTAGATAGTTAAATGACATGGTAATGTTGACATTGTTTAAGTTAAAAATTGCTTTTTGTGGATCAACCGTGGCATTGTAAAGGAAAGGAGAAGCGATTAAATCTTCTACAATGTTTGCAGTAAAGGTAAGAGAAGTTCCAGCACTATTTACAACAAAGTTTGATAGTTGCTTAGTTCTTACAGTGTTAATAGAACTCGATTGATTTTCATCAAGAGTATTTGCAAATGGAGAACTGACAGTTCCAACTAATGGCTCATATGCTGTAGTAAAGTCTGGGGCACTTGCTGTTCCTGATTGATTTTGTCTTTGGGCGAGTGAGTCGTTGTTGTAGTGAAGAAATGCACTTGTAAAAAGATTTGGTGTAATCTGAACTCCATTTGTTCCAAGTTGGATATTCAAGTTTGTCAATGTCTGGTTGATTGGAAATGCTCGTAGACTGACACATTGTTGGTCAAGAAATAGATCCAAAGCAGTACCAGTAATAGTAAATGAAATCTCAGCCTGAAAAGCAAGACTACGAGATAAACCAAAGCCTGGACTAATTGGGATTACGATATTAGGGTTGTTGCTTGGGGTGGCTGGAACTGCACTGTAGTACTGCACAGATGGTACAGACGAAAATACCACTAAAGTTGGCTCCGAAATATCAACTCTTCCATCGACGGCTTTTGCAAGTTTCATCATTTTATTTATTTTTAGTTGTGAAAAGTTTGAAAATTTATTTATTGTGTTATATAGTAAAAAAAATAAATTTTTAAATTAATATTAAATATTAGCGATTTTCACTTTTATTTACTTGCAAAAAAGGCTTCACCCAAAACTTAATAAGCGACCGCTATGCAATGCGATTTCCACTTTCAATTATTGATTTATGAATAAAGGTTAATTTTAATGAACTATTACGAAGTCCCCATGTTTGCAATGGTATTGAATATCCTTGTAGATTTTGCCAATATACACCAATTCCAAAACTTGTAAGTGGTGCAGAACCTCCCATTTTAATTGGTGATGAATATAAATCACTTGTTGCACTATATGATATTGGTTGTTGAAAACTACTTGCTCCACCTTGAGAATAATTAACTAAGAAATCCATTAATATTGGGGTTGTCTGATTGTTAAATGCATCACCAACTAAATTTAATGGCAAATCTGATAATGTAGGATATGCAAGAGGAATTGTTGATATAACTTGAATTTTAGATAATGCAACAAAACACCAAGGAGACGAAATATCTTGTGTCATAGTTATAGTTGTTGTTGATGGGTCAGATGGTGCAAAAGTTGGAGGGTCATTTTGTGGTGTATAATTTATGCCATTATTTCTAATTATTAGTAGTACATCTTCGCCATTCGGACTCGTTGTTGAATTGGATAAAATATTAATTGCCCATCCTAATAAATATGGTCTATAACTATTATTAAAATAAATATTTATGACATCATCTCCTGTTGATTGATCATAAAAACTCATTGGATAACAACTCATAGAAAATATTTGAGTTTGATTGTTCCATATCATAAATGGTGGATTTGATGGAAGTACTCCACCACTTGCAGTATTTAATGCACTATATGCTGTAGCGATTGCTGTATTTACCATTTGAGAAATTGTGTCAAATGAAAATACATTACCCCATCCATTAGTTGGTTGAGAAGATACAGAACCGGTTGGTGGAGATACTGTATCATCATCATTTATAACTCTCAAGTATACTTGCCCAGAATTAAAATCTTTATAAGTTAAATATACAGAATAAATGGTATTATAGCCGTCATTATATGGTGATGTTGTATTTAGTTGTGGTTGCCATAATGGGATACGATTTGTGGAAACGATCATGCGAGTAATTGAAACATAATAATCCTGAGGATTTTGAAGAATAACTCCTGCACGGTTTACTTGTGAAGATACATTTGATAATCCATCTGTGAGTGTTGAAAGATTAACTTCAAGAGAAAAAACTGAAGGCGATGACATTATATTTATTTTAAATATTATTATATTTATATATATATATTATATTTTAAATAAAATATTTACAAGTAAGATTTTTTCAAAAATGTTGCATTTAACCCCTATGAATAAAAGGCAGAAAGGATTGAGGCCAATTGCGGTCGCTCAAGATAGTCGAGAAAATCCAATCGGTATGTTAAAAGTTGGAGAAGATGGAAAAGGCGAAAAGTTAGTAGAATTGCCAAAGGAATTGCATTTTACAGTATGCCCTGAAACACGAGAAAACTTAGTTGATAATATATTTATAACAGGTGGGGCTGGAAGTGGTAAATCTACTTGGTGTGGTTCATATTGTAAAGTTTTTATTGAAATGTTTCATCCTGAACCACAATATATAACTATTGTATCCGCCGATGATATTGAAGATCCAGCATATAATTTTCCACATAGACATATTAAAGTTGATGATGAATTTGCACAAAATCCACCAACATTGGAAGATTTTACAAATCCTGATGGTCGTTCAGTTGTCATTTTTGATGATTGTGAGGCCATTACTGAAAAAAAGAAAGAAAAGGCCATGCAATCTGTTATTGAAGCCGTATTAACAATGGGAAGAAAAAGAGGAATTAATTGCTTATTTATTAGTCATCGAAGTGCAAACGGCAAACAGACTAAAATGATTTTAACAGAATTAAATGCTGTTGTTTGGTTTCCAAAAATATCTTCAAGCCGTAATTTAACTTATATGTTGCATCATCATTTAGGGATGCCAGAAGGTATGCGAAATGCTTTGAAGGCCGAAGGTTGGGGTCGTTGGGTTTGTTTAAAAACATCAGCCCCTCAAGTATTAATATCAGAAAAACGAGCTTGTATATATGACCATGACGAAGTAGAAAGTGCTATCAAAAAGCGATCCTACATTGATAAAAAGAGGTCTCAACAAGAAGCTACACAGTTTTTATCTGAGGAATATTGAATTAAACAAATAAAGAAGAGGTAAAAAGAAAAGCCAGAGAAAGATATCATAATAAGAAGAATTCTATCCTCTAAACATTCTATTTAAATATTTTATATTATCATCAATATTTGTATGTTTGCCCCACAATAAAACCATTGAAAATAAAGCAGGACTTGGAATTAAATTATCAATTAATTTTTTTTCTCTTACATTGCCAAGATGTCTTGCAATATATGCCAATCTTTTTTGTTTATCGTGATGGTCAATATAAGTTGACCCAGTATCAAGACCAAAATCGTAATGTTTTCCATCATCCATATATACCCTAAATCTTTTATTTTTTTTTGGTGAATCTGTGAGATTAATAATTTTCATTTTACACCTTTTACCGTTCTACAATACTTCGTATTTTCGAACTCCAAAAGGCTGACCCAAAAAATATTGAAAAAATATAATTTAATATATATATTTATATAGATATAAAAATATAAAAGATTTTTGGTCAGCTTTTTGTAGTCTGAAAAACCGAAGGTTTGTAAGACGGTAAAAAGTGATGAATGTATCACTCACAGATACCCAAATAAGCGACTTATTGAACAACGAAGTTCCAGTTATGCCCTATTCAGAGTTGATAAAAAAGGGAGTAATGAATGTATTGCGATCAAGCCCAAGTAAAGCAGTTGTATTTTTAGTTAGACAACAGCCAACATATGGTCATTGGTGTTTATGTTTTCTGAAAGATAAAGGAAGAAGTGAACAAGGGATTCATGTTTATGATTCATACGGAAATAAACCAGATAGCAAAGCTTGGAAAAAAGCACTAACGAAAAAAACATTAAAGCAATTACATCAAGAAAATCCATATTTATTGAGTCAACTTTACGACACAGGAAAACCAATATATTTTAATGAGTATCAACACCAAGCACACAATCCAAATGTTGCGACTTGCGGACGACATGTAGTTTGTAGAGCTTCGTTTTTAGATTTAGACACTGATGAATATAACGATTTAATCACTTCAAAGGGAATGAGTCCAGATCAAGTTGTAGTAAAAGCGACTGAACAATATATTTAATTTAAAATATTATTTTTTTTACTATATAATATAATAAAAATCTTTTCAAAAAATGTCAGTGAGAACTATTTTACAAAATGGAGTTTACAGACTTGACATATCAGGAACTACAGGACTCGCAACAAATCAAGTACAATTGGTAAATGGAGGAATTGTTTTTGCCGATGGTACGACACAAGAGACGGCTTCACTTGCAGGATCAACAGGAGCAACTGGCCCTCAAGGTGTGCAGGGTATACAAGGTGCCACAGGGGCTACAGGAGCAAGAGGCCAAGATGGCACAGCTTCTTTTACTGGTGCAACAGGTGCGACAGGATCAACAGGGGCGACTGGTGCAACTGGGGCTACAGGAGAAAAGGGCGATATGGGAAACACTGGAGCGACTGGTTCACAGGGAGCAACTGGATTCACAGGAAATACTGGAGCGACTGGTGCAACTGGGGCTAATGGCTTAGATGGTGCAACTGGTGCAACTGGTGCAACTGGTGCAACTGGTGCAACTGGTGCAACTGGTGCAACTGGTGCAACTGGTGCTAATGGATTAGAGGGTGCAACTGGAGCGACTGGGGCTAAT
>Ga0209191_1001542_pt1 | contig 15227 bp, 14 predicted proteins | sample S_130626_EF_Meta_FD_187320 | JGI IMG/M metagenome (GOLD analysis project Ga0209191, IMG submission 187320) | Freshwater microbial communities from Lake Simoncouche, Canada to study carbon cycling - S_130626_EF_MetaG (SPAdes) (version 2) | ecosystem: Environmental > Aquatic > Freshwater > Lake ...
TGGGCTGATCACAATCGCCATGAACCGCAAAGGCTTTCCGCCATTTACCGTCACTTATCTTGGGAAAGCAGCAACCTTTAATTTGATGTACGCATTTCCCTTCTTGTTGTTGGCTCAAAGTGATGGCGCATGGGGAACCTTGGCCTATATCTTTGGCTGGAGTTTTGCCATCTGGGGGATTGCCCTCTACATTTCGACAGGTATCAGTTACGCACGCGAAGGAATTTCGCAGATAAGAGGAAACCATGTCATCGATTCCAAATGAGTTGTCATACACCAAGGAACATGAATGGGTATCAGCGGAGAACATGGTCTACACCATGGGAATTACTGATTACGCACAAGCTGCACTAGGCGACATTGTTTATGTACAACTTCCAAAGGTTGGCGAAACTGTAATTGCAGAAAAAGTTTGCGGAGAAGTTGAATCTACAAAAAGCGTTTCAGAGATTTATGCACCTGTAACTGGAACAGTGGTTGCGATTAATGATGCACTATCTAACTCTCCTGAAAGTATCAACTCAGACCCATATGGTGCGGGCTGGTTGGCAAAGATTGAGGTCACATCTGCTCCAACCGACCTCTTAACCGCTGCTCAGTACGGGGAAATTACGGCTTGACCTTATCTGCCTAACTCTCTAGTGTCACCCTTAAGTTGACGGTGAGGAGGTAGGAAGCATGGCTGCAGAACAAACGCAGAGTGAGTTAACTACGACCATTCATCTTGGTCTTCGCGAAGTTACCAATTCCCCAGCACAACATTTAGAAGAGCAGTTGGCCCTACTTTCCCCAGAGGACCGATCTGTAGTCAGCGAGATTCAAAGCTCCAAGGGTGAAAAGGCGATGATTCTTATCGCTCGTGGAGCCAATAAAGGATCTCGTTTTCTCGTTACCGCAGAGGGTGCATCTATTGGCCGCAGTCCTGCAAGTGCGATTTTTCTAGATGATGTAACTGTTTCGAGATCACATGCAACCATCACAAAGGTTGCGAACTCTTTTGTACTGAAAGATCTAGGTTCTTTAAACGGTACCTACATCAACAATGTTTCAATCACGGAACACTCACTTGTCTCAGGTGATGAGTTTCAAATTGGAAAGTTTCACTTACTTTTTGTTGGCTCAAAGAACTAAAAATTAGTTACACATAGAAAGCTAGGGGAGTAGTCATGGCAGTACCAGCTCGCGCGTACTTAAGCATCGGTGAAGTTCTGAACCGTTTGCGTGGAGATTTCGCCGATATAACAATCTCAAAGATTCGCTTTCTTGAATCTGAAGGGTTGATCGAGCCACAACGTACGCCATCTGGTTACCGTAAATTTACAAGCTCTGATCTAGAGCGTCTTCGTTATGTACTGTTGGCCCAACGTGATCAATACCTTCCGCTGAAGGTCATCAAGGACAACCTGGATGCGATCGATCGTGGTTTACAACCTGCAGCTGTCGGCGGAGTTGCAGCCCCTCGTCCAAACATTGGCTTAGCAACAATTGATGGCGAGATGGCACCAAGCTCATTTGGTGAAGTCAGTGAGATGCGGCTATCCCGCGAAGAGTTATTGAAGAACAGTGGTCTGGCAGAAGAGCAGCTTGTTGAACTAGAGGGTTATGGATTAATCGCACCTCGAGGTCGTCATTACGATGGTGATGCATTAGCAATCGCTAAAGCTGTTACTGAAATGGGTGGCTTTGGAATTGAAGCTCGCCATCTTCGTTCATTTAAGTCGGCAGCAGATCGCGAGATCGGTTTAATTGAACAGGTAATCACTCCATTGACTCGACAGAAGAGCGCTGAATCAAAGGCTCGCGCTGAAGAGGTTCAAAAGGAGATCGCATCACTTTCAATCCGCCTGCATGCAGCACTTGTGCGCGGCGGACTCAACCGACTTCGCTGAAGATCTTTTAAAAATGTTGATCCCAATGGAGGTCATCGGCGTTCGCGTCGAGATGCCTTCAAACCAACCCATCGTTCTTCTCAAGGAGATTGATGGTTCCCGTTTCTTGCCGATCTGGGTAGGAGCCGTTGAAGCAACAGCTATCGCTTTTGCTCAGCAAGGTGTTGAGCCACCTCGACCATTGACCCATGATTTAATGAAGGAGCTCGTGGAGCTCTTTGATGCCACTCTGACCGCGGTTCATTTAACTGAAATCAAGGATGGAGTTTTTTACGCAACCATGCATCTTCGAAACTCCAATTCAGAGCTCCTTACAATCTCAGCCAGGCCCTCAGATGCGATCGCATTAGCGGTTCGTACCCATAGCAACATCTTGGCCACCGAAGAGCTGCTCGATGAGATTGGGATCGAGATCCCGCAGGGCGAGGGGGAGAATCAGGAGGTTGAGAAGTTCCGCGAGTTCCTGGATCAGATTAACCCCGAGGATTTTGCAGGGTAGGCTCAACCCTCAACCTAAAGTAGAGGTTTCGATCGTGTCGGTTCTAGGTTGGAAGCGGGGGCGGGTTTACATTTAACCCACTCCCCAAGAGAAAAGAGCATTCCCCGTGTCCCCAGAAGATTTGGAAATTGGCTACAGAGGCGCAACAGCTTGTTCTGCCGCCGGTATTACATATCGCCAATTAGATTATTGGGCACGAACAGGTTTAGTTGAGCCAAGTATTCGAACTGCAAGTGGCTCTGGAACTCAACGTTTATACGGTTTCCGTGACATTTTGGTTTTGAAGATTGTAAAGCGACTTTTGGATGCTGGTGTATCGCTTCAAAATATTCGCACAGCTGTAGATCATCTGCGCAGTCGAGGAGTAGTTGAGTTAGAACGAATCACCCTCATGAGTGATGGCGCATCAATTTACGAATGTGCAAGCCCTGATGAAATCATCGACCTTCTGCAAGGTGGTCAGGGCGTATTTGGAATTGCCGTCGGCAAGGTTTGGCATGAAGTTGAAGGCTCTCTATCTGTACTTCAGGGTGAAGTAAATGGCCAAGTTGTTGGTGGCGAACATAACGATGAACTCTCGTTGCGCCGCAGGATTAAAGGGGCGTAAAAGCCTTAATACGTATAAATTGCACCCTTGTACTAGTTGAAGACAACTAGTTGTAAAACATCACAGGGGAGCATTATGAGCCGTTCATTTGAGGATCGTCATATTGGTCCTACCTCTGTCGATGAAACAGCAATGCTTGCAGCACTTGGCTACAAAGATCTGAAAAGTTTTATCGGTGATGTAGTTCCAGCAAATATTGCGATTAACGGCGTAATCGAAGGCGCTCTAGATTCAGGAAAAAGCGAAGTTGAGGTCATAGCAGAGCTACGTGAAATCGCATCGCACAATAAAGTTTTTCGTTCATTAATTGGAACTGGATATTACGGAACTATTGTTCCACCGGTTGTAAAGAGAAATGTTTTAGAAAATCCTGCTTGGTACACCGCGTATACCCCTTACCAACCTGAGATTTCGCAGGGTCGCCTAGAAGCACTCTTTGCCTTTCAAACAATGGTCTGTGAATTAACCGCTCTTAATATCTCTAACGCTTCGATGTTGGATGAAGGAACGGCAGCGGCGGAGGCGATGACACTTGCCCGCCGTGCATCAAAGTTAAGTGATGACGCTGTCTTTCTGATTGAAGAACATGTGCACCCACAGACCAAAGCTGTAGTAATAACCCGTGCCAAGCCACTGGGCATCACAGTTGTCGAGGTTGATTCAGGTCATGTAGTTCGCGATGGATATCAAGGCGAGTTCTTCGGTGCTCTCCTTCAATATCCAGATACAACAGGAACAGTAATTGATTACACATCCTTTGCAGAGTATGCGCATTCTCGTGATGCGTTAGTAATTGCAGCAACTGATCTTTTAGCGTTGACATTATTAAAGGCACCAGGGGAGTGGGGCGCTGATATCGCGGTTGGAACTTCACAACGCTTTGGCGTTCCTATGGGATTTGGTGGACCGCACGCAGGTTTCTTGGCGGTTCGCACTGGATTAGAACGTTCAATGCCTGGTCGCTTAGTGGGTCAAAGCATTGATGCAACTGGAAAGCCAGCTTTTCGATTAGCTCTACAAACTCGTGAGCAACATATTCGCCGTGACAAGGCAACATCAAATATTTGTACTGCGCAGGTTCTACTTGCAAACATGAGCGCCTTCTACGCAATGTGGCATGGACCAACCGGACTGAAAGAGATTGCAGAGCGAGTTCATAGTTTTGCTGCGAGATTGCATGCCGCGACGAATAATCGTGAAGATGTTGTGTTTGATACCGTTCATATTGAGGTAGAAAATGCCGAGGCGATTCATGCAAAGGCTGCGGCACAAGGAATCAACTTTGCTCGCGTAAATGAAACATCTCTGCGAATTTCATTTGATGAAGAGACGACGGAAGAGTTGTTTGCTCAAGTGTTAGAAATTCTCGGTGTTAATGATGCATCAGGGGAGAAGATCCCAGCAAAGTTCCTGCGCACAAGTAAGTACCTGACACACCCTGTCTTTAACACCAACCACAGTGAGACAGGAATGATGCGCTATCTGCGTAACTTGGCAGATAAGGATTTAGCGCTAGATCGAACAATGATTCCATTGGGCTCTTGCACCATGAAGTTGAACTCAGTGACTGAAATGGAAGCTGTAACCTGGCCGGAGTTTTCATCGCTTCATCCATTTGCACCTGCTGATCAAACAGTTGGTTCGCGCCAACTAATTAAGCAGTTATCTGATTGGCTAGTAGCCATCACTGGATACGATGCGGTTTCGCTGCAGCCAAACGCTGGCAGCCAGGGGGAGTTTGCTGGTCTGCTTGCTATCCGCAACTATCACGACTCACGTGGGGATCAATCTCGAAATATCTGTCTAATTCCATCTAGTGCACACGGCACAAATGCCGCATCTGCGGTAATGGCGGGGATGAAGGTTGTCGTTGTCGAATGTGATGACAATGGAAATGTTTCCGTTGATGATATTAAGCAAAAGATCGCCGAACATGGATCGGCACTTGCTGCTTTGATGATCACCTATCCATCGACACATGGTGTTTTTGAAACCGCTGTTTCGGAAATCTGTGCCCTTGTTCATGATGCAGGTGGTCAGGTCTACGTCGATGGCGCTAATTTGAATGCTCTTGTCGGCGTTGCTCAGCCTGGAAAGTTTGGCGCAGATGTTTCTCACTTAAATCTTCATAAAACATTTGCGATTCCACACGGTGGAGGAGGACCTGGTGTTGGTCCGGTAATCGCCCGAGCTCACCTTGCACCCTTCCTTCCTAATCATCCAATGGATGCACTCGCAGGACCTGCCACTGGGCCTGGACCAATCTCTGCAGCACCTTTTGGGTCGGCAAGTATCTTGCCAATTTCCTGGGCCTACATTCGTTTGTTGGGGGGAGAAGGCTTAACCCACTCAACACAGGTTGCGATCTTGTCTGCAAATTACATGGCTGCCAAGCTGCAGGACTCTTACCCTGTTTTATATACAGGAAATAATGGTCGAGTAGCCCACGAGTGCATCCTTGATATCCGCGGATTAACCAAGGATTCTGGTGTCACAGTTGATGACATCGCCAAGCGCTTAATGGATTACGGCTTCCATGCTCCAACGATGTCCTTTCCGGTAGCTGGAACCTTGATGATTGAGCCAACTGAATCGGAAGACATTAATGAGATCCATCGATTTATCGATGCCATGATCTCGATTCGCGCCGAAATCCAAGAGGTCATTGATGGAAAGATCAGTATTGAGGGCTCTGCATTGCGCCATGCGCCTCATACAGCCCTTTCTGTGGTGACAAGTGATTGGGAACGGGAGTACAGCCGTGAAAAGGGCGGATATCCGACCTCTTTGGATGGCTTAGTTGCTGGTGAATCAATTGGTTCACGGATGAAGTACTGGCCACCGGTTTCACGTATTGATGGCGCTCATGGAGATCGCAATCTGGTCTGCGCCTGCACACCGTTAGACGATTACCGATAGGAGAGGCTCGAGCCTGAACCGGCTTTCCCATTTCTTCTTTACTTTACATAATGTAACTTATCGGCGTTACCTATACGCTCGGCGGGCTACCAATAACAACCAAATGAGCGTCAAAACCAAGGCCCAATCTCCTAGCCGATCCCTTGGTGAAGGCTGATCGATTAAATCCACCTTTGCATAAATGTGTTCTGCAGTGCCCATGGATGTTCGCTGCAAAACCTGGCCTTTGTAATCGATAACCGCTGAATATCCAGTTGTTGAAACTGAAACGATATTTCGGGAATGTTCAATGGCTCGAACTCTTGTTATCGACATTTGCTGGGCACTTTCTGCCGATTTACCAAAGGTTGCGCTGTTGGTTTGAACCGCCACAATATTTGAGCTTTTGGCAGCTTTTTCAACGATGGAATCATCAATTAGTTCATAACAAATAACTGGTGCGATCTTTGCTGCGTTGATCGTGAACACTTTGCTCTGAGCTCCAGGGGAAAAATCATCTACTTGATCAACTAAGGGCGAAACTATTTGCGCAAAGGAACGAAGTGGAATGTACTCGCCAAAGGGTGTGAGATGTTGTTTCGCATAGACATCTTGGGCATCTTTTCTCCACAATATTGAGGTGTTTAAAGTTCTTCCATTGTTGTCGACAATTGCACCGATTATTAACGGTACTTTGTAACTGTCGAGTTGTTGTTTGACCTCCTGATTTTTGAAGGGATCGACATCAACGGCGTTTTCTGGCCACACGATAAAGTCGACATCCGGATTCTTTTCTAAAGCCTTTTTTGTTTCTTCTACATGATTATGAAAGACCTGTGTTGCACGCGAATTGAAATCTAAGCCGTAATTGGGAACATTTCCCTGAATCATCAAAACACTTGCTTGACCTAACGGAAGGACATTTGTTGGAATAGACATTAAAGCTAATGGCAGAAGCATCAACGGATGCAATCTTTTGTTACATAAGCGATAGATAAAAAGTGCTAACAAAACTGTGATAGCAGATAGTGCGGTTGCTCCCCCGAAACTTGCCATTTTTGAATAGGGAGCATCTGCTTGTGAGTAAGCGATACGAGCCCACCCAAATCCACCAAAAGGAAATCGGTTTCTGACTTCTTCGCAGACAATAAAGATAAAGGGATAAGAAGTGATCCCCCAACGTCCAACTAGAGATAATGGAAGATATAAAATTGAAAGGCCGATAAAGAGAATTATCCATGGCAATGAACCGACATAAATACTTGTCCAATGCAGTAACAAAGCATTGAATGTAAGGGCGAATGACAGGATCGATAGTGACTTTTTCTCTGTTCTATTGAGCGCATACATGTGGGCAGCAAGTCCAAGTGGAGCCAGGTACCACTTCCCTATCGGTTCAAATGCACAGCTAAGAAGTGCTCCTGAAAGTGCAGATAGAAGAAGGTTTACCAACCCAATGCACTGATCAAACGATCAACGCTTGCACCTAAGGCGTAACGCTCCTTGAATTGATATATCGCCGATAAATCATTGGGGGCCTTTGGAATACTTAAATCCACCTTTGGAAGTGGCGCATCTCGAGCAACCCTAACCAAGGTTGGTGCGATCTTTAGGTAATCAGCGCCGGCGATAATCTTTTTAGCCAGTGCAGGTGGCAAAGAAGGGTCAGCTGCAAGAGCTCCCTGCAACGCATCCTCAGCTGTAGCAAAATTATTTGCAATTACCGCTGCTCCTTTTTCGCCAATACCCTTGACTCCAGGTAGTCCATCAGAAGGATCACCGCGGAACATTGCAAAGAGATCGTAACGATCTCCCGGAATTTGATATTTATCAGCAACATATTTGATATCTACCAAATCATGTTGCGAAATACCTTTAGCAAGATATACAACTTTAATGTCTCGCTTATCATCAACCATCTGAAAAAGATCACGATCTCCGGTCACAATTCGTATTGGACCTTTTTCAATTTCAGCATAAGTCGCCATGACATCATCAGCTTCATAATCATCTACACCTACAACTGGTATTCCAAAGAGATCTAGAAGATCAAGTAAAATAGGAATTTGTGGAGTTAATGTCTCGGGCTCTTCCTCCTCATCGCCCTCTTCCTCAAGTCGGTTGGCCTTGTATTCAGGAAAAATATCTACCCGCCAACTAGGACGCCAATCCCCATCTAAACAGGCAACTAATCGATTGGGTTTATAAACATTCATGAGACGAGCGGTCATGTCGATATAACCACGAATTGCATTTACCGATGTTCCATCTGGTGCCAATAAGGTATCTGGCATTCCGTAGTAAGCGCGATACCAAAGGGATGCGCTATCGAGCAGCATTAATGTCATATCTCCCCCATCAGGTATGCAACTACTCCACGATCTAAACGTTTCACGCCCTCTTTGCAGATGGGACGTAACTTATCGCTTGCGCCAGCTATTTGATTTAAGAGATCAATTAACTGTTTTGTAGATCGAACGAAGTCTCCCACGGACATGTCGCTACCCTTTAAAACATTGTTGAGCGAGTTACCGCTAGCCCACTTGTATGAGATAAAGCAGAATCCAGCATCTGGTTCGCGCTGTGTTTTAACACCAAACTCTGTTTCGATATCCTCTAGCGCAGCCCATAGTGAAATGATTTCGGTGATCGTAGAGGTAACCTTCTGGCTCGGCATTTTTGGAGCCAAGTTTTCGGCAGATCGTGACTCAAAGATCATGCAGGAAACCACAGATAAGAGTTCAGTCGCATTCAAATCATCAAATAGGCCGCGCCGGATTGATTCGGTAAGCAGTAGATCAGATTCGGCGTAAATTTTGGTAAGAATCTTGCCCTGTGCAGTTGGCTTCTCTCCCTCGATGTAGTTGAGATGATCTAGTACTCGACATATTTGATCAAAGGTTTTGGCGATCACATGTGTGCGATTTTCTACACGGGTTGTTAAACCATCATTTTCTCGGGTCAATCGCCCGGCTCGCTCCGCTAAACGTGCATGATCTTCACGCTCTGCGCAGCCGTGACATGGATGATTCTTCATGGACTTACGAAGATCAGCTAACTCACCCTCCATATGACCACGTTGTCGATTATCAAATGTTTTACGTTGATCTCGGCGACTCAAAAGTACTTCTACCTCTTTTATAGAACGGCGTAAACGTGCGTACTCCGAAAAATCACCCATATGGCACTGGGCCTCTTTCATTAACTCCTTGATGACCTCTTCATTTTTTCGAATCTGTCGAGTTAAACCCACGACAGCTCGGTCTGCTTGAAATTGCGCAAAGGAGGATTCAAGGGATCTTCGTGCCCGCTCTCGACCAAACTGCGCGATCAAGTTGATGGACATGTTGTATGAAGGAGAAAATGATGAACGCAGTGGATAGGTACGGGTACTGGCTAAACCTGCCGCTGAGGCAGAGTCTACAGTTGGTGACCATTGAATAACCGCGTTTCCTTCGATATCAATTCCACGACGGCCTGCGCGACCAGTTAATTGGGTGTACTCCCCCGGTGTAATCGGTACATGTGCCTCTCCATTGAACTTAATCAACTTTTCGAGAACAACTGTTCGAGCCGGCATGTTGATTCCCAGTGCCAAAGTTTCAGTAGCAAATACAGCCTTCACTAAACCACGTTGGAAGAGATCTTCTACTGCGCCCTTAAAACTGGGAAGTAACCCTGCATGATGAGCTGCGATTCCGCGCTCAAGTGCCGTTAACCATTCCTTGAAGTTAAGAACCTCTAAATCTTCTTCAGCGATATTTTGGGTATAACGAAGAGCGGTTCGTCTAATTTCTTCACGCTCTTCAGGTGAGGTTAAGCGAAGTCCTGCATGGAGACATTGCTTCACCGCGGCATCACAACCAACCCGCGAAAAGATAAAGGTGATTGCAGGCAACAAGGATTCGCCTTGCAACTTTTCAATAATGTCGGCTCTAGACAATCGATCTGTTGGTTCAGCAAATCGACCTCTTCGGTTTCGCCCTAGGGCAGCCCTACGGGTCATTTCACGCTCGCGATTGAGAACCTCTGGATTAACTCGTCCTGGTTGATCAAAGAGATCCAATAGACGGTTACCGATTAACACATGTTGGAACAAAGGAATCGGGCGAATCTCGCTAACGATAACCTCTGTTTCGCCCCGGACCTCACCTAGCCATTCGCCAAACTCTTCAGCGTTTGAAACCGTTGCAGATAGTGAAATGACCTGAACACTCTCCATCAAGTGGATCAGAACCTCTTCCCAAACTGCGCCTCGGAACTTATCAGCTAGGTAATGAACCTCATCCATAACAACGCAACCAAGATTTGTAAGAGTATTAGATCCCGCGTACAACATGTTACGAAGTACTTCGGTAGTCATAACCAAAATGTCTGCTTCACTATTAATGCTGGTATCCCCAGTTAGAAGACCAACACGATCCTCACCAAATTTCGCCACGAATTCTGAATACTTTTGATTTGAAAGTGCTTTGATTGGAGTTGTGTAGAAACATTTCTTTCCCGCTTGTAAAGCAAAATAGGCGGCAAACTCTCCTACAACTGTTTTACCTGCACCAGTAGGTGCGGCAACAAGTACCCCCTTGCCCTCTTCAACGGCGTGACATGCAGCTACTTGAAAAGGGTCAAATTCAAAATCAAAGGTGAGCAGAAAATCTGTGGTGACAGGGTGCTTGCCCCGTAACTTTGCTGCTGCGTATTTTTCCGCCGGCGTTGTCATGCGACCCACGTTTGAACAGCACCGCTGATGCACTCGGCTGAAACAGGTAGTTGCCCGATTCTCTCGCCATCGGCATAGGCAACAGCTTTAGATTCAATTCGCACGGTTTTGCTTCTCAAAATCTCGACAGCTGAATGGGTCACATGTGAACCTGCGAAAACTCGAGGAAAGACCTTCATGAACTCAAGTTTTGTTACAGGGTGTAAAACCATGACATCAAAGTACCCATCGCTGATGCTTGCATTTGGACAAACGAGCATTCCGCCACCATATGAACGACCATTAGCAACTGCGATCAACATCGCTTCAGTGGACAGTGTCCGGTCATCTAAGGATATTTCATAGTGACGAGGTTTAAATCGAGGAAGCTCTATTGCGATAGCCGCGTTGTACTTCATTGGGCCCTTTGGCCAATTCATGGTGTTTGCCTTTTCATTTACAACGCTATCGAAACCAGTCGACAGAATTGCTCCAAACCATTCTCCATCTACAAGCCCAAGATCAATGGGCGTAGGTTTACTGGTTAAAACGGTATCTAACTGCGTATCAACATTTTCTAGACCCCATCCCAAGGTTCGAACAAAATCATTTCCGGTACCGGCTGGAATGAGAGTAAAAGGAATCTGAGCAGGAACAACCCGTTGCAAAAGAATATGCAAGAGTCCGTCTCCCCCAACAGCAATTACACCTTCGCATTCAGGGTTCTTTTCGATGAAAGTTTGTAGATGATCCATCAACGCAATAGATGAATTGCCGGTAACAATTGTGTAATCGACAGAACGTTGCTTCAAAAAACCGGCTACATAAGTTCCAACAGTGGTTCCCTTACCCTGTCCTGAAACAGGGTTGATCACTAACGCCCACATGCGAGGACCCTATCTGTTATTCCTCGATAGGTGTTGGCGCCTCGATTGAAGATGTTCCGGTCTCCACAGATGCGGCTTTTTTATCTCTGCGCTTGTCGACTAGAAGAGCGATTCCTCCAGCCATGAAGTACAAAATGATCAGCGGCACCGCTAATAACATCATTGTTAAAGGATCTGCAGTGGGAGTAAAGGCGGCGGTAAAGAGCACGATTGCAAAGACCCAACCGCGCCACGGCTTGAGGATAGTTTCACCGCGCAAAAAGCCAATTAAGTTAAATGTTACGAGAAAGATCGGTAGTTCAAATGCTAGACCAAAGAGCAAAATGATCCGTAAAACAAAGTCGAGATAATCATCAAACTTCACAAGGTTGTTTAAGGCGTTGGGGGTGAAACCAAACAGCACTTTTATTGCGACCGGCAAAACTAAGTAACCCAAGGTTGCGCCGATCGCGAAGAATGGAGTTGCTGAGGCAATAAAGAAAACGGTGTTACGTTTTTCTTTTCGATGCAAGCCCGGTGCGATAAAGGCCCATAGTTGATACAACCAAAATGGTGCCGAGATAATCAGACCGGAAAGTAAGGCAACTTTGATTTGAAGATTGAGAGGGCCTAAAACACCATTGATGTACAAAGAGCCACAGCTAGCAGAGCCAGATTCTTGTGCAGCTTTAAGATCACAAACCGGTTGCGCCAAAGTCGTAATGATGGTGTTGTAAAAGTACCAACCAACTCCAGAAGCAAGGAAAATCGCGACGGCTGCGCGAAAAACCCTTTTACGAAGCTCTCGTAAGTGATCTAGTAACGGCATCCGCGCGTCTTTAGTAGACGCCATGGATTTACTTCTCTGTTGTGCCTTCTTCGTTGGCCTTCTTCTCTTCTGCAGTCATTTCCTTCATCTCGCTCTTGAAGATACGCATTGAACGACCGAGAGAACGTGCTGAATCTGGTAGACGCTTTGCGCCAAACAAAACGAGGACAACAATGAGAAGAATCAAAATATGGCTTGGCTCGCGTAGAAACATCCTTCAAACTCCCTGCAGGTTGGTGGGTCTAATACACCTAGGCTACCCCAGCGCCTTGATAAATGGGTAGGCGGGTTTAGTTGGCTTTGTAACGATCAAGTATCAGTTGAGCCTTGCGGGCGACATTTGCACGAATATTCAAAGGCTCGAGAAGCTCAACAGATTCACCTGAGGCCATTACCGAACGCTCAATCCACTGTTGGGAGAAAGCGCTCAACAGAAGCTCTTTTGAGCTTTCTGTGTGATTGATTCCGAAACGTTCGATCACATCTCGAGAAGGTTTCTTAAAAGCAATTGTGAACTGCAATTTCTTAGTTGCCACCCCTGATGCAACTGTATTGGGTTTTTCCGCGGAAATTTGCGCGGTTAGAACACGGTCAACTCGAAAATCACGCATGGCTCCGGCTGTGAAACAAAAAGCACGGAGATATTGATTGTCCTTATCGTCGATGAGTTCTAAAGGTTGAATTATGCGATCCGTAATTTCATCGCGATAAAGAGAGTGATATTGAATAGATAGATAACTCTTCTTAGCAAGAGCCTCATTGAGTACTGCTGCTATTGCCGGAGAACTCTTAGGACTGGCACTAATAGTCACAGGAATATCTATTAGTTTCGAAATTTTTTGCTTCAGATTTTCAACAGCAGTTATTAAGTCCTGCCGATTTTGTTCTACTGAACCGGCTAATAAATCGAGACCGAGAAGGAGCGCAACCCCTTCATCAAAAGAGATTGAACGAGGCTTGGACAAAGTTGGAGCGTTTCGAATAGTCACAAACCCTGATTCAAATTCAAGGTCCATTAGCTCCAAAGGGGTGTATCCAGGAAGTCCGCACATCCATAGTGTGGTCAGATCAGAGCTCATTTGGGTCGTGGACACATCAAATCGTTCCGCGAGCTCCTTCAATGAAATTCCCTGATGTGTGTTGAGAAATGGAACTAAATCAAGCAACCTTGAAGTGCGCGCAAGTGGTGCGGAAATATTTTTAGCCATGTGCATTCACCAACGCTTCAAGCTGAGCAATTACTTTTTCGCGCAAGACTGTGGGTTCCTGAACAAAGACATCTTCACCATGCCATAAAATTTGTGTGGCAAGTGCTTCAACGCCATTAATCGGAACTGTGATTTGATCCCACTCCCCTAAATCTTCTGTGGACAGGGCAAATACACGCAGAGAATGGGCCTTTCCTTTTCGAACATCAATCCTGGCAACGCCTTCGGAACTATTTACTATTAAACCTTGATTGCCGTGTTCGATAGGAAAATCAAACTCCTCTTTGTTCTCTTTGATTTCAATTGAACCTTGAATTCGATCCAATCGGAATGTTCGCGCTTCCTGTACATCCTGATCGACTGCGTTTATGTACCAAAAGCCTGATTTAGTAGAAAGGGCAAAGGGAATCACTTTACGATCGGCTACAACGAGATCTGATGAGAGATATGAGAATTGAAGAAAATCTGATTGTGCAATAGCTTCCGTAATTACCTTCAACTCTTCTGAACTATTTGAAAGCTTTGGTGAGATGGCTGGCAGGGCTACTGCGTCTGCTGGTACACCGATTGAGTTCAGCTTGAGAATCGCACTCTGTGCGGCATCGGCCAGAGCTGCACCCTCCCAAGCCTTTGCGGCAAGTGACAAAAGAGAAATTTCAGTTGAAGAAATCTCGCCCAAATCTAACTGATACGTTTCAGAGCGGATTCGATATCCAGCCTCATCATTAAACAATGGATCAAAGCTACCAACCTCGATAACTATGCCCAGAGTGCGAAGATCATCCTTATCGCGTTCAAACATTCGCTCTTTGGTTTCAGGTGATCCTTCATAACCTTCAACAGTTCTAAATATTTCAGATTTAGTCAGATAGCGTTTTGTAGCAAGAAGAGCGATGGTGAGATTGATTAATCTCTCAATCTTCCGAGACACCGTATGCACCCTTCGCAGGTCTACGACGACGAGCTAAGACTTCAACACCTGGGGCCATGCGACGGCTTTGGATGAGAAAGCCTGTGTGTCCAATCATTCGCTGTTGCGGGCGCACCGCTAAACCTTCGTGATGCCAACCACGAACCATAGTTTCAGAGCTTTCAGGTTCGGTGAATCGTCCATCCTCTTTCAACGCTTCAGCTGTTGCGGATAGTTGAGTTGTTGTTGCAACGTAGGCAAGAAAAACTCCTCCAGGACGCAAGGATCTTGCTGCAATATCTACACACTCCCAAGGTGCAAGCATGTCCAAAACAACTCGATCAAACTCTGAATCAAAGTTCTGATCTTGTAGATCTCCCACGACCAAGCTCCAATTCTCGGGAGCTCCTTCAAAGTAAGCATCAACATTTGAACGAGCGTTATCTGCGAAATCGGCGCGGCGTTCAACTGAATGCACCTTGCCTGATGGTCCAACCGCTCGAAGCAGCGACATGGTCAAGGCACCACTTCCAACTCCAGCTTCAAGCACTCGCGCTCCTGGATAAATATCTGCAACTCCGATAATCATCGCCGCATCTTTGGGATAAACGATGGTCGCACCGCGAGGCATAGTTAAAACATAATCAGCTAATAATGGTTTGAAGGCGGTGAACTTAAGACCCGCAGTTGTACTGACTACTGAACCTTCAGGCATTCCGATGAGGTCATCATGGGTGATCCAACCTTTGTGTGTGTGCCACTCTTTTCCTGGTGTGATGGTGAAGCTATACAACTTTCCCTTTGGATCGGTTAATTGAATGC
>Ga0209191_1001544_pt1 | contig 15189 bp, 25 predicted proteins | sample S_130626_EF_Meta_FD_187320 | JGI IMG/M metagenome (GOLD analysis project Ga0209191, IMG submission 187320) | Freshwater microbial communities from Lake Simoncouche, Canada to study carbon cycling - S_130626_EF_MetaG (SPAdes) (version 2) | ecosystem: Environmental > Aquatic > Freshwater > Lake ...
CCTTTTTTGGCGATGCCGTCAGCTGATCTTGTATATGCCATGTTTAAACTCCTTAGTTAACCATAAACTGGTTTGATTTGCTCAAATTGTCTGACGCTGGTATTACCTGCAAATTATGAGGCAAATGCAACCCAGACACAAGTTTTCCTTGCAATGGAATGATGTGATCTACATGCCAAGGGAATTTAAAAATCTGAGTCCTTAGCTTTGCTAATTCGTAAGCTTCTTCTACCATCCATTGATCGTCATTTGTGAACCAAATTGGAGTGCGTAAAATTATTGCCGCTCTACGCCTAGCATCTATGGCTGCAACTTTGCTTGGATTTTTAATTTTCCATTTTTTATTTTTTTGTAGAATATAGCTTTTAAAATTTTTATATCTGTTGATATCCGCTGTTTTGCGATATTTTGCAGCCAATTCAGGATTTTTTTGTTCCCAATTTTTTTTACGCGCATTGTCACATGCTTTGCAATGGGCTTGATATCCATCTTTACTGTTTACGGCTTGTTTATAAAACAAATCGTATGATTTAACGGTTTGGCAACGAGTACAGGTTTTCATGATATTGTTACCGCCCCTACAAAAGTTGTAGCAACAAGATAGTTAGGTGTTAATCCTACATCAAAATTACTTGCACCGCCTACGGGCAGCCATCCCCACTGGATATCCCTTGAACCGCCCGACAGATTGCCACTTGCGTTTAAACCAGAAGTTACATACGTTGTATCTCTGCGTGGATTACGTAACGCTTGTGGATCATCTACTGGGAATGTTCCCAACATTAACTGAGGTTGGTCTGGATCCCAACATTCGGGGCAGACTAACAACTGATACTTACGTTGCTTAATGATTTCTGTCTTAAGCTGTTTAAGTTTAAACTGTTGACCGCAGCGGTCGCACTCAGCAATCGCTATCTTGCCGGATGCGAATCTATTGCTCATTTAAGTTCCGCTTCCAATATAGTTTGGTCTTGGAACAAAACGAACCGCAGCTTTCTCACGATCTTCACCAGCGGCAAGCTCAAATGTTTCGTCGTATATTTGTTTTAGCATTTGAATGCGGGGCATCAATTCAGGAACCTTAATGGCAATGTGATAAGCCAATCCAGCAACTACGCATGGTAAAAATCTAAAGTTCATATCCGCAGTCTCAGCACCAGCGCCAGCATCTTGAACTCGGCGCAGTCTCCAGTACACAAACTGATATGTCGTGGAATTGTCGGGCGTGGGCCATAATGTCACAGCTGGAAGCTGAGGAACATAAACTGCTGTACTTACAGTATGTGATGCGGCTGTTGTGTTATTTTGGCCTCGGAATACACCACCAAGGGTATTCCCTGATACATACGTGTAGTAGATATCTTCGTTATCAAGGCGGATAAAACCTGCTCCAGCTAACCCAACCACCGCGTTAAGCGTGATCGTTGTGTCCGTGGCGTTGATAGATGTTGCGAGAACAGAGCTTGTAGGATTGACCTCACCAGATAGCCTTTGAATCCATACTTGAATCGGTCTCGCCTGTTGTAACTTGTTTGGGATTGTTGCATAGGTAGAAACACTAATACGTGAGATTGTTAAGTCTGCCTGCGTGGATGCAGTGTTAGAGCCTGTACGGATTACATGCTCAAGCAGATCAATGGTGTCTGTTGGTAATGCATATGTAGCCAAGCCGGGCGTTAAGTTAATAACACCTTGCTCCATAGTCCACATGTTGATGCCACGGTTCTGCCACTCAATGGTCATTAGGTTCATAGACCTGCGGGCTGTACGCAAGTCATAACCAGAACGCATCTCACGCCCAGCCCTCTCCCATGCTTCCTCGGCAATCTCCGTGAAGTCCATATTAAATAGGGTTGAGCCGGTAGTGGTCATCTAAATCCTGCTGTCTTTTTTGCTATTGCTTTGGGTTGAGCTACAAACTGTTTGCCAGATGCTTTACCAGCACGTTTGGCTTTGGTTGTAGCTGCGTATTCTTTTGAGGATAATGATTTAATTGCTGCTTCAGGCAAATATCTCTCGCCCGTCTTACTTGACGGCTTACCAGACTTAGTGCGCCATTTCTGGTCGCCCCAATCCTTAAGAGATTTCTGAGGTGCTTTCAATCTTTATACCCTCCACCAGCTTCTTTGTATTTCTTAGCTACAAGCTGAGCTTTACGGGCTGACCACTGTCCTGCGCCAGTACCTTGTGTAGCCGCTGCTTTTACTTGGGACACAATCCTCTTACGAAGACCGGGTTTGGTGTAGTTACCGGCAGCGTTAACTTTGCCGCCTTCAGCAAATCTACGAGTTAAATTAACGCCAAGACCGTTTACACCAAGGCCACGATTGCCAACTTTGGCATCTAAATAAGCTTGTAAAGACGTATTAGGGTCTAATTTTTTCTCAGCAGTTAAACGACTGGACAGTTCTTTCAAACCTTTTGCAATGTTTAAACGAGGATTTTGAGCGCCATATTTAATTTCTTCTTCTTTTTCTTTGTCCTGCACATCACCACCTTCATCAAATTGAGTGAAGTTAGTGTCATCACGGCGGGCTTTTTTAACCGCTTTTGGCATTTTAGATGGAAGGACTGCTCCCATACCGCGACTTGCCATCATAATTTAGCACTTCCCACCGTAGTTCATCTTAACCATAGTGCCTTTGGTTTTACCTTTGGTGCAGCAACCATCAGCACGGCTAGAAGCAGTCATACCACCAGAAGCCATTTTCTTTTTGCGAGGCGCAGATGCTCCATCAATATCTTGAGGAACAGGCATTCCTTCACGAAATACTGTGTCTTTAGGTGGAGTAGTCTTTTTAGGGATTACTTTTTTAATATCTTCAGCATATTCCGGGTCAGTGGGTGGCTTTCCCATTTCCGCCGTGTAAATATCACCGCCACCAGCGTATTTCTTCATTATTTTTTCCCCTTGTACATACCGCCACCACACATGGCAACCATAGTACCTTTGGTTTTGCCTTTTGTTGCAATACCATCTGCGCGTTTAGAGGCTGAACTTACGGAGCCACCGGATTTCATGCCACCCATACCCATGTTAGCTCCAGCATTCTTTTTTATTCCGGTAAGAATGCGTTCTTGACCTCTATTGGGGGCATTGGCTATACGATCTTTTAATTTACCAATCATTGAGTCAAAATCAACGCCAGACTCACGATTGGTACGATTCATACGGTCGTATGGGGTTTCGTATTTTTCCTTTTTAGGCTCTTCTTTCTTAGCCTCTTCCTTGCGGCGCTTCAAACCACGCTCGCGGTTCAAATAATCACGCAGGCTCATACCAGATTCTTCTAATTCCTTCTTAGAAACAACCCGGTTCTTAGGCTTTTCGGCTTTAGGCATTTCTTCATTCTTAGGGCCAGCCTCCATAGATGAAGCAATATCCATTGCTTCAGCGGAAGCATTTGCGGCCTCCATTGGATCAACTTCGCCGCCGTCTTCGTAGTATTTCTTTTTCATGTTTAAACTCCTTAGCAGGCTTTGCCGCCGCGTTTCATGGCAACCATAGTGCCTTTAGTTTTACCTTTGCTGGCAATACCGTTAACACTAGGAGATGCAGTCTTTACAGCGCCCATTTTAGATGGGGCCATGCCACCTTTGGCAAGCTTAGTCATTGGTTGACCTTTGTGCAGACGGCCTTCGTGTTTATTCACGGCCTTCTGCATCATTTTCTTGTCCATCTTCACATCTTCGTGTTTCATATCGCCACCTTTAGAGAATTTTTTGCCTTTATCGGCAGTTGCAAAATCTTTACCCACAGACTGTGGGACGCCTACCTTTTTAGCAAACGATGGCGAATGTGCAATCGCTTCCATGAAATTGTGTTGTTTTTTACTTGTGCTTGGCATTACAGCATCCTACCTTTAGTTTTGCCACGTTGAGCAATACCATCTCCACGCTTGGAAGCTGAGGAAACTTTAGATGCGGTTTTATCTTTAACTTTACCGCCTTTAGAGAATTGTGCGCTCCAGCGAACGCCATAAGTGTTACCAATTTTTGCCGGGCTAAGAGTCCCGCCAGCAAGAGGCATACTCAACATACTACGTAAATTACCGCTACTTGAGGGGGGTAAATTTTTGTTTAATTCTTTTTCTTCCTTTGGAGGAGGAGGCGGAGGTGCATTATCACCAGCTTTATTAAAACCTTCTGAAAAGTCATTGGAAAAATCGTATTCATCATCCATGATTTAATCCTTTTTGCGATTAATTAATTTTTGAACTGTTTTGGTTTCCCAAATGCGGATAGCTGTCCACACAATTGTAAAGATTGCGGCAACCGCTGGCAGCATTTCAGCCAAGGTTCCCACCACAGTGAGGAAGGATACCCCATCAATAACGTATTTAACTGTTTCGTCGTGTTCAGTCATTTTGCTACCTCACTAGTTTCTTTGTATTTGTCCCACGCTGGATGATCCGCTGAGGCATACAAGTATTGTGCCGCAAATTCAAGCAAAGTGGGGTCATCTCTAAAATGACCAAGTCCACGATTACAATGATTGCACAACATGCCTCGTACTTTGCCAGTGGCATGGTCGTGATCGACTACCAAAGTTTCAGCAGCGCCGCAAATAACACATTCATGCGTAGTGGCTTTTAGCTTCTTTAGTGCTTCATCAGAAATAACAGCCCTAAACTTGCCCCGATTAATACCGTTTCTATAGGTTGCACGGCACTCACGGCACCAGCTATCCAACCCATTACGTTTCTTGTTGTGCAATGGAAAGTAGTCAGCTGTAGCTGGTTTTTCAGTTTTGCATCTGGTGCAGTTTAGCAGTTCCATGCTCGTAACGCCTTGTTAATTCTGCTGTTTGGGTCTCTTGCTACTTCTGGGCTCGTATTCTTCTTTTTGTGCCCACTCATCCTTGCACAAAAGGAGTCGCGCCGTGAGCCGCCTTCCGGCTGGGGAGGTTTTAAATTCATGCCTTGCGCTTTCGCTGAGGCCCGCCCCTTGGCGTTTAAACCCCCGTTCGGGTTCTTTCCTTCTTTGCGTGTCCATGCTGCACCTTTAGCCATTTGCAACTTTCAGTTTGGATTGATAAATGTTTTCAAGCATTGGCATTACAACTTCTTCACGGAAGTTGCGCTCATACACTTCTTGTCCTACGTGAGGAAGGCTAATGTCTACATCTATGTATACTTTGAACCCAGCTTCTAAAACACGATCACAGAACAAGTAATCTTCACCAACATACTTGCCGTCCACAATGGCAAAGTCAAACACTGCTGACATTTTTTCTGTCGGGGACTTTTCATAAGTCCACTCGGGATGATCTCCTACAAGCTTCTCAATCACATGGCGCTGGATCAACATAAACCCTGTAGGCGCACGTTTTAGTCGCATTAAAGAGCCTTCAAACTTCAAGTCGCCATTCTGATCGTAGTAAACGTCTGCAAAGAATTTAGCGTCTTTAGCTCTGCGTGGGTATGCACCAGCGGTCACGTCCATATCGCCGCTCTGAGCCATCAGGCGAAGGATGTCATCGGCATTAACAACTACATCTGCATCAATGAACAAAAGTTCTGTGCAGTCTGTTTTTAAAAATTCATGCACTAAAGCATTGCGGGCCATTGTAATGATGGAGCAATTAGACAAATCAGACAACGTGACGGACACACCAAGATTCATTGCCTTGGGCATTAACTGCGCCAGTGCAAATGCGGTCTTGATGTTCAGCTTGCCGTCATAGGCGGGAATGCCTATGAACAGTTTGCGTCCCATCAATGTTGCCTGTTTTGTTTCAGCCATAGTAGATATTTACACCGGCTAAGTTGGATATTTGTGCATAGATACCGTTAACCGCCAACACACCATCTTCGGGAATGATTGGGGCATTGTTGAAGTAATCCCCTGCCACAACGTCATACGTCATCAGCCAACGACTTGCGTACACCATTGCAGCCCCCGCAGTAATACTGCCAGAGTTGATGTCTGTGATTGTGAAAGTGTTTGCGTCGGTGACAGTTACGGGGTAATTGCCATTGGTAGCAGTGCCACCTGTACCCGCCGCAAAGTCAATACCAATAACTTGCCCAGTAACTAAACCATGTGCCGTAGATGAAACGGTAATGGTTGTGCCTGAACGACCATAGGTTGCTGTGGTCACTGGGGCAACAGTGGTGTCAAACAATGTGACGTATCCAGCAGTTGCACTGCCCGTGAATGAAATACCACGGACACGGTTTCTACCGAGCACCATAAAGCCACTTGCGTTCAAGTGTGCTTGTTGTACATTGGTCTGATTCATAATTAATCTCCTTGTAAATGGGGGCCGAAGCCCCCTAGATTAATTAGTTTTGCTGAGCAGATTGCTGCATTGCGCCGTCAGAGTTGCGCACAATGTAAGCAACAATCACAGTAGCAGCACCAGTCGATGAAGAACCTGTGGTTGTAAAGGTCAAAGCAGCATCAGTAGAGCCAACGTTAGCCTGAGTAGGTGTAAACGCAGCGGCAATGGTCACAGGGTATGTGCCAGCAGATGTGATGGTAGTTGCAGAAGCAGTAGCCGTACCGCCAATGCTGACTTGCAGCGTAGTAGCTGAAGCAAACAAAGTGGTAGTCAAAATCTGAACCGAAGTGATAGCAGCGCCTGCGGGGATGTAACCAGCGGCAATACTACCGGTAGCTACTTGAGCTGCGGTCAAATTGAAAGTTTGGGCAACAATGGTGCAGCCGGTGTTTTGAACTGTGCCAGCAGTAGTGCCGGTAGTGTTTTTAACAGTGCCGAGCAGCCAAGGGCCAAGGTGAGTTGCGAATCCCATGATATATCCTTACATACAAGTGAAGTGCATCAATCGGTATGTCGTCTGCCGGGACAGTTTGATACACCGGAAAACCCGGATTAACGTATTTATACCACTACGTTTAAATGTGCGCAACATATTTCTTTGTCATAAATATGTTATTTTTAATTGGTATAAAGTGGTAATTTGTTTTTTGCAAAAGCCAACCTAGGTCAAGCCAAATGAATATTCCAACATCAGAAGATGCTGAATTCTTTGCACTATGCGTTAAAAAATGGCAAGAAGTACTTAACCTTAGCGACTGGCGTATTGAAAAAGGATTGAAGCCTGCTAAACAAGCAATGGCTTCTGTTGAATTCAATGAAGGTGCGCGATTAGCCACCTATCGACTTGGCGACTTTGGCGCAGAAAAAATAACCCACAAATCCCTTGAAGCTACGGCACTGCATGAGGTATTACATGTATTCCTGCATGACCTTATGACGTCGGCGCAAGACCCCAAATCCTCTGAAGAAGAGGTGGAAAAGCAAGAGCACAGAGTTATTAATCTACTTGAGCGAATGCTCTTAAAGGATTCAGATGGGCGCTCATAATCAAACTTGCACAGATGATGAATTTATTGCTCTGTGGGGGCAGCACCAGTCTGCCGCAAAATTGGCAAGAATCCTTGGTGTTGCGACCCGTAATGTTCAAAATAGAAGGCGCAATCTTGAAGCTCTATACGACATAAGACTTTTCAGTGCTGACCCTAGAAGTAGCTATTACGATCCACGACAAGCCTCTTACTCTCCACTAAAGCAAATTGACCTTGGCATACTTGACGGGACTGTAATTGTCTTCTCAGATGCCCACTTCATTCCCTCAGAGCGTTCTACGGCCTTTAAAGGGCTTTTGTACATGATTGAGGCGCTTAAACCAGTAGCTGTTATAGCTAATGGGGATTCTTTTGACGGAGCTTCCATAAGCCGCCATGACCCAACTGACCAGCCTGCTACCACAGTTATTCAGGAATTAAAAGCTACTCAGGGCGCATTGGGCGAGATTGAGGAACGTGCCAAGGCAGAGCGACACAATGTCCGACTAATCCACACATGGGGCAACCATGACGCGCGATTTGCAAATAGGCTTGCACAACACGCTCCACAATATAAAGATGTTCTTGGATTTAAGATTACAGACCACATCCCTGATTGGGAGTTCTGCTGGGCTTGTTGGCCTACCTCAAGGGTAATTGTCAAGCACCGATATAAGGGTGGAATCCATGCTACTCACAATAACACCGTCCAAGCGGGGGTGTCAGTTGTTAGTGGGCACTTACATTCCTTAAAAACCACGCCGTTCAATGATTATAATGGCGTGAGGTATGGCGTTGATACCGGAACATTGGCAGAACCCGATGGCCCTCAGTTCACTTACGCTGAACTAAATCCAAACAATCATAGGTCAGGCTTTGCGGTGCTGACCTTTTTTAATGGTGAGCTATTGTGGCCTGAATTAGTCCATGCCTTTAGTGAGGACTGCATCCAGTTCAGGGGTGAAGTCATTGATGTGAGCGCGTTTTAGCCCTTATAAGGGCAATACAGGATAAAACTATATGAGTGCTTGGTTAATTGTTCTTACGGGGGCAATCTACGCATATATTGCGGTGGAACAATTGCTAAGAGGGAATCCGTATATGTCTATTGTATATGCGGGATACGCTTTTAGTAATGTGGGGCTTTACCTTATAACAAAGTAAGCCCCACAAGCCTCATTTACTCTGCGGCTTCTTCTTCTTCAAAGTCAATCTCAAGTGTGTCAACTGCTTCATATTCCACACCCCAGCCGTGCTCTTCTTGGAACTGAATAAAATCTTGAATGATCTGAATTTTCTCAAAGTCATGTGTTTCTACCGTAATTAATTCTGCGCCTGTCCAGCCAAATTCCATTTCAAATTTCATGATATTTCCTTAAGTTTAAACGCAACCGGCGTGGCTGCAAATCCATATTAATTTAGATTTGTGACAATAAAAAGGCTCCCGAAGGAGCCTTTTAAAACTAAGTCCTAAGACTTAATATCAGGACGAACCGGGTGATCCGAAGATACCGAGTGGGTCAGAAACACCGAAGCTGTAACGCTCACGGGCTTTGTAACGAACGTTACCAGTGTCAAAGTCACCGTCCATGCCAGTGCTCATAGGAGTACGGACAAAGTGCTTCAAGCCGTTAGGCACGTCAGTCAACAAGAACCAACCGTTTGTGTCGGTCAAGAAGTGGTTAACTGTGTAGCCTTCAGGGATAGAACCGTTGTTCTTCAATGCGTTGATGTCATTGTCGGTTGTACCAACACGCAGTTCTGTTTCCAGCAAACGTGTAGCAACGAACATCAATGAAGGAGGAACAACCAACTTCTTGGGCTTAGCGGCGATCAACAGACCACGCTCATCAGTCCAAGCAGCGATCTGAATGACAGCGTTTTCCAACGATGTTTCATTCAAGTCAGCGCCTGTTGAGGGACGATTGCTGTTAGTACCACCAGAAACCAAGGGGTGAGCAGTAGAGCAAAGCACCACGCCGTCGCCGTATGTTGGGCCGCCAGTAAAGGCGTTGTTCAACACATAAGCGGCTTTAACTTGCTTGGTGTAAGCCATACCACGGGCCAAAGCCTTGGTATAACGTGAAGACAAGCTGTCATACAAGTTATCTTCCACAGCTTCCTCTGTGATGGCAAAGCCCATCGCAATGGTTTCGTGGGTGTAACGTGCAGTGTAAGCTTCCTGTGCATTGTCATAAGAGATGGCAGAGCCCTCGTTCTTGACAGGTGCAGCAGAGAAACCAGACAGCTTAGTCTCTTCTTCAAAGCTACGCTCAGATGACTCTGTTTCGTAGATCTCTTTGTGCTCTTCGCCGTATTTAGCGTACTCCAGACCGAACAATGCGTTCAAACCGGGGAGCAACTCTTTCAATAGTTGTGCGCGTGAAATAGCCATTTTAAGTTACTCCTTAAATACCAGTGGTATTGTTGTACTGGTTCGTGTTGAACTTAACGACCGGGGAGCAACTCTTTCAATAGTTGTGCGCGTGAAATAGCCATTTTAAGTTACTCCTTAAATACCAGTGGTATTGTTGTACTGGTTCGTGTTGAACTTAACGAGAAACTCGTAATAAGTTGTGGCAGCCACATTAGCGTTGCCAGTCGCTGTGTCGGGCACAACGTCAATCACACGAACAGGAAGAGTATTGGTGGTAGCGGCGGAAGAACCGTCAATACCATAATACGAGTCACCAGTGGTAGTAGAACCAACGTTAGCAACCAAAGCAACGTTAGAACCAACAATCGCACGGGTATAAGCCGTAGGAGTTGTGGAACCTGCCACTGTAGCGCAAACCTTGAAGGCTGCCATAGGATCATCCACAACAAAAGCAAAAGCCATCGCTGTAGAAGTAGACACAGCTGCGGGATAGTTTTGGCTAAACGTAGGCTGGCTCAAAGAGTTGATGTAAGAACAACCAACCAACACACCAACAATGTTACCTGAGTCAGTTGTACTAGCAGCCACGATATAGCCGTTAGTGTCAACCTTAACGGTGTCACCGTTCAGGATTGCTGTTGCGTAAGCAGGTGCGATTGGGATTTGACGGATCGCTCCGGCGTAAGGTAAACCGTCAATGCGATTGACAGGTTTGAAACCATACGTCTTATCAATGGTAGGGTATGCCATCTATAGACTCCATAAAAATTAAAGACCTTTACCGAAAGTAACTTCAGATCTACGTTCTTTGAACATAGGCATCCTTGGGTCATTCTCTCGCATGAAAGTGTTGTCTACTGAAGCCATCTGCGCTTCCGCTTGTTTGCGGTAGTAAGCATCTCGCTGTTCTGTAAACTCCACAGGTGTTTTGCAAAGCAACAAACCGCCGACTTCAATACTGTCTGGAAACTTACCATTGGTAGTACCAAACAGACGAATTTCGGGATGGTCAGAAGCCTTAACGGGTTCCCAGCCTTCGCGTAATTTTCCGGAAATGTTAGTAGCGTCTTCTTTACCTTGTGTCGATATCCTGATCCAACGAAACGCATAACCTGCCTCGGGGTTCGGGTCGGGCAGGAGTTGTGGAGGCATCCATTGTTTTGGACGTTCCATCTTTTCGCGTGTATCAAGTTCGCGCGGCTCACGGTTAGATTTTTCCATTTTCATTTCCTCATTTCTTCAGCAACCTTGCGGGCGTACAGTTCCAAAGGAACTCCCAACCGTTTGGCGAGATTCACTTGTGTCTGCGTAAGTACGATTTTTTGTGGCGCTGTACTACGGGTAGCAGGTGAAACAACATTGGATTTGGTACGTTGAGGTTTCGCATCAACGGACTCCCCGGCTCCAACTTGGTCGGGAAATCTTTCTCGGATGTCAGTGTCGATACGACGATAGTATTCTTCACTGCCAACCCTAATACCGTTATCAACAAGTTCCTCATGTAGCCCTAAAGCATATGAAGTCATGCGCTTATTGCTTCCAAACCACTGATTTTTATCCTGCCATGCAAGTAGTTTTTCATCAACCGGCGCAGCTTGTTGAGTCTGCGGTTGTATTTGTACAGGAGTTTCTTGTTCCTGTAAAGGGGCTGGTTTAAAATTATTTACTTTATCGGCGCGGATTTTAGCGGTAGTGAGTGCTTCCTGCGCTTCCAAAAGCTTATCTGAGTCACCAGCTTCGTATGCTTCTTTGTATTTACGCTTGGCTTCGTCAATTTCAGAATTAACAACTCTTTTGGCTTGTTCCAAAAGAACTGCTTGTCCTTGATTAACAGAACCCTTTAGGCGTTTGTTCTCTTCAAATACAGCTTGGGCAATACGAATTGCTTCGTCTTTTTCACGTTGTGCAGACTCTTTTGCTCTGCGTTCTTCGTGATAGCCTTTGGTAAAGTGTTTAAACCTGTTCTTTACGCTTTCAGAATAAGTCGCAAGTTCCTCTTCGGTAGGATCCTGCGGGGCTTCTGTCATAGGAGTTCTGTACTTGTCCTCCTCTGGCGTATCGTCTACAATTTCAATTTCAGGCTCATCGGCTTTTTCAACCATACCGCCTTTTTTGAGATCGTCTTCCTTTTCATCAGGAAATTCAAATTCGGTCTTTTCTATATCAGCCATAGATCACTCCTTAGTTGGGGCGTTGAATACCACGGGGGTCTTGCACAACGGCCTGAATAGAGTCATCATTAATGAGTCTCCACTCCGTACCATGAATCTTCATGCGGGTTCCCGTGTTAGGACGCACTAACACAAAGTCGCCAACCTTACAGCTGGGGCCAGATGGAAATCTGGCTTTGTCTTGAAAAGCATCGGGGCCAATCTTTGCCACAAATAACACGGGGGAAAGAAGCTCCTCGTGATGCATTGCAGTTGCAGATTTTAAAATCCCTGTTTCACTAAACTCTTCTTCTGCCTTTGGCAACATACACAGTATGTGATACGTCGCCGGGTCGGGCACTTGTTTGGCTTTTTCTTCGGCGGAGGTATTGAGCACTCCGCTAAGATCAACCGCACCAATATCAAATTCAGTCATCTTCATATTCCTTGGTTTTTCGCACGAGGTCAGCAATTTCATACTGCGCGGTTTGCAGACCCCGGATAGTCCCGCACAGTTCCTTGTAGTGATCGTGGGATTTAGCACCACTACCACTGACAACAGACACTAACTCTTTGATATGGTCATCGAGTTTTTTATTTAAAACTTCAAGTAAATTAACCATCATTCACTCCCGCGTTTTGAATTCAACAACATTTGAAGAAGCTGTTGTTTTGCTTGCAAATCTTGCGTTTGTTGGTTGTGCATCAAAGCTTGTTGATGTTCTTCTTGAGCGCGTCTCATCTCGGCTTGATGTTTCATTGCCTCAACTGCGATCTCCTGCTGTGCACGTTGTGCAGCAACTGCGGGGTTTTCACCCTGTTGAGATTGCATCTGCTGAGTCTTAAGCTGAAGCTCGGCTTGTTTAATTGCCAAATCACCTTGAACTTTTTGCGCTTTGGTCTGCGCATCTTGTTGTTTGATTTGCAATTCTTGTTGTTGCATTTGAACAACAGGATCCTGCATTTGCTGTTGGGCTTGCTTCTGAGCTGCTTCATTTTTGTCAATCTGAAGGAGCTGAGTTGCGGCCTGAGCAACAAGCTTAGACAACTGAACTTCTGTCTCTTCTGACATTTGTGTGTCAGGTTTTGGTAAGGTAGCACCAAGACGCTGCTCAATTTTTGTGCGGTATTGGAATGCTACGTGTTCAGCTACGTGAGCCATGATTGCAGCTTGCATTTGCTGAGCCATAGGGTTTTGACCAATCTGACCCATCACCGCAGGATCCTGCATCATTGATATATGCACAGCAATGTGAGCATCGTGGTCTTGGTAGATAAATGCTTTGGTTGGTTTTCCTGTAAGGAATGACATGTTTTCAGAGATTGGATCTCTAGGAGTTTGGTCTTCATCTACGGGAACCAATTTGTCTGCGTTCTTTATTCCAAGAACTTCAATCATCTGACGGTGCAGGACGGGCAGGTTATAAATTTGGGGAGCGCCCTGAGCCAGCTGAATAACAGCTTGGTACTGCATAATCCTTTGAGCCATCGTGGCTGAATTCGGGTCGGACACAGGGATAACATCCACCATGTCATAGTCTTCACGCTTGGCTTGAGGACTTCCAAATACAGGTGTGTACTCATAATCATCGGGCATGTAGTCCCGAATAATTTCTTTTAACAGTTTAAACTCTTGTTTCATTGAATAATGAACGCGAGCTTGCACCGCCGACATTGTTTTAAGCTGTCTTTCAAGCAAAGCCAATGTGGTTCCAACTGGAGCGTTTGCAGACATATCGCTGATATTCATATCTGCGATTGATCCAAGGCGTCGACCTTCGTCTGTGATTTGATTTAACAATTGCAAAAGAGTCTGTGATGGCTCTTTATATGGCAACGTCATAATGTTTTCTTTGACGGAGCCGGAAGGAACATCCACATCCCTAAACTCACCGGGCTGGATTGGAGTGTCATCTCCTTTAATACGCAGACCTCGAGTTTTAAGACCGCCGGGCAGGTTAGATAATGTTCCTGCATCCACTAATTGACGGATTAAAGATGTGCCCGCACGGGCATATCCACCAATCAAATGAATCAGTCCAAGACCGTAAGCGCCAAATCCGGGAACATATGTGTACTGAACAAAGTGCTGACGTTTAATCTTATGTTTATCTTCTTCATCCCAGTTCCTGCGGATGGCTAAGATTTCATTTGTGCCGCGCTCTAATGTGATTACATATGGAAGAGCAATACCGTCTTCATCTTCATAACCGGGCAGATCATAATCAATATGGATCTCAAAGATTTGATATCTATTATCATCATTTAAGTTATAGCCTTGGTCTTCGGCTTTTTTCTTTTCAACGTCGGTGTAAAACTGTAATGGTTCACCCAATTCACAATCTAAGTAGAAACCCGATACTTGTAATTTACGGATATCATTTTTAGTCTTGCGCATAATATGAGTTACGCGCTCTGATGTCATGGCACTAGAAGCACCATAAGGAATAACAACATCTTCTGCGGGAACAAATATAGATGCCTGACGACCCAAGGTTGGATCGTAATAAACCTTTTTAAATGCTGCTCCAGCTAATCCTAAAGAATACAGAAGGCGTTCATGCTCTGGTCGATACTCAGGCATACCTTCTGTTAATCTATAGTTCATATCATCTCTGACACGCTCGGCTGCTTCTTCTTTAAGTTTATCAATAGCACCAATAATTTCAGTCTTAACCGGGCCTTGCGCCGGAAACGTTTCAATAATCGTTTCACTCTGGAAGCGAACAGCCGCTTCCGTAAGGACGGTTGAGAATACTCCACAGGCTCCGAGCCAAGGTTCAGTTCTTTCTTCATACTTCATTCCTAAAACATCAAGACCTTTAACGTACATATCAACCCAATCTTTCCTTGAGTTGATATCTGCGTCGACCATTTCAATTAAATCACTGGCAATCTTCTGAAGTTCGCCTTCATCAATATATTCTGCGAGGTTATCGCTAAAGCCTTCCTCATTTTCATCTGGCATTAAGTCAATCTCAAGGCCATCCATGTCAAGCTTTACGCCTTCTGGATTAACAATCTCAATTTCAATTGCTGGAGAATCATCGGTCTCCAGATCGTTTAAACCCATAGGTGCTTGGCTCAGTGATTGTGAAATCATAATATTCCTTAGTAATACTCTACTTTTCTGCGGTGGTAAATGGGCTCATCTTGTTCGTCAGAATCAATAGAGATGAAACCCCCTAAGCGAAACCGCATCAAAGCCTGACTGCTTGAGTCAACAAGGTCGTCGTGATCCCCGTTAGGGAAAGAAGCAAGCTCATCCATCACTTCTTCCGCCCACCGGGTTTCAGGACACCACACAATTCCTGAAGCAAACAGGTCTGAGATGGCGTTTACACGGCT
>Ga0209191_1001549_pt1 | contig 15174 bp, 17 predicted proteins | sample S_130626_EF_Meta_FD_187320 | JGI IMG/M metagenome (GOLD analysis project Ga0209191, IMG submission 187320) | Freshwater microbial communities from Lake Simoncouche, Canada to study carbon cycling - S_130626_EF_MetaG (SPAdes) (version 2) | ecosystem: Environmental > Aquatic > Freshwater > Lake ...
TCGGACGCGAAAGTAACTTTGCTTCTACGCTAGCAGATGCATTGCTAGATGGATACGATTTTTTGGCCAGAGCTAAGTTTGATGAATCCATTGAGCAAGTCACAGCCAAACAAGCAACGGATGTGCTACGCAAGTATCTACTTCAAGCGCCAATGGTATGGGCTGTAGGCCAAGGTAGGTAGTTGGTATTGATCAATATGTAGGTTTAAGATCAAATGTTTCTACAAAAGGAGTTCATATGGGCAATGAAGTCACAGCTATATTGTTAGCAGGTGTAATCGCTTGCCTTGCTATGGATGCTTGGCAGCAAATATTAAAGCGTATAACGGGAATACCTGCTACGAATTGGGCCATGGTGGGACGATGGTTTGTTCTTACTTTAAAAAGAGGAACCATGTATCACCCGACTATTGATAACGAACCTTCAGCTACAAACGAATTGCTTCTTGGTTGGATCGTGCATTACTGCGTCGGCATGTTGTATGCGGTTATTTATTTGGTATTGATTATCGATCGGGTTATTGAACCAACTCTAGCTGATGGCATCCTATTTGGTGCGTTTAGTGTGGTGGTGCCTTGGTTTTATTTCATGCCTTGTATGGGCAAGGGAGTTATGGGAAAGCTCACACCAAACCCAAAAAAGGCTTGTTTGATTTCTTTATCCAGTCATTTGGTGTTTGGCATTGCAATGGCAGTTGGATTTATGTTGGCTCCTCAAGCAGCCTTGATCACATAGTTACGAATGACTCTTCTACATAGACCCATCTGGAACACTCAATTTCGACAGGTTATAGATGATTAGCCATTTAGACCATTTGGTACTCACAACATTTGATGAGCAGGCGTGCATTGATTTCTATACGCGTATCTTGGGTATGAAGCTAGAGAGCTTTGTAGGCGGCACACCTCCAGTTACGCGTAAAGCCTTTAGGTTCGGAAATCAAAAAATCAATCTCCATGTTCGCGGCAAAGAGTTTGATCCAAAAGCACATTTGCCAGTGCCTGGTGCCTTGGATTTATGCTTTATCTCTTCCATACCGTTAGATCAGGTCGTGAATCAATTGAAAGCGCATAACTGGCCAATTGAGCAGGGCCCAGTCATGAGAACAGGTGCAACCCAAAAAATCAGGTCTGTCTATGTGCGTGATCCGGATTTGAATTTAATTGAAGTATCTGAGTTGGTTTGAGGAATTTAGGGTGTTTGCCCTGCTAAATAGCGCCAAATCACCATAAAAACCCTAGTGCAGAAGTGCCCTTCTTGCGCGTATCCTTATCGTTGGTAAAAAACTGAATAAGGAGACATGTATGAAATTATTTAAATTCGTATCTAGGGCTTTGCTCATCGCCAGCCTTACTGGGGCGGCTTATGCCCAGCAAGTCATCACTTTGCATGGTGCCTCTCAATTTGGCGATGACCATGCTTTCACCAAGACCATGGTGCGTTTTGAAGAATTGGTGAAGAAGTATTACGGCAAGCCCATTAATTTTGTCATTCACAAAAACAGTGAACTAGGCCTTGAAAAAGACTACTTTGCTTACATGAATCAAGGCAAGGCGGTGGACTATGCCATCGTCTCACCAGCCCATATGTCTACTTTTTCAAAAGCGGCGCCTTTTATTGATGCGCCGTTTCTGTTCTCAGATCTTGCACACTGGAACAAAGTACTAGACCAAGATTTACTCAAGCCCATTGCTGACGAAGTCGCGCAAAAAGCAGAGGTGATGTTGATCGGATATGCCGGCGGAGGTGTCCGCAATATTTTCTCAAACAAGTCTGCCGCTAACCTTGCCGATTTGAAAAACCTGAAGGTCCGTGTGCAGGGTGCGCCCATATGGAGTCGTACATTTGGCGCTGTTGGTATGGCGCCCACGGTGATTGCCTATAACGAGGTCTACAACGCTATTCAAAACAATGTGATCAATGCGGGTGAAAACGAAGCAGCTGGCGTAGAGGCTATGAAGTTTTACGAGGTGGGCCCCAATATTTTGATGACGCGACATGCCATCACAATTCGTCCCCTCTGCTTTTCTGTCAAAACTTTAAACAAGTTGCCTAAAGAGTTGCAAGACGCCATCGTCAAAGCAGGTAAAGAAGCAGGTGCCTATGGACGTCAAGTGGAGTCTTCTGAGGACCAGGCTAAGTTGGATAAGTACGCCAAAGAAGGCAAGTTAAAGATGATCACATTTACCGAGCGTGCTCAGATGCAAAAGCTAGTTGAGCCTGTTATGGCTGCTTATGCCAAAGAGGTAGGCGCTGAAGTTATTTATAACAAGATCAACGCACTGAAATAAAGCATGCAAAAATTTTTAGACGGCATACACCGTTTTTTAATTTGGATTTTGGCGGTCACCGTGGTGTTACTCATGGTGCCCGTCAGCTTGCAGATTTTTTCGCGATTTACTGAGTTGATTCCCCGTTATATGTGGACTGAAGAAATGAGTCGATTCATGTTTATATGGATGGTCATGATCGGCGCAACAGTAGGGGTGCGGGAGGGTTTGCACTTTGATGTGGATGTTTGGCCTAGTCTTAAGCCCAGGGCATCACTTCTGCTGAAGATGGTGAGTAATCTATTTGTTATTGCATTTGCTGCCGTAGTTTTATATTGGGGAATTGAATTTACCCAGTTTGGCTGGAACCAATCTTCCGAATTAGCAGATATGCCTATGTGGTGGATTTTTATTGCTTGGCCCCTGTGTGGCGCCTTATGGTTGGCGTTTTTGATCGACGGTACTTTGCGCGATATGCGTCGCCTGCCTAGCATTTCTTAGGAAATAGAAAAGAACAATATGAGCTCTGTAGTGTTATCGCCAGGCATGGCTGCTTTGGTGTTGTTTGGTGGGTTTTTTCTTTTGCTAATTTTGCGGGTGCCAGTAGCTTTTGCGCTTGGTTTATCTGCCTTGCCAGTACTTTTGATAGAGCCCCGCTTGTCTCCTATGGTCTTGTTCAACGAAATGTTCAAGTCCTACAACTCATTTATTTTGCTAGCGGTACCTTTCTTCTTGTTGACGGCTAACTTGATGAACGTGGGAGGCATCACAGATCGATTGATGCGTTTGTCGCGTGCTCTAGTGGGACATTTCCCTGGAGGCCTTGCCCAAATCAACGTACTACTTTCTGTGTTTTTTGCTGGTATTTCCGGCTCATCTACTGCCGACGCCGCAAGCCAAGGAAAGTTATTTATTGAAGCACAGGTGAAAGAAGGCTATGACTTGTCTTTCTCGATCGCGATTACTGCAGTTTCTGCTGTGCTGGCCGTGATCATCCCGCCGTCTATTTTGATGGTGGTGTGGGGTGGAGTTATTTCTACATCGATTGGCGCTATGTATTTGGCCGGTATTGTTCCTGGCTTATTGATAGGCGTGGCACAAATGTTGACTGTGCATGCTTACGCAAAGCGCCGCAACTATCCGGTGTATCCGAAAGCAAAATTTTCTGAAATTGTGGAGTCGGCGTCTATTTCCATTCCTGCATTGATGACGCCAGTGATCATTGTGGGTGGAATTTTGTTGGGATTTTTCACCGCCACTGAATCTGCTGCAGTTGCTGTGCTTTATGCGGCTGTTTTATCGTTATTTTTCTATCGCGAACTGACCCCATCACAGTTATGGGAGGCGATAGTGGAGACTGGTAGGTTATCAGCCGTAGCATTGTTTTGTGTGGGTACAGCGTCCGTATTTGGTTGGTTACTGGCTTATTATCAAATTCCTAAAGCGTTGCTTTCTAACGTACAAGCTTGGGGTTTAGGGGTAATAGGCGTAGGAGTTTTGATAGCTGGTGCATTTTTGGTTGTGGGTTGTTTTTTAGACGCTATTCCTGCCATCATTATTGTTGGAACTACTTTGCAACCGCTTGCTGAATCGGTCGGTATGCATCCTGTGCACTTTGCGATTGTTGGCATTGTTTCTTTGGCATTTGGATTGATCACGCCGCCTTATGGCATGTGTTTGATGATCTCGTGCGCAGTCGCTAAAGTACCTTTAAGGTTTGCGCTTAAAGATACGATGATCATGCTCATCCCCATGCTAGTGGTCTTGTGTGGCGTGATTGTGTTTCCCGAGCTGGCGCTCTTCATGCCTCGGACATTTGCTCCGGACATGTTGAAGTAAAAACTACTTAAATTAAGACTTTTTAGATGGTTTGATAACTATCTAGACAGAGGTTTTAAACGGCGTGAAATCAGTATCTCTGTCAAAGTAGTCTTCATTTTCTTTGCGCTTCAGATAATTCACCACTGCGTAGGTAAGCGGCGTGGCTAATATTTCCCAAGATGTTTTGAGAATGTATTGAACAATGGCTACCGATATCACTTGCTCAGTAGGCCAAATCCCATAAAAAGCAATCACATAAAACAAGCTTGAGTCGACCAACTCGCCAACGGCAGTAGACCCAATGGTGCGCACCCATAAATGGCGGCCTTCGGTCCATATTTTTAATTTCGCTAAGACATAGGAATTTACAAAACTGCCAGACCAAAAGGCGAGCATAGAGGCTGCAATGATTCTCCAGGTGTTGCCAAAGACGACTTCTAGTCCGCTTTGAAGTGCCGTGTTGTATTCACCCGGCGCAGGAGTAAGAGCAATGACAACGCTAGACATGATGGCCGCAAATAGCAATGCACCAAACCCACACCAAACAGCGCGTCGGTCATGGGCGTATCCATACACCTCGGTCAGTATGTCGCCAAAGAAGTAGGAAATGGGAAAGAAAAGAATGCCAGCGCCAAAAATCACGTGGCCAAAGAAAGGTAAATCAACTTCAGCGGCTTTGCCGGCGCCAATCAGGTTGGAGCAGAGCAAAACAGTGACAAAAGCAGCGACGATGAAATCGTAATAGCGGTATTTTCTATTTGTCATACAAAACCCTGTATTCGTTTGCTATCTTGAATTAAAGCAGACTTTTCGTTGCATCGAAAACCAATTTACAAGAAACGATAAACAATCCGATTTGTATAAGCCGAAAGAATAAGACATCAGCTATTTTCTTGGTCAGATAAGCGCCTGCAATAGCGCCTATGACTGAAAAAGGGATGAGATAGGCTGCAGCAAGAAGGTCCTCATAGGTGTAAGGCCTGAGGTTCTGGTAGGGAACAATTTTGGCGAAATTGATGATCGCGAAAAGTATGGTGGCAGTACCTGCAAATTGCGCCTTGGGTAGTTTTTGCGGCAACACATAGATTTGAAACGGCGGACCTCCTGCATGCGAGATAAAACTCGTAAAACCTGAAAGTGCACCCCAAAACATCCCCTTTTTGAGGGATGCCTCTTGAGGTGGTGTATCTGAGGTTTTCCGCAGCCACATATTGAGGCAAAAACCAATGCCTATAAAGCCAATCGCGAACTTGATCGCAATGTCAGAAGTAACGGACGCTGTTAGCCATCCAATGAATACGCCTATCAACGATGCAGGGATTAATATTTTTAAATTACGGGCGCTGAAATTTTTACGATAAAGCCAAACGCCAAAAATATCCGAAATAACGTAAATGGGCAAGAGCAAAACAGCGGCTCTCACGGGTGACATCGCCAGCGACAAAATGGGCACTGACAACATACCTATCGTTGGCAGTCCGCCTTTGGAGAGGCCAATCAACAAAGCGCCAATAGCTGACAAGATAAAAAGATGATCAAGCTCTAACAAAATAGGTTGCCGTTTCGTAAAAAATAAAGCTCACACACCATGCCGCACAAAGAGGCCACACCACAGACAAGGTGGTGAACCAGAGGCTTTTGGTCTCATTGCGAATGGTGGCAATCGTCGAGACACAAGGCGTATAGATAAGGACAAACAACATAAAGCTGTAGGCTTGCATCCAATGGAGATGGCTGGTAATAGTGTCTACCAACATCTGTCCTTCTAGCCCGTAAATCACAGCCAAAGAACCAATCACAATTTCTTTGGCAACGAAACCAAATATCAATGCAATTGTTAATTCTGCGCTGATACCCAAAGGGCTCAATACGGGTGCCATAAATTGCCCCATCTGCCCAGCCCATGAATCAATACTTCCCGCACCCACGCCTATGGGAAAGTTAGTCAATGCCCATACCAAGAGCACACCGATCACAATAAAGCGCGATGCGCGGTGCAGGAAGTGACGTACCTCTTGCCAACCACGCAAGACTATTTGTCTTAGTGTCGGAAAGCGGTAGGGTGGCATTTCTAAGATGAATGCGTCGTTGTTGACATAGCGGTTCTTGAACAGCAACGAGGTCAACATCGCCATCAACAAGCTCATCACATACAGAGAGAACAAGACCCACGGCGCTTGCGTCGCTGTAAAAAGCGCTGCAATAAAAAATACAAACACCTGCATACGGGCAGAGCATAAAGAAAAGGGAATGACCAGCATCGTTAAGTAACGCAAGCCCTTGGAGCGAATCACACGCGTGCCCATCAAAGCTGGCACATTGCAGCCAAAACCCATTAACAGCATGACAAAACTGCGACCATCGAGACCGAAGCGTGACATCAGGGCGTCCATCAAATACGCAGCACGCGACAAATAGCCGGTGTCTTCCACTATGCCCATAAATACAAAGAACAACACAATGAGTGGCACAAAACTCGCCACCGTACTCAACCCGTTGTATAGACCATCTAACAAAAGGCCTTGCACAACTGTGGGCCAACTCGCCATGAGCGGTTCGAGTAACAAAGTGCGACCTTCCGTCAACAGCCATGCCGTCGCATCTTGCAAAGGTTTGCCAATGGCAAACACACCTTGAAACACCAACAGCATCACCGCAAAGAAAATCGGTAATCCAAACCAAGGGTGCAATAAAACGCGGTCTAACGACTCGGTAAGCGCATGCGACGCCTGTGATGGCACGCTGATGCATTGCCCAAAAGCTTGTTCTACATGGTTGGTTTCAACACCAGATGGGTGTGATGGCGACGTTGCAGTGAGCACTTTACGTATGGCCGGCAGGAGTTGTTCCATACCTTGTCCATATTTGGCAGACAACAAGCAGACAGGAACGCCTAGTTGTTCGCTTAAGCCTATCGTATCTACATGGATGCCAAGCTTTTGTGCTTCATCCACCATATTCATGACTAGCAATACGGGGACGCGTTGCTGCAACACTTGCTGCACAAAGTTGAGTTGCCTGTCAAGTTGCGAGGTGTTGAGTAAAACTACCAGAAGGTCAGTCGTTTGCGTTTCTAAAAATGTAGTGACAACTTTTTCGTCATCGGAGAAACCATGCATGTCATAGATGCCTGGTAAATCGATCAGTTGAACCATTTGGTCACCCACCAAAAGTTTGGCGCTCAATAGTTCAACGGTAAGGCCGGGCCAATTGCCTACTTTTGCATGCGCACCCGTCAATCGGTTGAACAAGGTGGACTTGCCGGTATTCGGCATTCCCAGCAAGGCGACACGTTTCATGGCGCTAGGGCAATACTGCGTGCTTCGTGGCGGCGCAAAATCAATTCTGTTGTGCCTATACGCAAATGCATGGGCCCTCCCAAGCTGGCGCTTCGTAAAACTCGGACCCAGTTACCTGGGCGAAGCCCTAGAGCCGAGAAGCGTTTGCTTAAGTCTGCTTCAACATTTAGCGACACAATGCAAGCCGACTCACCTACACGCAGACCCTCTAGGGTGCGTAGGGCGGTGGCGTTACTTTTTAAAGGTGAAGAATGGGGCATGGCATCATAAAATGCAAATAGGAATGATTTGCATTCGTCAAAAATTTTACCCTATCTGGCATGATCTACCCATAAGCAAAAAGACAAAGTTTGCTTTGGATCAAATAACAAGAGGTTGTCAGCATGGACATTGAAGCGAATTCAGCGCTTTTGAAGAATAAGGGATTAAAAATCACCACCCCGCGCTTGGCAGTGCTGGAGATTTTTCAAAAGAGCAAAGAGCGCCATTTGAGCGCTGAAGATGTATTTAAGGAAGCCTTGTCCAAAGATGGCGACTTGGGTTTGGCCACGGTTTACCGCGTGTTGACCCAACTCTCCGAGGTAGGCTTGCTGGCCGCCACCAATTTTGAAACGGGTAAAACCACCTTTGAATTGAATGAGGGCGGGCACCACGACCATTTGGTCTGTTTAAATTGCGGTTCGGTGATTGAGTTCAACGACGAAGAAATCGAAAACCGACAAGAACTCATTGCCAAGCAGCATGGGTTTCGCTTAATCAACCACTCCATGGCTTTGTATGGAGTGTGCTCGAAGCCGGCTTGTAATGACGTTGGTTAGTTCGGTTGAGTTGGGTGTGGTCGAACCACTGGTACTGCATCACACTTCAGAAACACCCCCAGGTTTTTTATCGCAAGAGGTTCTGGGTGAGGCTTTTTACGCCGCCACCAAAGAACGCGAAATTCCAGGCTTTCAGTTTGGTTATTTAGTGGCTACCAGGGCAGGCGAATCGGTTGCGACTGTGCCGTACTTCTTGACGGATTTCAAGCTCAACACGATGTTGGAAGACGGGTGGTTGAAGCGCTTGTTGGGCAATGCTGGTTTTCGGATGGCATGTGTGGGACATCCTTGTTCCACATTTGGTCAAATTGATGGGACCGTTTCCCCTGATTTAATGCCAGCGGTCTACGAACATCTTAGAAAACTGGCCAGTGTGATCTCCATCAAAGGTTTCCCAGTTGATTTTCCTGCGCCTGGATTTGTGCAGATAAAAGGTTTTCCCGCAGCCATTTTGTATGTGCGAGAGAATTTTTGGGCTAGTCTGTCTGCTAGTCGTCGCAGAAATTTACAGCGTAAGCGAAAAGTTTCTTCCGCGATTAGGTTTGAGATCACACAAGGGTTACCCAGCAAACACCTTGACGAAATTCACGAATTCTATGTGTTGACTTGTTCGCGTTCTTCTATAGATTTTGCCGCATTGTCTAAAGATTACTTTGTATCCACTTCGCCCTTGAGTCACTATGTACTAGCGTATCTAAACGGACAATTGGTGGGATTTATTCAAGCTATTTGTAACCATAAAACTATGGTGGCTGGATACATTGGATTAGATCAAAACTGCAGCAGAGAGCACGGGGTCTATTTTTCATTGGTCATGCGTGCGGTAGATTTAGCTATTGAAAAAAAGTACGAAAAGATTGAATTGGGCGAAACCCATTACACCTTTAAAAAAGCCTTAGGCAGTAAATTAGAAACAAACTATGTTTACTTTAGGCATCGCAATAAATTGGCCCATGCTGTGATGTCGGTTTTTTCGTTTTTATTTGAACCTAGTGAGAAAGAGTTGTTATAGGTGAGCACTCTAAATTTTTTTGTTTAAGCTGATCTGTGATTCATTTTTTTTAATCAATTCGATACGGTATCGAGACTGCATTACTTTTAAGAGCAAATCGCGCTCACATATATTACGCTGAAGTTTTTCTATGAAGAGTATGGCGCTAACAGAGACTAGAAAGAAATTAAAAAATTGAATCCAATCTGTTGGATGTAATTCGTTAAGAGGGCCAAGAATTTGGTAGGGTTTGACAAAATAATAACCCCCTAGTGCGATACTCAAAGCAATGGAAAGTAAGGCTAACTTATAACCATAAAAGAAGGCAATAATCGTACAAGCTACGATGAAAAGGTGAAATGGGGCGTAAGGTTCAACCAATGGATGGATGCCTAGCCGAATCAAAAAAGCTATCAATAAGATTAGTAAGGCTCCGCTTACAGAATTGTTAGGTGAATGCCGGACCCAATTTTTCGAATTTTTAATACGCATGCTTCAACCTCAATCTACAACACATTTAATACACCTTGAAGGTGGTGAACACTGCGTGATGATGTTACATGGTCTCGGTGCAAATGCCTTAGAACTTCAGCGGTTGGTGAAAGATATTCACGCATTAGGATTTAGTGTTGTAGTTCCTCGCATTGATGGCTATACCTTTGAATCCGATTTACAGGAGTGGAGTAGTTGGGTTGAGCAAGCGCAAAATCAACTCTGGAGCTTGCAAAAAAAATACGCAACTGTCTCGTTAGTTGGCTTATCGATGGGCGCAGTGCTTGGCTTAGTTCTAGCGCAAAAGCAAGAAAACAACTTGGCCGGAATGGTATTGCTCTCAACAGCCCTAGCTTTTGATGGTTGGGCTATGCCGTGGTATCGATTCCTACTCCAATTGCCAGCTTGGTTGCCTTTTATTGGGCGATATGAACTCAAGGAAACTGAACCTTTTGGTATCAAAAATGAGGAAATGCGTTCTGCTGTTCGATCTTTGATGAAATCGCATCACATATCTGAATCTGGGGCGGATAAGTTGACCTACGGTCAGATCAAGCAAGGCCAATTACTAGTTAAAGAAGCTCGAAAAAATATCCAAATGACCATTTGCCCTTGCTTGATCATCCACGCGGTAGATGACGAGGTCGTTCATATCCATAATGCAGAATGGGTGTTCAAAAAAATAAAATCAATTGACAAAGAACTTATTTACTTAGGTGATAGTTATCACATGATCACAGTAGATAACGAAAAAGATACCGTTAACGAGGAAACTGCTAGATTTTTAAAAAAGAGCATCAATAAACATACTGGTGTGACTGTTTTTGATGTCCCTTCAATTAAGTCTCCACAAATCAGACGCTTGTTGCGCGACATTCAATCTAAGTTTTCCTAGGCAGCCAAACCAATCCCGCACTTGTCCCTCCAGGCTGCCCACCCAGTTTAGGCTTGTATTCACACCCCACCCAGCCTTGCCAGTTGCAGGCCTTAGAGACTTCATCGATCACATTAAATAAATAGGGGTAGTTGATCTCGCCGATATCGGGTTCATGTCGCTCTGGGACACCAGCAATTTGAAAATGCCCTACGCGCCCTGTAGGAAGGTATTTTCGGATTTTCATGGCGACATCGCCTTCGACGATTTGGCAGTGGTACAGGTCCATTTGCACTTTGAGATTGGGCGCGCCGACTTCCTCAATAATGCTATGCGCTTGGTCTTGGCGGTTTAAATAAAAGCCTGGGATATCGCGGGTGTTGATAGGTTCTATCAACACATCTAAGCCTTGCTTGGCGGCGAGCGCTGCAGCCCACTTTAGGTTGTTGACGTAGGTGGCGTGGTTGCTGGCATGGGTGTGTCCAACGCCTAACAAGCCTGCCATCACATGGATACGCGGGCAGTGCAGTGCCTCGGCATATCGCAATGCCATTTCAACGCCTTGTTGAAATTCTTTTTCTCTGCCAGGAAGGCTTGCAGTTCCTCGTGTGTTGCTGTTCCAAGCTTGGTCGATGCTGGCGGGATCTAAGCCACCAGGAGGTGCATTGAACAACACTTGTTGCAAATTATTAGCTTTGAGTCGTGCGGCCAGTTCTTCTGGGGTATAGGCATAGGGAAATAAAAACTCTACGGCTTTGAATCCATCTTTCGCTGCCACTTCAAAGCGGTCTAAAAATGGGAGTTCTGGATACATCATCGTCAAATTGGCTGCAAATTGGGGCATATAGGTACCTAAAAAAATAGATTCAGAAAATGGTATTGATCAAGCAACTAAGTAAGTAGCTAGGTAGGTGTGACGGCTACCACTTGGCACCAAAAGTTTCGCGCAACTCTTGGATTTGCTTAGGAGTAAGCGGTGTGATGGGGTCTGTTGCCAAATACACCAACTTGGCTGTCTCTTCAAGTTCTTCCAAAACAGCCATGGCGGATGCTGGAGAGTGGTGCCACACATTGGGCCCCAGGCGCGACAACATCACAGCGCGAACAGGGGTTCCTTGTTTGCCATATCTTGTAATGGTTTGCGCGACTGCTTCAGCGGCCTCGACCGCACCTGGTCTGTGATAGTCGATCACAGGCACATGGCCGACTTTCATCACGAAGTAGGGTGTGATAGCGGGCAACAACTCTTGAGCGCTAGCAAAGCTGCTGCGCGTGTCATTTTGAAAGTTTTTGTGAGCCAATGTCAAGCCCACGCAGTGCGTGCTGTGCGTGTGAATCACGCAGTGTGTTTCTGCATCAAATGCAACAGCTGCTTCGTAGATACGTTTGTGCAAGGCAATTGTTTTGCTAGGAGCGTCACCGCTTACGTGGTGTCCATGGACATCTAGTAGAGACAACTTTGCAGGATCTAAAAATCCCAAACACGCATCGGTAGGTGAAATTAAAAAACCGTGTTCTAAACGCACGCTGATATTGCCTGCCGTGGCGTGCACATAGCCACGATCGAATAAGCTTTTGCCAACGCGGCAAATTTCTTCTCGGGCGTTTGATTCGCTAAGTGCAGATGAAGTGGTCAATGCGGTCATGGCTGTTGCGACAAAAAGTTAAAAGCTTTAGTGAAGAAGTCATCGGTACCAAAGTTGCCGGACTTCAAAGTAATGTGCACACCCCCCATCGGTGTGTGCGCATGGCACCAAGGCACACCAGGGTCAATTTGTGGACCGATTTGTAGTTGCTCAATCGATAGAGCTTGCACACATGCGCCAGATGTTTCGCCGCCAGCTAAGACCAATTGGTGAACACCCTGTTGTAGTAATCCACGTGCAATGGCGGCTAAGGCTTGTTCTACTTGATGTCCAGCAGCCTCAACACCGAGTTGCGATTGCACGGCTTGCACGGACTCAGGCGTGGCGGTGGAATACACCAACACAGGGCCAGTCGCCAAATGGCCTTGGGCCCAAGCAAGTGCTTCCTGAACTAAGTCTTCCCAACTGCCTTTTAAATGCAAAGGGTCTATCAAGAAGGTGGGACGACCAGACGCTTTGAAATTTGCCACTTGTCGATTGGTGGCTTGCGAACAACTGCCAGAGACCACCGCTTGCAGACCAGAAGCTTTTGGCAATACGCTTGCTTGCGGTGTCGGCGAGAGACCAAAGTTTTGTGGAAGACCAATTGCCACACCAGAACCCGCCGTCACCAGAGGCATGCCTTTGAGCGCAGGGCCTAAACGCATGAGGTCGTCATTAGAGACAGCGTCGACGATGGCGATGCGAACACCCTGTTGTTTTAAATTAGTAATTTCTTGGCCAATGGATGCAGTGCCTTGCGCAATAGTTTTGTGACTGAGTAAACCCACCTTGCTTTTGCATTGCGCTTGCATCACACGCACCAAGTTGGCGTCCACCATGGGCGTAAGCGGATGGTGTTGCATGCCAGATTCGTTGAGCAACACATCGCCAACAAACAAGTAGCCCTTGAAAACCGTGCGTCCGTTGTCTGGAAACGCAGGGGTTGCGATAGTGAAGTCGGTTTGAAGCGCATGCATCAAAGCTTCTGTGACAGGACCGATATTGCCTTGTGCTGTGCTGTCGAAGGTAGAGCAGTATTTGAAATAAATCTGTTGGGCCCCTTGGCCTTGCAACCACTGCAAAGCTTGCAGCGATTGGTCGATAGCGTCTTGTGGCGAAATGGTGCGCGATTTCAAAGCAACGACTACGGCGTCTACTTCAGCCGATAGGGGGGCGTTAGGAACACCAATCGTTTGAACCACGCGCATACCCGCACGAACCAAGTTGTTGGCTAAATCGGTAGCGCCAGTGAAGTCGTCGGCAATACAGCCTAATAGAAGTGGTTTGGACATTTATTTTTTCGCTTGCGGCAATTCAATACCAGGGAATATTTTGATCACAGCGCTGTCGTCTTCTTTGGCAAAACCCGCTGTCGAAGCTTGCATAAACATTTGGTGCGCAGTGCTAGAAAGTGGAAGCGGAAATTTACTAGCGCGCGCCATGTCCAACACAAGCCCCAAATCTTTCACAAAAATATCGACGGCAGATAGAGGCGTGTAGTCCGCGGCCAGCACATGGGCCATGCGGTTTTCAAACATCCAACTGTTGCCAGCGCTGTGGGTGATGACGTCGTACAAAGCGTCTGGATTGACGCCTTCGCGCAAACCCAAGGCCATAGCCTCAGCAGCGGCTGCAATGTGTACACCCGCTAACAATTGGTTGATGATTTTGACTTTGCTACCCGCCCCAGCATAGTCACCCAATTTGTAGACCTTGCCCGCCATCGCATTCAACATGGCTTCGCATTTGGTATAGGCGGCGGGTTTGGCGGCGGTCATCATGGTCATTTCGCCACTTGCGGCTTTGGCTGCGCCGCCGGAGATGGGTGCGTCTACGTAGAGGAGGCCAAGTTTTTCTAACTTAGCTTCAAGCGCTACCGACCAATTAGGGTCGACGGTAGAGCACATCACAAACACACTACCTGCGCGCATAGCGGCGGCGCATCCTGTGTCGTCGTCATTGGTGCCAAACAACACGGCTTCAGTTTGTGCCGCATTGACCACCACGCTCACCACCACGTCGCATGCTGCGCCGAGTTCTGCGACGCTGGCGCAGGCGTGACCGCCTTCTTTGGCAAACTTTTCAGCGACTTCTTTGCGTACATCGAACACATGCACGTCGTAGCCCGCACGGCGCAATGAGGCAGCCATGCCAGAGCCCATGGCGCCTAATCCGACCAGGCCGACTTTATTTGCAGTGGGTGTCGTCATTTATCAAGCCTGTGTAAGTGCAACCAAGGCCAGCACATTAGCCGCAAGTCCCAAGTCCCAACACGCTTTAAGTAGCGCGTTGGTTTTGTCTGCACCAATCACCGCATCGCTCATGCCGTGGAATTTAGCTTCCAAGGCGGCATCGGTCATAGGACGTTGCACAGAGCCAATCGCATGCTCGACAAATACGTGAATCTTGCGACCGTCTTTGAGGATGGCGGTGACGTCAGCGCTTTCTTCGCGGATGCTGTTGTCTACCGTGGCTTGCACCTTGCGACGCAGGGCGACCACGTCTTCGCGGGTGACGATATGGTCGTCAAATTCTTCTTCCGCTGCACGGCCAAAGATCAAGCCCGCCGCACACCCGTGGTAGACGCTGAACTTGCCTTGCAAGCCGTCCGCTGGTTCTTTTTTACCAGTGAGTTCGAGCACCAAAGAATGCACGCGCAATTCGATGCGTTCCACGTCTTCGGCTTTGACACCTTGCTCGCGCAATTGCACACACGCGTCGATGCTGGGGTGGATCACGATGCCACATGCAAAGGGCTTGTAAGTGTTGAAGCTAATTTCAAATCGTTTGCCAAGTTCATCAGTGACTTCGTTCCAGTTGTATTTGGACGAGACCACTTGCGCCCAGCCGCGTGGCGCTTCGAGCGCTTTCCCGCTTGAAGTGAAACCGTGTTTGGCCATCAGTGCAGACATCAAGCCCGCACGCGCTGCACCGCCAGGGTGGAAGGGCTTGGTCATGGTGCCAAATTGTTCGCGTAAAC
>Ga0209191_1001552_pt1 | contig 15139 bp, 13 predicted proteins | sample S_130626_EF_Meta_FD_187320 | JGI IMG/M metagenome (GOLD analysis project Ga0209191, IMG submission 187320) | Freshwater microbial communities from Lake Simoncouche, Canada to study carbon cycling - S_130626_EF_MetaG (SPAdes) (version 2) | ecosystem: Environmental > Aquatic > Freshwater > Lake ...
CTGCTAACGTAAACCCTAGGGCAATCGCAGAATTAGCAGCCCATTGGAGAGAATCTGACGCAGATCAACGTCAAGGCGCCTTAGATAAAGTACGCTCGGTTTTTGCTCAATATCAAATGATTGCGGGCATGAAAACTGCGGTTGCGCACTACAGCAAAGATTCTGAGTGGTTGCGGGTCCGTCCCCCACTTGTTCAGCTGAGTGCAGACCAGCAAACAAAATTACTGGGAGAATTACAAAAGATGAATTTCAGTATGCCAGGCCTTTAATTTAACAAACACATAATAGGAGACAAAAAATGAAGCTTATTAAAGTAATTGCTGCATCACTCACCATGATGTTTGGCATCGCACAAGCACAAAATATTTCTATCGCAACTGGTGGTACTGGTGGCGTTTATTACCCAATGGGTGGAGGCCTAGCCTCAGTCTTATCCAAACATGTACCAGGGATGTCAGCAACTGCTGAAGTTACAGGTGGCTCAGTTGATAATTTAAAACTTGTTGGCACTGGTAAACCATACGTTGGCTTCTCAATGGCTGATGCTGCTAAAGATGCTAAAGACGGTGAGGATAAATTCAAGGACAAGCCAATAGATTTGCGCAATTTACTCATACTGTATCCAAACCTCATGCACGTTGCTACCGTGGAATCCACTGGCATTAAGACCATGAAAGACCTGAAAGGTAAGCGCGTAAGTACAGGCTCACCTGGAAGTGCGACTGAAGTCATGGCTTTTCGCTTGTTAGAGGCTGCAGGGCTAGATAAAGATAAAGACGTAAAGCGTGAGCGCTTGAGCGTTGCAGAATCTGTCAATGCTGTAAAAGACCGTAAGATTGATGCCTTCTTTTGGGTAGGTGGACTACCAACTGCAGCTGTCACTGATTTAGCAAACAGTCCCAGTATGAAAATTGTCATGGTAGACACTACTGCTGAAGTTCCCGCTATGAATAAAAAATATGGCAATCTTTACTTCCCATCCGTGATTACAAAGCAAACTTATAGCGGTATGGAAAAAGATAATAATGTTGCTGCGGTTGCCAATCTTTTAGTTGTAAATGCTTCTATGTCTGAAGCAGAGGCATACAAAATTGTTAAAGCCATTTTTGATAATCAGCTTGAACTTGTCCGCTCACATGCTGAGTACAGAAATATCAAGCTAGAGAACCAAAAATCGAATGCTTCACCGATTGCCTATCATCCAGGCGCTTTAAAGTACTTCAAAGAAAAAGGTATCAAAGTAAACTAAGTCATATCGGGGTGAGTTAATCTCACCCCTTCTGCTTTAATGCCGTACATAAATATAAAAATAGACTGGTTAAGACATGAACCAAAATGCGATTGACAACGAAACCCAAGAAAAGCTAGACGCCTTCATTAAGCAAGAAGAGGGTGACTCTAATGACTATAAGGGTCTTCTGGCCATATTCATCACGTTAGTGGCAGTGGGCATGTCTTTGTTTCATTTGTATGCGGCTTACTCGATTGTTCCGACCCATCAGCTCAGAGTCGTTCACGTTGCCTTAGTCTTGTTTTTAGTGTTCTTAAGTTTTCCTATTGCCGCTCGTTTTAAAAACAAGTTGATGTTTTGGGATATTTTGTTTGCCATAGGCTCAGTTGCCATCGCTTATTACATTCTGGCTGGTGGCGATGATCTAATGGATAGAAACACCGCCCCAAACTCTACTGACGTCATGGTTGGTATTGCCCTCATCCTACTTATTCTGGAGGGTGTGAGAAGAACGAATGGCATGGTACTCGTTACCGTTACAGTGCTTTTCTTGCTATATGCCTTCTTTGGCAACTACCTGCCCGCCCCATGGACCCACAAAGGTTACGACTTAGATCGACTGGTGGGTTATATGTATATGAGTCTAGAGGGTATCTATGGCACTGCAGTCGACGTCTCTGCAACACTGATCATTCTTTTCACTATCTTTGGTGCCTTTTTGCAATTTACTGGCGCAGGAAAATTCTTCATCGACTTCTCTTTTGCAGCAATGGGCGGCAAATCATCTGGGGTAGGTAGAACGATTGTCCTATCCTCATTCCTGATGGGTGGCCCATCAGGATCAGGCGTTGCAACTACCGTGACAGTCGGCTCCGTTGCTGCGCCTATGCTTGAAAAGGTTGGTTACGAAAAAAATGCTGCAGGTGGTCTTTTAGCTGCAGGCGGACTTGGTGCCATCATCTCGCCCCCAGTATTGGGCGCTGCTGCCTTCCTGATTGCTGACTTCCTCAAAATCTCCTATTTAGATGTGTTGCTCATGGCAACCATCCCCACGATTCTGTTCTACCTTGGCTTATTTGTCATGGTTGAAATTGATGTACGTAAGTACGGCATGAAAAATATTCACTTTCCATCTGCAGAAAGCGCCTGGCAATTAACTAAAAAATATTGGTTTCATTTCTTCTCTTTAATCTCCATCGTGGTGTTCATGATGTTTGGCTTCTCGCCTGTGATGTCAGTCTTTTGGGCAACCGTTGTTTCTGCGCTGTCTAGTATGTTGCGTGAAGATACTGCAATCATTCCGTGGGCCTGGTTTAAAGGTAAAGAACCCATACTTTCTGGTATTTATCAATCCAATTTAGTTAAGGCACTCTCGTCTGGCTCAACGGGCGTATTAGCAATTGCAGCAACGTGTGCGGGTGCGGGTCTGATTGTTGGCACCGTTACCCTCACCGGCCTTGGTCTCAAATTTAGCTCGATCGTAATTCAGTACGCGGGCGGCTCATTACTACTGACAGCTATTTTTACAGCATTGATTGTCTGGATCGTCGGCCTCGCAGTACCAGTAACCGCTTCTTATATTATTTGTGCTGTGATCGCTGCACCGGCTCTCATTAACTTAGGTGTGCCTGCATTTGCAGCGCATATGTTTATCTTCTATTACGCCGTGCTTTCTGAGGTATCACCTCCGACTGCCCTATCACCTTTTGCTGCAGCAGCGATTTGCAAAGGCAATCCCTATAGGACTACTTTGCAAACCTGGAAGTATGTTGCGCCCGCTATTTTGGTGCCATTCATGTTTGTACTCGATAAGTCTGGTGTGAGCTTATTGCTCATGGGCTCGACAGCAGCCTTAGAGCAAGCAGACTGGATGCAGATTGCATGGATTTCATTTACTGCTGTAGTTGGCATCATTTGTTTAGCCGGCGGCTTACAGGGTTGGTTTATTGAAAAAACCAAAGTATTTGAGCGCGTGATTATGGTGATCTCTGGGGTGGCTTTAGCCTATCCCTCAACAGAGGCTGATCTCATTGGTTTCATTGGATTTGCTTTGGTACTTATCACCCAAATCATTACTCACTTCAAGCTTCATCCTCGATCAAGTTAAATACTGACAAAGCATGTCTTTGGATGAATAAAAAATAATCCCGCACATGAGGCGGGATTATTTTTACCATCTACCAGAATCAATTAAACAAATCCTCTAGGTAATTTTTGTCCAAGCTGCTTTGCCTGCGTATTTCTTGACAGCCGCTTCATCAAACTCAAAGCCTAAACCTGGGGTTTTGTGCAAGATGAGATCGCCATTCTTAAAAGTCAATTGTTTGTTAATTAACCTACGGAAATTCAAAACCTGATCATCTAAGAAAAACTCTACAAAGCGGGCATTGGGTGTTGCGGCAACCAAGGGCGCATGTAAGTCATGCATCCAATGCGGACAAACAATGACTCCTTTTAAATCTGCATATGCAGAAATACGGCGCCACTCGGTAATACCACCACAAACTGCCGCATCCGATTGCAAAATAGCGGCCCCACCAGAGTCGATTAACTCCCTAAAACGCCAGCGTCCAGCCTCCATTTCACCGGTGGCGACATTAATCTTCGTTTGGCGAGCCAACGCTGCATGGAGATCAATAGCATCGGGAGAAAAAGGCTCCTCAATCCAGTATGGGTTGTAAGCTTCAAAACGACGAATGTACTCCAGCGCTGTTGGTAGATCACGCCAGGCATTGTTTGCATCCAAAGTAAGTAAAACATCCTCACCTACAGCCTCACGAGCCGCTTTAACTCGAGCTTCTTCCTCTCTTGGGGTAAGACGACCTACTTTCATTTTGACGGCTTTAAAGCCCTGTTTTACGTAGGACTCCATCTCCTTACCCAACTTAGCAGGGGTTTTACCGTCTAGGTAATAGCCGCCGCTGGCGTATGCTGGAACGCGGTCATCCACCACAGATCCCAAGTATTGATGAAGAGGTAATTTAGCAGCACGGGCATTTAAATCCCACAGCGCTGTATCCAGAATCGAGATGCCCCGCATGACTGCACCAGCACGGCCCTGCAAAATAGATTCGTTATACATCTCCATCCACAAACCTTCACTACGATGGCTATTTTGGCCAATCAACTTTGGGGCGAGTAATTGCTCTACAGCAATCTTGGCAATATCACCACCCGCACTCCCAACATAACAAAAGCCAATACCCTCGTTGCCATCCTTACCGCGGACTTTTACCAAACAATAGTGCCGCTCAGAAACTGTACGCGTTGAAAAGGAGGTGACCTTATCCAAAGGCACTACAACTGATGCAACTGATACCGACTCAATAATGGGCATGTGGGCTCCTTAATTCAAAAAATTATTGTATCGATAACTTTTGTTACTTTCCTTGACCCACTTCAATAGAAAATTGCTGCACTACAACATAAAGATCTAAGGGTGAGGCAACAATATTGGATAATTGGGCGGTGAAGAAAAAAGCAAGCCATCTGCCTTACTGGTTGAATAAATCCATCCAAATTATCGGACTCCCTCTTATCGTTCTGATTTCATTACCAGCGTTCGATGTCATCTCCAGCGTACAAGCGCAACAAGCAAGTCAAGATAATAAAACCAGTAAGACTCCTCAGGTAAAGCAGAAGGCTGCCACACAGGGTAGCAAGCAATCTGGCATTAAGTTCAAAGATAGTTCACTCAATCAGACCTCGAAAAATATGAGCTTAAATCCGGAGCTTTTTAAACGGACTGAGGGTGAACATACTGATGAAAGTGGCGCAAACTTAGATTACCGCGTACAACGAGGTTGCTTACGCCGCAGCTTTAATGAGGAGAATCTACCAGCCAATATTGGACTTGAAGATCGTAATCTCAATGATTTTTTCAGAGCCCAAACCAAAGGATTTTTTGATCGAATGCGTGGTAATTGCATTCCCTATGCCTTAGCCCTTGGAAGCCGGAATCGCTTCGAATCTCTGAGCATTATGAATGGACCTCTACAAGATGCTAAGACAGAAATTTGGACATTCACCCGCTCAGCAGCAGGTAGTTTCTTAATTCAGCAAGACTACTTACTAGATGAATCTAAGCGTTTTACTGAAGTTCAATTGCAACTCAGTGATGTGCTATATGACCCTAAAAAGGTTGGTGATAAATTGCCAGTAGAGTTAATTTGGGAATTAAATTCTGTCATCAAGCAAATCTACCCTGAAGAAAACAATGCACTAGAAAATACGAATAGCATCGTTCGCTTGATTGTGGATTTTGGTGACAAAGAGCGTTGGGCGCAAATTTGGGCAGCAGAAATTATTGACCCGTCTTCTAAAGAAGTATTTGCAAGTGCATTTTGGGTCGAGCGTAACGATATTCCTGGGGGCTTCTATACTGCTAATGGAGAATCGATCGAGCGCACATTCTGGACGAATCCCCTGAGCTATCGACGGATCTCTCGGGGAGTTGGCAGTGTTCGTGCATCAAATAAAAAGCTTGCTCCCGCCAAAAGCGGTGCCGCAACAGCCGTAGCACCCAAGCAACGCTACCGCGCGCATATGGGTATTGATTACGCGGCGCCTACCGGAACACCAGTCTTTAGCGTTGCTACGGGTAGAGTGGCGCACCTGGGATTTAGCGGTGCATTTGGTAATCTCATCATTCTGGAACATCCCGGAAATTACCGTACCTACTATGCCCATTTAAGTAACTTCAACGTAGAACTTCAAGTGGGTAACGAAGTACGACGTGGGTTAGAGATTGGCTATGTCGGCTCCACTGGTCGGTCTACGGGACCCCACCTGCATTTTGAATTAAGAAAAGATGGTGTCTACGTCGATCCCTACAGCACAAAAACCCAATTGGATTTGTGGAATATGCGTGATAGCGATAGTGGATTACTAACTAGAGAGATTTTATTGCTGGGGACACCCATCAATAACTAAGGACTGCCAAGTATAAAAAGTGAAAAGGGGTCCAGTGGACCCCTATAATTTTTTTGATACCTTGAGTGCTATCCAAGCACTAATACTGGTAACTTCGAATGCACAATCACTTCGTGTGTTTCGCTGCCTAATAAAATACCTTTAATACCAGTACGCTTATGTGAAGCCATCACAATCACATCTGCCTTGGCTTTCTTGGCACCCTCTAAAATTCCCTCGGATAAATTGCTATCAGAAATATGCAGGGTATTTGCTTTAGTACCAGATCCTAATGCAGCAGCAGCTTTTTTAAAGACATCGGCAGCATACGCAGCGCAGACTTTCTGATGATCTTTCTTAGTAATGCCATAACCCATCGTGCTATCGGAATAGATCATCGGTGGCATTGGATCCGAAACATAGACCAAGGTCACAGCAGCCTTATCTACCTTGGCAAGCTCTGCCACCTTCTTTAAGGACTTTTTACTCACATCCGAACCATCAACCGGTACTAATAAGTGCTTGAACATATTGACTCCTGTTAAATTTGACCTTAATGCCACTTCCTCCATCATAATCCTAATTACTAGCCTGTAAAAGTAGAAAAAGGAGACTTCATTGCTCAAGTACTTAGCGGTATATTTATCATTCCTTTTGTCGCTCGTAGTCATTGATTTAATCTGGCTACTTGGTATTGCCAAAAATCTCTATCGAGACGAGATGGGCTCACTCATGGCTAGCGAACCTAAGCTATTAGCTGGTTTAGGCTTTTATCTTTTATATGCTCTTGGTGCATCGATCTTCGTGATTATTCCAGCAATCTCAAAACAGTCCTGGCTTTATGCGGTGCAATATGGCGCCCTGTTTGGACTCTTTTGCTACATGACTTACGACCTCACTAATTTAGCAGTCATTCGTGACTTTCCAGTTCGGCTGGCATTTATCGATATTGTCTGGGGATCAGCTGTTACAGCAGCCTCTGCCACAATCTCCTACTGGGTAGGTACAAGAGTAGCCTAAGCAGCACTCTCTTCATGAAATTCTTTCGACCAAAACTGCTTGACACCCTTGAGGGCTATAACAGCACCCTCTTTAGTAAAGATGTCTTGGCTGGCATTGCCGTTGGAGTTGTAGCACTGCCTTTAGCTATGGCATTTGCTATAGCTAGCGGACTCAAGCCAGAAGCAGGTATTTTTACCGCCATTATTGCTGGGGGGCTTATCTCGGTCTTAGGCGGCAGTCGTGTCCAAATTGGTGGTCCAGCTGGCGCGTTCATCGTCATTGTGTACGGTATTGTTGAGCACTATGGCTTCGCCAATTTACTCCTAGCCACGGCTATGTCTGGCGTATTTTTATTCTTGATGGGCCTCTTTCATCTAGGGACGCTCATTCGATTCATTCCAGTAGCGGTCATTATTGGATTTACTAATGGCATTGCTGTACTGATTGGCCTATCTCAAGTAAAAGAATTTTTTGGTCTACAAATCGTCAAGATGCCTGCTGAATTTTTTCAATCAGTCCAAACTTTATATGCAGCTGCTGATACGGTTAACCCCGCCGCCTTGATGCTGTCGATTGCTAGCCTGATGCTATTAATCACTTGGAGAATATTTCAAAAAAATCTGGGCTACCTTAGCCACATACCAGGAACAGTCATAACGTTGGCGGTAGCTACTATCTTCACTAGTGTGATGAGTCTGCCCGTGGATACGATTGGTAGTCGCTTTGGCGGTATTCCATCGGGCTTACCTAACTTTGAATGGATTCCGATTAGTTGGGGAACTGCAAAATTTGTGATTGCTCCGGCTATTACTCTGGCCTTGCTGGGCGCTATTGAATCTCTCCTATGTGCAAGAGTAGCTGATGGACTCATTCATGATCGCCATAATTCTAATCAAGAGCTCATGGCGCAGGGTGTTGCAAATCTTGTTACGCCATTCTTTGGTGGTATGCCAGCCACTGGCACTATTGCAAGAACCGTCACTAATATACAAAGTGGTGGCAGGACACCAGTTGCAGGAATTATTCACTCCCTCACATTGCTCGTGATTATTTTATTTGGAGCCCCGCTAGCTACAAATATTCCTTTAGCCAGTCTAGCTGCCATCCTCATGTTTGTTGCTTGGAACATGGGTGAATGGAAAAAGTTCATTGATCTCAAACAATTTCGTCTGCCTTATCGCCTAACTATGTTGAGTGTATTTTTTCTCACAATTATTCTTGATCTGACAGTTGCGATACAAGTTGGCCTTCTGCTGGCTTTTATAACTTTTATCTATCGTATTTCGAGCCTGTCGCGATACGAGCCAGCAAATACTACAGACTTTCCAGATTTACTACAGCATCAAGGAAAGATTGCAGCGTTTCGGATTCATGGTGCCATTTTCTTTGGCGCAGTCAAAATACTAGAGAGTATTGAAAATGAATTACCTTCCCATGCCTTATTACTTGATCTCAAGAATGTAATTTATATTGATGTATCTGGCATGGATGCCATGCTAGAACTTGAAGTCGCCTGCAAGGCAAAAGGAATCAAACTCATTATTTGTGGACTGGCACATCAACCATACGAGATGGCAATTCGTGGGGGACTACTCGAGCGCTTGCCAAAGGATTGTATTTACTCAGACCTTAAAAATGGAATTACCGCTGCCGTTAATAAATAGATGATTTTAATTACGTGCGACAGATTGATCTACCCAACCACTGCGGCGCTCGTAAATTACAAACAAGACGCCCCAGATAACTACAGCAGCATAAGCCCAAACCCACGAAATTTGAGACGCACGTGAACCTGTCAGATCGAGAATAAAACCAAAAATGGCAGGACCTAGTAAGCCACCGCCGAAGCCCATTAAGGAATGAAGTCCCATCGCAGCACCCTTAATATTCTCTTGGGCGCTCACAACTAAACCAGCAGTCAAAGTAGCTGAATCAGCCATGATGAAAATCGTATGCCCTACTGCCAAAGCAATAATTAACCACCAAGACTGTCCTGTCGATAAAGCCAGCGCAACCCCAAATACTGCACTAGAGAGCATGACAAAACAAATCCATTTTTGACGACCTATTTTTAAAGCAATCTCATTTCCGATGATCGACGAGGGAACACCAAAGAAGTTAATTAGGCCAGCTAGCGTAGTAGCCGTTATTAAAAAAGATTCGCCTGAGGTAATCGCACAAAAGCCAAAAAAAGCAACGATCCAACTCCGCGATGCGAACAACTCAAGAGAGTGAGCTGTGTAACCAAAAATAAATCCAGAGGCCGTTTTGTCTTCTAACACTAAACGCCATTTATCCACTGGAAAAATATCTCGTAATCGAATCTGAATAGGACCTTGCCATTTTTCATGAGTAAGCGCAGGAATAAATATAAGGACAATCAAGAAGGCGGTGAGTGGGCCTAAAGCGATTAATCCAAAAACATATCGCCAGCCCAGTGCATCTAATATCCATCCCGAGCATAAATAAGAAAAACCTGTACCAATTCCAAAAAAGGCAGTGTAGAAAGCAATATGCCTTGTGAGCTCACCGGTTTTAATTCGATCAGAAAGAATCTTGAGACCGGGCATATAGGTACCCGCTAATCCTGCCCCATTAAGAGCCATGAATACCAATGCAGTCCAGAAGTTATAAGCAAAAAGACTCATCCCCAGTAAACCGAAAGTAGCCGAGAGCCCACCAACTAAATAGACTTTTTTGGCATCCAGGCGATCCGTTAATGCAGTTGCCAAAGGAACCATCAGCATATAGCCGAGGAAAAATGCGCTAGCGATTAAGCCTGACTGTAAATTACTGAGATGCCACTCATCTTGCAATGTCGTTAATACCACGGCATAACAAGCAAAACCCAGTAACGCACAAGTTTGCGCCATGAGCATGAGGGGTGTGTAACTAGTGGGCTTAAAACGCATAGGGGCTTACTAAAAGATAAGCCATTCTACTCCGCTCATTGGCGTGAAGAGACTTACTGCTGACTGCGATTAGGTGAATCCTGAAAGCCATTGGAGCGGAAAGTGAGTACCAAGGTATCTCTGAAGCCGTGAGGTCCTATCGGCTGTATAGGGGTAGATTCATGAATCATTCTTGCATCATTCATGAGCAATAAAGACCAAGGCTGAGATAAGGTAAATCGTAAGCCTGCGGAACCTCCTGCATCAAAGATACGAGTCTCTCCACCCTTAATACCAACCCGATTCAGCAAAAAGACAGCTACAAAATCAACGCCGTCACGATGCGCTCCCTCTGGTGTTGGTCGCCCAATACCATCAGTTGTATCAATCCGAAATTGATGTGCTTCAACAAACCAAGTAGTTACAGGTTTGACGCCATTAAGCATATGTGCCAATCCCAGCAAAAGAGATTGCCAAGCAGGGTTACTGGTTAGCTGAGTTTGTGAGGGTTCAAACCATCGCTCAATACCGCCATGCAAGGCGTTGTAATCGACTGATTGCCAATGCGCACGATGCGGAGCCATTGTCAGTAAGTCGCCCTTAATCTCATAACTAGCATGACGTCGGAAGCGATAGCGTCCTCCATCCTTTAAATAAGGATCTCTAGGCAAGTCATCCCAGAACTGATTGAGATCTAACAGCTGATTGAGATCTACTCCAGCAATTTTTGCTACATCCTCTGCAGAAAGAATAGTAAAGCCATCATCTCGCAAGGAGTTAGCCACTTCCCTAAGGGAAGTTAAAGGGGGCGACAGAGTAGTCAAGGTCATCTTTTATTGTCTTGCGCTGAGATACATCAAAATCTAATCTAATTGCGCGCCAGATGCTTTCACAATTTTCGCCCATTTAACGATTTCATCCTTAAGCAAGGCGGCAAGCTTTGCAGGCGCAACGGGACTGAGGTCGAGGCCTTGTGCACTCAGCTTCTCACGGATATCAGGACGGGTAAGTACTTTTCCCATCGCAATCTGTATTTTTTTTGTAGCTTCTGAATTTACATCATTCGGGGCAAAAAGAGCGACCCAAACCTCACCAACACAGTCTGGATAGGTCTCAGCAATCGTCGGAATTTCTGGCGCAGCACTTGAGCGCTTAGCAGAACTAATAGCAATAGCTTGTAACTTTCCAGTCTTGATGTAATTCAATGCAGAGGGAAGACTTGCAAAAGCTAATGGGACTTGACCACCCAAGACATCATTGATAGCGGGTGCAACACCCTTATATGGAATATGTTGCATCTCAATACCAGCACTTGTGTTGAGCATTGCTCCAAGCAAATGACTAATCGTTCCATTGCCAGCGGAAGCATAAGATAGCTCACCAGGCCGCTTCTTAGCAGCGCTAACGACATCAGATAAGGTTTTGTAAGGAGATCCTGGCGGCGATACTAAAACATAAGGCGTTGCGCCAACATAATAGAGTGGAATAAAGTCATTAATCGGATCAAATCCAGGGTTCTTATATAGCGATGGATTAATGGCTTGCGCACTATTAATAGTGAGCAACAGAGTGTAACCATCCTTAGCAGCGCGTGCGACCCCTTGGGTCCCAATATTGCCGCCAGCACCCGGTCTATTTTCAACCACAATGGACGCCCCAAGTGCATCACTTAGTGCAGGGGCAATTGAACGTGCGACGATGTCATTGGTCCCACCCGCAGCCTGCGGGACAACCATAGTAATAGGTTTGGAGGGATAGGGTTGGGCAAGCGCTCCTGCAGAAAAAACCCATGCACTAAATAGTGCACTCATTACAAGCTGGTGCTTATGTTTCATGATTTCCTCTGTGATAGAGAGTTCAGTCTTCCGCGAACTTCTCCTACATGACTTTTTAAATCATACAGCTCTTTTGCATCTAGCATAGAGACCTTGATGTTACCAACTCGCTGCTCAATATTTTCTAAATCCTCGTAATTCTTTTCTCTGAATTCAGGATTCAATGCATTTCTTTCAATCGCTTTAAGCTCCTCATACACCTGCGAGAGCTTGAGCCGCAAGAGTAAGCTCTTAAGAGCTGGGATATAGGTAAACAATGGAATTAAAATTACGAGTAATGGAATTACGATCTTCGCAAAACGTCCAATCCAGACTGCCGTCCAGAAAGGCAAATAGCGATGTAGAAATGATGGACCATCCTTCAAATAAATCTCTGCATCAACATGAATAGGAAAATCTAAGCCAGAATCAGAGGGAAATTCTCCAGGCTTTTGTAAATAAGAATGGGTCTTGAGCACATCGTAGGTTTCCCCAAGCAATAGCGTCACTAATGCAGGGCTGACATCATTCTTACCCACCAAAGTAGCAGTAGCTGCCAATACTTGAATATTCTGCCTAGGAAGATCATAGGCAATACTCACTACACCTCGAGGCACTGTAACCTTAGATAGGAATGGGAAAAGATGCATATAAGCATCAGCCTGCTCAAAATTCATTAACCGAATATCAGCCGTTTCATAAAAACTTTTGACGAGCGGTGCCTCAACAGCACTCACCAAAAATATGGCGTCTAGTTCGCCTTTTTTGAACTTCTCCAAAGCCTGCAACGGCTTCAGTTTTTCAGCATAAAAATCCTTTACTCCTAGGCCACTCGCCTCTAGCAACTGGGAGGCTAAGCTTAATGTGCCACTACCCTCATTGCCGATTGAAACGCGTTTACCCTTTAACTGACTCAACAAGCTTAGTCGTCCGCCCTCACTTTTGAAGGCCGACTCTCTGTACCAAACCCATACCGGCTCATAAAATACTCCAGCAATCGATACTAGATTGGAATGCTTTGAGATGTCAGCTACCCCACCCTGCACCATTGCAAAATCAACTCCAGAATTAGGATCATTGATTAAAGCTAAGTTATCAATGGTGCCGCCCGTAGTTCTTAATTTGAGTGATACGCCCTCTTGAGCAAGCCCGCTTTGCAGCTTTTCTCCAAACTGCTGGTATAGGCCAGTTGGAAAGCCAGTAGCCAACTCAATAGACCGAGGAGGTGGAGGAACCAAAATCCAAAGCGTAGCAAAAAGGATGCTCACCAAGATCAAAAAGGCGAGGCCGATCGATAGAGGGTTATAGATATTTTTGCGATTGAAGTTCATAAAAAATCTGCTTGTTTTTTACTATTATGCCCCTAGCTCAAAAATCAGCAATAGGATGAATTTATTCGAATATATTGAAGGCCACCTGCGCTCCAATGGGTCAAAAAGATCGAATTGGGTTAACTAAGGCCTAACTTGATCGATCATTAAGCGGGCATTTGTTGTACCCACTTTGATCGTTTGAGACTTAGATATCAAGTCGCCAGCCTCCGGCATAGCCATCCCCGTTTTGGAAATTCGTACCTCTAGCAAGACTTCTGGTAGTTGAGATATCAGGGCATTGGGACTCATTGCTAAGGCATCATTTAAAACGAAACTCATAGGAAATGCAGTTACTGCGGTTTTGAGGACTGCTACTGGCATCCGCTCACCCGGCTTACGAGCAATCACCATCAAAGTATCACCTGACTTGATCTTAGACTTTAATTCAGGGCTAATATCCACTTGACCACTAACGCCTTGATTACTTATCACTGGTGATTTAGCTGGAGCGAGACCTCCCTTACTCCGCGCCTCGGCAATAGAGGCAGCAATCGTACGAGCCTCCTCAGACTCTAAAGGCAATTGCTTCGCTAGTTTTTCCCAAGACTGCACTGCTGCTTTATAGTTCTGCGCATTAAAATCTGCAGTTCCAGAAAGCCATAAGGCTAGTAAGTTATTAGGGTCTAGTGCCAATGCTTTCTTGATTAGCTGTAGTGGCTTGCCAGTAAAACTACCATTTGCGTTGGCCGCCAATACATCGGCATAGTCCGCTAATAATTGAGGATCCGCATCCACAAAAGATCCTGCGCGAGCATAGGCTTTTTCAGCATCAAGATTTCGACCCAAGATTCGATAGGAGCGCGCCAACATAGCCCAACCTTTGAGATTGTCTGGCTCTTTTTCCATCTTGCCAGCAAATTCAGTAACCATTTTTTCAACAGCTTCCTGACTCATTGGCTTTTCATCATTTCTCTCGGCAATTCGGAAGGCATCACCCAGGCTAAAGTAAAGACCCGCTGAAAGTATCACTATGAAGATACAAATTCCAATAATGGTTTTCTTGGGAGAACCTAAAACTGATAGGTCATCCGCCTCATCAGTATCCTGAAAAAGACGCTGACGCATTTCTGCATGAGCCTGCTCATAGCTTGCGCTATCGACAGAGCCTGATAGTCGATCTGCCTCGAGCTTATCTAGCTCTTCCTGATAAATGGCTGCATTCATCTGGCGACGCGAAGTGGCCAAATCTCTCGCAGGAAAAAAGAATGGGCGTAGCAGTAGCACCAAGACTAAGATCAATAAGAGGATGGCTGGTATCAAAAAGCTAGTCATGTAGATTTTCTGTTGAACTGGATTTTGCGTCCTTGAGCAAGGCATCAATACGGCGATTGTCTTCTGCCGATAGCGTAGTACTGGGCATACCTTGATTTCTGCGACGCAGATAGACTATCAAGCCAATAATGCCCCCGAGCAAAATCACAAAGGGGCCTATCCAGAGCAACCAAGTAATAGGCTTAACGGGCGGGCGATACAAAACAAAATCACCATAACGCTCAACCATAAAGCTCCGAATTTGATCGTCAGTCTTACCTTCTTTAATCAAAATCCGAATCTCTCGACGTAAGTCATTCGCCAAATCAGAGCGCGAGCCTGCGAGAGACTCATTCTGACAAACTAGACAACGCATCTCTTCAGAAATCACAATGAGGCGCTGCTCAGTAACCGGATCATCCGCTAGCGGCACTGCATCCTTAGCAAAGGTTGGATTTAACAAAGCCATAGTTACTAAAGCAAGGATGAAGGATGAGAAAATTCTTTTAGGCATTACTTAAGCTCGCCCAATAAGGGAAGTATTTTCTGATTCAGAACTGCCATTGTGATCGGGCCAATATGCTTAAACCGAATTACACCAGCCTTATCAATCACATAAGTTTCTGGAACACCATAAACACCATAATCAATCCCCACCCGACCATT
>Ga0209191_1001555_pt1 | contig 15124 bp, 14 predicted proteins | sample S_130626_EF_Meta_FD_187320 | JGI IMG/M metagenome (GOLD analysis project Ga0209191, IMG submission 187320) | Freshwater microbial communities from Lake Simoncouche, Canada to study carbon cycling - S_130626_EF_MetaG (SPAdes) (version 2) | ecosystem: Environmental > Aquatic > Freshwater > Lake ...
GCAAAGTCTTAACCACATCAGGATGTGGTGGCAAGTCTGGACTACCAATACCTAAATTGATAATTTGCTTGCCTGCTTTGTTGAGCTCGTCAACTTCGCGCAATTTGGTTGAAAAATAATATTCTCCAATCCCATCCAATCTTTTTGATACTGTCCAATTCATACTTATCCTTTTACAACTTTACCTTTTTTGTACAATCCAAATACTTTGAAATGATTGGTCATCAATTTTAATTCCACCAATAATTTGTCCAATTGTTTTTTTTGCTCAAACTCAATGTCTGCATAAAAACCATATTTGAAAGTACTGCCTGGTATTGGCATACTTTGTAGTTTGCTTAAGTTCGCTCCGCCCTGCGCTATCTTAGCCAATACCTTGGATAAAATACCTTTAGAGTGGTCTGTTTGAAAATAGATAGAGGCTTTATTTGCATCCGCTATTGCTATTTTTTGTTTTGCAGGCACCATGATTAAAAAACGTGTGATATTGTTTTTTAAAGTATGGATATCTGGCGTGATCACATCTAAGTCAAATAATTGCGCAGCCAGCTTACTAGCAATTGCAGCAATATGTTTGCTCTTATTTTGTCTTACCTGCTTCGCGCTTAAAGCCGTATCCTCTGTCTCCACTAATTTCCAATCTTGATTTTCCAAATAATCCAAACACTGAAGGATGGCCATCGGATGACTATGCACTTCTTTGATGTCTTCCAATTTTACACCAGGATACACCAATAGGTTTTGACTTATGGACAAGTACACTTCCCCTATTACTTGTAATTTGCTTTTTTGCAACAAATTATAGTTGGGAAGGATACTACCTGCGATGGAGTTTTCCATGGCCATCACTGCACCATCGGATTGTTTCGAGTCTTCCCCAATTCGAACCACCTCTCTAAAAGTGGCGCATGGGATCACGTCTACGTCTTTACCAAAAAACTGCCTTGCAGCCACTTGGTGAAAACTACCCTCGTATCCTTGTATCGTCACTTTTTTATGCATCCTTCAATCTATCCTTGTTGTTGGTCCTATTTATTGAATAAAAAATCCCGGCTGTTTGAGCCGGGATGGTATATTTAGTTATTTCGTTTATGCTTTTACAAATACTACCCGGCTACTTTGGTTAAAGTAGAAATAAAAGAAAAAGTAAAACCAGTTGCTATTTGCTTTCATCGTGGAACAAAGATAGGCTAAAAGTCCCTAAAATAGCCTAAAACAACAAAGTTTTTTACATTTTACTAACAAGTATTCGTACAAAAAAAGGCACTATGAAACATAGTGCCTTTAATCAATTTTGATCTTCTACTATTTTGTAGCAGCAGAATCAGTAGCAGTTGAATCAGTTGCAACAGCAGCAGAATCAACAGCAACAGCAGCTGTATCAACAGTTGCAGCAGCAGAATCAGTTGTAGCTTCAGTAGAAGCACCACCACAAGCAGTTAAAGCAGCGATAGCGAAGATTGCGAATACTTTTTTCATTAGAATGAGTTTAATGTTTAAATGATACTCTTAATACCCCACATGATAAAAGGTAACCTTGATTTTGTAAAATATTTAAAAACAAGCCATTTTTACCCTAGTTGGGTTACTTTTGTACCCTAATCGTATTAATCTCTTGAAAGCTGAACTCAACGAACAAGCCCTTTTAAAAGGGTTAGCCCAAAATGACTCCAAGGCGGTGGAAACCCTCTATAAAAGTCATTTTAGCATGATTCAGCACTTTGTTACCAATAACAATGGCTCTTTTGATGACGCAAGGGATATTTTTCAGGAAGCAATGATCACTTTGTACGAAAAAGTACAATTAGAACATTTTACCCTTTCCTGTCAAATTAAAACCTATTTATTCTCTATCTGTAAAAACCTTTGGTTAAAAAGGCTTCAACAAATGGGGAAATATAGTGCCCCACTCAGTTCGCAAGAAGAAACGATCTCGGTCGAAGAAGACTTGGATCAGTTTGAGAAAAAAGATGCTGCTTTTGCCATCATGGACCGCGCCTTGAATAGTCTTGGTGAACCATGTAAAAGTTTGTTAGAAGGGTATTATTTAAATAAGAAAGGAATGCAGGAACTAGCAAGTCAGTTTGGATATACCAATGCAGACAATGCCAAGAACCAAAAATATAAATGTTTAATGCGCTTGAAGAAACTCTTTTTTGCGCAATATAATATAGGAGAATAACCATATGGACGACATTCAATTACAGGAAGCGATAGAACGATATTTAACAGGCGACATGTCTGTTGAAGAACGTACTCAATTTGAGGCTATCCGTAAAGCTACGCCTGAGATTGATCAAATGGTGATTGAGCATGCCATGTTCTTAAGAGAAATGGATATTTATGTAAATCGTAAAAATTTCTCAAAACTTAATAAGCAAGTATTCAATCAATTATTGGACGCCGGTACATGGGCACCTGAAGCTGAGCAATCTACTTCAACTAGAGTGGTTCAACTTTGGAGTAAGTATAAGAAAGTCACTGCCATTGCAGCTTCTGTGGGTGGATTTATTGCATTGTTTACTTCTGCTATGATGCTTTTCTTTTTTCCTACTATTAATGGAAATCAAATTTTAGAATTAAGCAAGGCCGTTGAGAAAATTGAACAAAATCAAAAGGTACAAGGCCATTTATTGAACGAAGTAAAAACAAAGGTACCAGAAAACGCAAAATTAGTGAGCGGAGGTTCTGGCTTTTTAATTGATACAAAAGGTTTTGTGATTACCAATGCCCATGTCTTAAAAGGAGAAGGTGCGATTGTTGTAAATAGTTTAGGACAAGAATTTAAGGCAACCATTGTATACAGTGATAAAAATTCAGATTTAGCTTTATTGAAAATCGAAGACGAAGACTACAAACAAACAAAAGCTTTACCATTTACCATTCGTAAAAAGTCAAGTGATTTAGGAGAAGATATTTTTACTTTAGGCTTCCCAAGAAATGACAATGATATTGTATACGGTAAAGGCTACTTAAGTGCTCAAACTGGATACAACGGGGATAGTAATACGTATCAGATTCAGATTAGTGCTAACCCTGGTTATTCTGGCGCTCCAGTTTTCAATGAAAAGAATGAATTAATTGGTATCATGAGCAGTAGACAAAAACTTGCCGAAGGCGTTGCTTTTGCTATTAAGTCTGATAAATTATTTGATTTGGTGCAAACATTAGAGGAAAATGAATTGACCAAAGACCTCAATGTTAAATTGAACAAGCAAAAAGTAAAAGGATCTAAGAACCGCAAAGCGCAGATCAACAACTTCAAGAATTACATCTACAGCGTTCGTGCTTTTGACTAAGTCAAGACAGTTTTACAAAAAAATACTAAAAAACTTTTACAAGAAAGTACTCATTAATTATCCCAAAGATTTGTAGGATATACTTTCGCATCCACCAAAGCATCTATACTCGCTTTTACGCCTGGTGCATCTTCTTTATAAGTTACACCAAACCATTTTGCGTTCGTAGGAATCACTTTGACTGCGCCTAAGTCCAATGTTTTGAACCTTCCTGCCACAAAAGGAATATAAAATTCTGATTTTAATGCCTGCCCTTCCCTAGCTAAGAATAATTTAAATTCTGATGCACATAAATCAATAAAGCCTGGTGCAAAGCACATAAAGTTCATACTCACTCTTGTATCTTCTTGCAGTGGTGTTTCAATTCCATCTTCTTCAAACACAATACCAGCGCCTTCTTTTCTGTAAATTTTAGTACGCTCATTGATCGTAGTTAAATAACCTGCTGCATCCAAACTACATACGCCCCTACTCACTGTGCCGTTTTCACTTAATGTATTTGAAAGTTCATAACCCAGAATACAATATTCTTTTTCGGAACATGTTGTGGTTAAAAAAGTATACGCTTCTACAAATGCTTCCTGTCCATAATAATCATCTGCATTGATCACGGCAAATGGTTCATTCACCACCCCCTTTGTGCAAAGTAATGCGTGTGCTGTACCCCAAGGCTTGGTTCTTTCTTGAGGAATGGTAAAGCCTTCTGTATATTGATCTAAGGACTGGAATACATATGCGATCTCTATCTTGCCTTTTAATTTTGGTTCTACTACCGCCTTGAAAGCATCTGCAAAGTCTGTTCTAATGATGAATACCACTTTACCAAAACCCGCTCTTATGGCATCGTAAATCGAATACTCCATAATCGTTTCTCCACTTGGACCGAATCCCTCGGTTTGTTTCATGCTGCCATATCTACTTGCCATCCCTGCTGCTAAGATCACTAAAGTCGGTGCACTCATTTTTCTTTATTTAATTGTAATTTCACGATCCATTACGGTCGTCAAAATTAGTTGATTTATCTTAAATATAAAATTTTGCATATCAAGCCCTCTATTCAACCCATCTTATCCTTTAGTCCATCCCAAAAAGTGGATCTATTAAGACTGGACCTCTTGCATCCAATTGTAAGTGGTAATAAATTTTATAAGCTTAGATATTATATTGAATTCGCATTGGCAAAAGGGGTTTCAACAGTAGCTAGTTTTGGTGGACCCTTTTCTAACCATATTGTTGCATTGGCCTATACAGCTAAAGAAGCTGGACTAAAAAGCATTGGTTATATCCGAACAAATGCCGATGAACCTATGACGCCTAGTTTAAAAGAAGCGAAGGCTTATGGGATGGAATTGGTTTATTTAGGCAGGACGGATTTCCAATCTAAAAAAGAGGCTATTTTACAATCAAGTGAACCGATAACTGATTGTTATTATATTGACGAAGGTGGTTATGGCACTATTGGGGCAAAAGGTGCTGCCACCATTTTTACAGAGCAGGATACATCCCATTATAATTATATTATTTGTGCTGTTGGCACAGGTACCATGCTTGCTGGTTGTGTCAATGCTGCAAGTCCTAATCAAAAAATTATCGGCATACCAGTTTTAAAAAACGAAGGCAGTGTCGAAAATGAAATCAATACATTGTTAGTTAATGATTATAAAAAAAATAGACCCTACACTTTGATGCATCAGTTTCATCAAGGGGGCTACGCCAAAACTAATCCTATGATGATTGATTTTATGAATAGACTTTGGGATGCAGAAAAAATACCAACTGATATTGTATATACCAGTAAATTATTATTTGGGACGGAGCAATTGATCAAAGAAAATTATTTTGAAAAGGCCGCTACCATCTTAGTCATACACAGTGGAGGTTTACAGGGGAATCGATCTTTGCCGGAGGGTAGTTTGAAATTCTGTTAAACTAATTCACAATTAAAGATGGATTCGAAATGATGCTTTATTTTTTGCTTCACTTCCTCGTAATCTACTTTTTTTCCTAATTCTTTTTCCAAAGAAGTCACGGTCTTTCCTTGTATCCCACAAGGTACAATAAATTCAAAATGGGATAAATCGGTATTCACATTTAAAGCAAATCCGTGCATGGTGATCCATCGACTACACTTAATCCCCATGGCACAAATTTTTCTTGCTACAAAGGGATCCTGTGGGTCTAGCCATACGCCTGTTTCTCCTGCACTTCTTTCTCCTTTTAATCCATATTCTGCAATCACTTGGATAATCACTTCCTCTAAGCTTCTTAAATACCAACCTAAGTCTGGCTTGAATTTATCTAAGTCAACAATCGGATAGCCCACCACTTGTTGCAAACCATGATACGTAATATCTCCCCCTCTATTGATATGAAAATACTCAATGCCCAATACTTTTAATTGTTCATCAGAAACCAATACATTGGACCTGTTACCATTTTTACCCAATGTAAAAACAGGTGTATGTTCCACTAAAATTAAACGATGATCAGTTGCCGCATCAGATGCGTCCTTCCCTTGGGTTCTAGCTTCTGCCTTTTGCGCAACAGCTTCTTTCAAGCGTTGTTCTTGGTAATCCCAAGTTGGCTGGTAAGATTGAATGCCTAAATCTTCGAAAATTACTTGTTGGCGCATAGAACAAAGTTACAAACTAAGCGGCAATAACTTACTTTTGCATCATGGATAACCAACAAAATGAAGAGCTACAAATAGAAAGCGAAGATGTCTATGAAAAGCTGACCTATATCGTAGATAAAGGGCAGGAACCTATGCGTATTGACAAATGGGTTCAAATGAGAATTGTGGGGTTAACAAGAAGCAAATTACAGAATGGGATTGAGGGTGGATTTTTAACAGTGAATGGCAAAGTGGTTAAAAGCAATTACCGCACCCGTCCGGGAGACGAAGTGGTATATATGAGCTATGTCAACCCCGACTACACCGAATTGAAGCCAGAGGAAATGGCATTAGATATTGTGTATGAAGATGATGCCATCATGGTGATCAATAAGCCATCCAATATGGTGGTGCATCCTGGCATTGGAAATTACACAGGCACTTTACTCAATGGTGTAGCATTTCATTTATTGCAGCAAAATCCAAATTTAAACGAGGAAATCCTTCCAAGATTTGGCTTGGTGCATCGAATAGATAAAAACACCACTGGTTTAATTGTACTTGCAAAAACACCCGAAGCTGCTAGTCATTTAGCCAAACAATTTTTTAACCATACAGTTGAACGAAAATATGTTGCTTTGGTTTGGGGGAATATGGAAGAAGATGAAGGCACAGTAAATGCGCACATCGCTAGACATAAAACTTTCCGTAAAATGTTTGACGCCTACCCTGAGGGCGAAGTTGGAAAGCATGCCATCACGCATTATAAAGTGATTGAGCGTTATAATTATACCACCCTTGTATCTTGTGTATTGGAAACAGGTAGAACACATCAGATCCGTGTGCACATGAAACATATTGGACATACTTTATTCAATGACCAAGAATATGGTGGAGATAGAATTTTAAAAGGGACTATTTATACCAAGTACAAACAGTTTGTAGACAATTGTTTTGATGCATGTCCTAGATGTGCATTGCATGCAGCAACCCTTGGATTTATTCATCCAACCACCGAGGCCATGATGCGCTTTGATAGCCCATTGCCTTCGGATATGGAAGCAGCCATTACCAAATGGAAAAATTATAAAGCCGCAGCACATACTTAGTATTCTTACTACTTAATTTAATTAGACAGGAATTATTTCAGACGAAAAATTTATTCCTAAATAGTAAACCTCATAAAAAAGCCGCTTCGAAATCGAAGCGGCTTTTTACTTTGAAATGAATTCAAATTATTTTTTGTTTTGACTTGCAGCCATTGGAGACAATCCAATGGATTGACCTCTAGAAAAACCTTTTGACTTGAATAAGGCAAATTTACTTGGCGCAGACACATTTGGCCATTTGTTATTGCTCTCATCAATGTCAGCAGTTTCACGCATTGGATCTAATTGAATAGATACCGCTTTCTTACTTGTCAAGAACACTTTAGTTACTTTGTTCTCGTTCTTTCTCCAGATTTGTGCTGGTAAACGTTGTGTTTCTTTAGTACCATCTTCAAAAGTAAATTCAAGGATAATTGGCATCACCAATCCACCCTTATTCAAGAAGCTTACTTCGTATAAATTAGCACTTGCATATTTTGCTTTCTCCGCATCTGTTAATCCTTCAGCTGCAGGCATTGCCATAGCTGGTTGCTTGGTAACAGAATCGTAAGGCTCTAAACCTCTATCATATCTCCAATAGAAATCACGTAAGCTTTGATCTACATCTGTTAAGAATACAATGGACTTATCGTTTCTATTTCTGATTTTTGAAATGTCTTCAAAGCTATTTACTTCTGGTTTTGACAAACCTCTTGGTCCCATTGTTCTTGCACCTGGTGCTGTTGCAGATGCATCATACACTGCATGCTTCACTGTGTCAATCGCAATATCTACAGGATCGATACTGTAGAACCAACCTCTCCAGAACCAATCTAAATCTTCTGCACTTGCATCTTCGATTGTTCTAAATAAATCCGCAGGTGTTGGGTGTTTAAATGCCCATCTTCTTGCGTATTCTTTAAATGAATAATCAAATAAGTCACGACCCATGATTGTTTCACGTAAGATATTCAAACCAGTTGCTGGTTTCGCATAAGCGTTTGGACCAAACTGAATGATATTTTCACTGTTCGTCATGATTGGCTCTAATTGATCCTTTGGCAATTTCATGTAATCTGCAATTGCAAAAGCAGGACCACGACGACTAGGGAATTTATTGTCATACAATTCTTCTGTTAAGTATTCAACATAGGTATTTAAACCTTCATCCATCCAAGACCATTGACGCTCATCGCTGTTTACAATCATTGGGAAGAAGTTATGACCTACTTCGTGAATGATCACACCTAACATGCCATTCTTAGCTGCTTGTGTATAAGAACCATCTTTTTCTGTTCGGCCATAGTTGAAACAAATCATTGGGTATTCCATACCGTTAGAAGCTTCAATACTTTGTGCTACAGGATATGGATAAGGAATAGTGAACTTAGAATAAGTCTTAATAGTGTGTGCTACTGCTTTAGAAGAGAAAGGACGGTATAAACCATAAGCCTCTTTTCCATAAGCACTCATACACATTACTTTCTTGCCTTCTACATTTGCAGCTAAGGCATCCCAAATAAATTTACGGCTTGATCCAAAAGCAAAGTCACGTACATTTTCTGCATTGAACACCCAAGTTTTTTGAGTCGTTGCTATTGTTTTTTCTGCTTTCTTAGCTTCTTCTAAAGTCACTACCTCAACTGGTTCAGATGAAGTTTGTGCTTTATTCCATCTAGCCAATTGAGCTGGGCTCAATACAGCAGGATAGTTTTGACAAGCACCAGTCGCCATGACAACGTGGTCACTAGGAACAGTGATCGCCACTTTATAATTACCAAAAGTCAAAGCAAACTCACCTCTTCCAGTAAACTGGTGGTGTTGCCAACCTTGGAAATCAGAATACACTGCAAGACGAGGATACCATTGTGCCATCGTGAATAAGTAGTTTCCGTCTTCTGGGAAGAACTCAAATCCACCTCTACCAGCTACAGTTAATCTGTCTGTGATTTTATAATTCCAATCTACTTTAAAAGCAAATTTTTGACCTGGCTTCAATGCTGTTGGTAATTCAACACGCATCATTGTTTTGTTCACCGTGTATTTTAATTTAGCACCTAATAGGTCTGTGATTTTTAAAATATTCACGCCTAATCCATTGTCGCTTTTTTCTTCTTCTAATTTGTCAATCATTGCAGGGCTCATGCCTCTGCCCATTGAACTGCCATCAGGATAGCCCGCATTTTTTGTGGTGCTATGCTCGTTCTCATCCAATTGTAACCAGATATAGGTTAACACATCAGGTGAATTGTTGAAATAAGTAATGGTCTCGGCACCATGCAACATCAAATTCTTTTCATCCAAAGTTGCTTTAATGTCGTAGTCAGCTCTTTGCTGCCAATACTTTGTTCCTGGTGCACCACTCGCCGTTCTGTATTCATTTGGCGTTGGTAAAATAGTACCCAATTGTTCAAACTTGTTTCCATGGTTAGAACCTGGATTGTTGCGGATATCTTGCGCCATAACTGTCAATGCAGTCAAACACATGATACCAAATGACAATAATTTCTTCATTGTTGTTTCTTTTTCGAGGTTTAAAGAGATCCGAATCGATCTATGATCATACGTAAAGATAAGCATATCGCTAGGATAGAACCATACCTTACATATATTTTTCTAGGCAATTTAAGCAAAGATACCAAGCCATAAGACAGGCCTAAAATCACCATTACAATCAAGATTTGACCTATTTCAAGGCCTATATTGAAGGAGAATAAGGGGCCTAGCAAGGAATCCTCCTTCCCCAAGAGGCTTTTAAGATAATTACTAAACCCTAGCCCATGGATCAAACCAAAAAAGAGTGCCAATCCATAATGGGCCGAAAAGCGTTCTTTAAACTCAAAGTCCTTCACCCAAAAATTGGATACTGCCGTGATTAAGATGGTCACTGGAATGAGGAACTCAATCCAATTAACGGGAATATCTAACAAAGAAAGGGTACTTAAGGCGAGTGTTAATGAATGGCCAATCGTAAAAGCAGTCACTAAAATCAAGATCTTTTTCCAATCCGACCAAACATAGCGCAGGGTCAATGCCAATACAAATACTATATGATCTACCCCACCTAAATCAATAATATGCTTGAAACCAAGTCTTAGATACAAAAACAGCTCGTCCATAAATGAATTTTTCTGGTGTTAAATTAATGAAGACCTTTGTAACCACAAAATAAACTACTATGGCTTGGATTGGTTTGAAACATTGGATGGTATGGATGCTGACTGCTATGCACCCCTTTTATATCTCAGTGGTAGAAATTGAACACAATGCAAAAGATGCCACCATTGAGATAAGTGCTCGTACCTATACAGATGACTTAGAGAAAATGATTCAAAAAGAATTCAATGTGAAGTTGGATTTAAGCCAAGCAAATCAAAAAGAACAGGCCAATAAGTATATCAACTTATACATGCAAAAAAAATTAGCACTGCAAACCGGTGGTGTAAAATATAAGATGGACTTTGTAGGTTACGAGATTCAGAAAGAAAGTACTTGGAGCTATTTTGAAATTAAAGCAGTGAAGCAGGTAAAACAATTGAATGTTTTTTGCGAAATCTTATTTGGGATAGATCCAAATCAAATTAATATTCTACATACCACTGTGGGCGGTGTCAGAAAAAGCTACGAGTTGGCAACCCCTAAAAATACGACCCAGTTTAATTTCTAAGATTCAATTTATAAGACCTACTTTTTTAATTCCATCAATACATAAGGGGTCAATTCCTTATCTCTTGTCTTTGGATTTAAAAACTCCAAAGTCAATAATGTGACATGGAACCTGTTGCCTTGATATAAGATGGTAGAGTTCGGAAAGTCTATCAATACTTGTTGAGCAGGCTTGGCCTCGACTACGATCCATTGCCCTTCTTTTAATTGACTGCTGTCTTTTATGACCGGAAAAATATGTTGCCCATAAAAATGAAAGGCATTGCTATTGGGCATTTTATACAGCGCTGCTTTTTTAATATCCCATTTTTTTTCCTTTGCTACTTTAGCCAATGCATTCCCCCACTGGTATTGCAATAAATGAGGATAAAAGAAACTGTTTAAAATTAAGTTGAGTCCTATCATTAATACTAGACTCATGTTGATCCATCTTTGGATCAGGAATTGCTGACTGAATCCAATTTTTATCATTGTAATAAATGTGCCAAAAAGAATCGCAAGACCCAATAAACCCATTTTCCCAAATGGGATATTAGCAATCAAACCCATCGCAACCAATAAAATCATAAAAATAAAAAGATGGAAACCGAAAAACCATTTTATCCATTTATGCAAACGATCCACTTGTTCTAATAAAGCGCCCATATGCGCAGCAGTAAGAATTGCAGCCAATGGAAAGACCACAAAAATATAATGTGGTAATTGTGCTTGGCTTCTGGATAATACTAGATAGGTTAATAAAAAACCAAAAAAACTAATTCGTTCTGTTTGTACATTAAAAAACCCTTCCTTGAATATTTTAATCAACTTAACGATAAAGGCCCAGATAAAAATAAAAATCCAAGGCAAAAAACTCCATAACATATTCTCCAAAAGAAAAGTTGGATAGCTCATCTCATGGTAATAATTTTCGCCTGTATACCTGCCAAAACTTTGGGTCCAATAATAAAATTTAAGCCCCGATTCAATGGGTATATTGTTGATTAATTTACCTGGTTGTAAATCAAATTGTTGGTACAATCCCCAACTCATGGGTATCAATAAAATGCCAATGATCAATATGCCTAATAGATAAATTGGCTTGAAAAAATAAGCCCATTTTTTTTCAAAAAACCATTGTGGCGCAAAAGCTAGAACAGGCACTACTAGTGCGATAGGCCCCTTGGTCATCATGCCCCCAGCAATCGCCACCATCGCCCAAACAAAATCTTTGAAGGCATTAGATGAAGTCCATTTTGCGATCAGCCAAATACTTAAAGCAACCCATCCCATCAACATGGTATCCGTTCTTACATCATGGGCAATTAAAAAGAAGGCTTGACAGCTTGCTAAAATTAAAACCGCCAACTCTGCAACCCTTTGATTGTACTTTAATTGCGCGAATTTAAACGTAGCATACAAGGCTACAATCAAAAATATAAAAGAAGGTAATCTATAGGCCCAGTCATAAATACCAAAAATTTTCATGGATAAGGCAGACAACCAAAAAAGCATGGGCGGCTTGTCTAAATAATCTTTCCCTAGATCATATATTTGAAGAAAGCTATTACGCTCCAACATCTCTCTACTGATAGACGCATATTGTGCAGCATCAATGTCCATTAAGGGAATACAAAACACCCCGACCAATTGAACGCCTAATATTGCAGCGAGTAAAAGCCAGAATGTATTTTTATTCATTATTTATTTTTAATCTATTAGAGACTTAGCGTCCTTACTTCTTAGGCTTGTTTAAATTGAATTGGACCTACCCATTTTAAATAGGCCTTTGCCATTGCAAATCCTGAAACCAATCCAATGATAGTTCCGCCAAGAATATCCAATGGATAGTGTACACCAACATAAACTTGTGCAAAAGCAATGATTCCAGCCCAAACAAAAAAGAATCTAGTGTATTTTTTTTGTGTGCTTCCCCATGTCATAAAAATAAACATCGCTAACCCAAAATGATTGGCGGCATGTGAGGATGTGAAACTAAATCCGCCTGAACAATGGTCCAATAAAAGTCTAGTCTTCCCCATTAAAGCAGGATCATTACAAGGTCTCAAACGATGAAAAAATGGCTTAAATACACTACTGCTAATTTGATCTGTCAGCCCTACATTGATTAATGCAAACAAAAGCCATTTCAAGGTTTTCCAACCAACTTGATATATCATCCAGCCTAATAGTCCAATATATAAAGGGATCCAATTATTGGAATGCCTGGTCCAAGGCAGGACAGCGTCTAATATAGGATGATGCCATACCCCATTGATTTGGTAAAACAATGCCTGGTCGATGTCCTTAATTTGTTGAAAAATACTTAGCCCCATGCGGTAAAGATACAAGGAAGTGGAAAAATTTAAAGTAAATTTGCATACCGATTTATTTTAATATTTAGCTATGTCATTAATTAAGAGCATTTCAGGTTTTAGAGGCACCATTGGTGGTCGCCCTAACGATAACCTCACACCAATCGATATTGTAAAATTTGCATCCGCATATGGCACCTGGTTGATCAGAAAATCAGCTGGAAAAAAGAAAGTGATTGTGGGACGTGATGGAAGAATGAGTGGATTGATGGTAGAAGCCTTGGTAGAACAAAGTTTATTGGCCCTTGGGATTGATGTGGTGCATTTAGGATTAAGCACGACACCTACTGTAGAAATGGCCGTGGTATTTGAAGATGCCGATGGTGGCATTATATTGACAGCCAGCCATAATCCAAAAGAATGGAATGCCCTTAAATTATTAAATGAGCAAGGTGAGTTTGTAAGTGGTGAGGAAGGTAAAACCATTTTAGCTTTAGCAGAACAAGAAGATTTTGTATACGCCCATGTGGATGCGATGGGTGAATTGATTGGTGATGATAACAGTTTATCAAAACATATTCAAGCCATATTGGAACATCCATTGGTCGATATCTACGCAATCAAAAAAGCAAATTTCAAAGTGGTGGTAGATGCCATCAATAGTTCTGGTGCATTTACGGTGCCTGCACTGTTAAAAGCGATTGGTGTAGAAGATATTGTAGTATTGAATGCCGAAATGACCGGAGATTTTGCACATAATCCAGAGCCACTTAAAGAACACTTAACCGAACTTTGTGATACCGTTGTAAAAGAAAAAGCACATCTAGGTATCGCAGTGGATCCCGATGTGGATCGTTTATGTTTTGTGAGTGAGGATGGTAATTTATTTGGAGAAGAATATACCTTAGTAGCTGTTGCGGATTATATTTTACAATACACAAAAGGCGCTACTGTAAGTAATCTATCTTCTACCAGGGCTTTAAGAGATGTCACAGAGCAACATGGATGCACTTATTTTGCGAGTGCTGTTGGCGAAGTGAATGTGGTAACAAAAATGAAAGCCGAAAAAGCAGTCATTGGCGGAGAAGGCAATGGTGGTATCATTGTACCTGATTTACATTATGGTAGAGATGCATTAATTGGTATTGCACTTTTCTTATCACATCTTGCAAAATCAGATAAAACTTGTTCCAATTTAAGGGCTAGTTATCCTGCTTATTTTATGAGTAAGAAAAAGATGGACCTGAATGCCAACCTTTCATTGTCAACGATTTTTGAACAATTGAAAAATGAATTTTCGGCCTACCCTATGAATGATGTAGATGGATTAAAAATAGACTTTGAAAACGAATGGGTACATTTAAGATCAAGCAATACAGAACCAATTATGCGCATTTATACTGAAGCAAAGACACAGGAAGCTGCAGATGCATTAGCGGATAAAATTATTCAGCTGATCCTTAAAATTCAGTAATTTAGCAATCATGCAGAGAATTTATTTTGATAATGCAGCGACTACGCCGCTTGCGCCTGAAGTATTAGAAGCAATGATGCCTTATTTGACGGAAAAATTTGGCAATCCCTCCTCTATTTATAGCTATGGCAGAGAAACAAGATTGGCCATTGAACAAGCAAGAAAATCTGTTGCAAAAAACTTAGGCGCCAAGCCTGCTGAAATATTTTTCACAAGTGGTGGTACAGAAAGTAGCAATACGGTTTTAAATGCTGCTATCAATGATTTAGGTTGCAAGCATATCATTAGTTCTCCGATAGAACACCATGCTACTTTGCATACGGTAACCCACTTAGCAAAATTACATAACCTTACATTAAGCTTTGTACAAATATTACCGAATGGTCATATCGATATGGACCATTTGGCAACATTACTTGCAGCATCAACTGAAAAAACGATTGTAACGATTATGCATGCCAATAATGAAATTGGAAACATGATTGACATGGCAGCTGTTGGTCAACTTTGCAAACAACACCATGCTTATTTTCATAGCGATACGGTGCAAACCGTAGGTCACTTTCCTTTTGAATTAAGTCAGCTACCTGTTGATTTTATCACTGGTGCTGGACATAAATTTCACGGACCTAAGGGCGTAGGTATTTTGTATATTAACGAAAATGTAAAGATCAGCCCCTTGGTGCATG
>Ga0209191_1001558_pt1 | contig 15096 bp, 15 predicted proteins | sample S_130626_EF_Meta_FD_187320 | JGI IMG/M metagenome (GOLD analysis project Ga0209191, IMG submission 187320) | Freshwater microbial communities from Lake Simoncouche, Canada to study carbon cycling - S_130626_EF_MetaG (SPAdes) (version 2) | ecosystem: Environmental > Aquatic > Freshwater > Lake ...
GGATTCGTCACTCTATTTTTGGGGGAAAATCACCCCATAACCTAACGATTTGATAACGCTCAACTGAGCGCACGATAGCCTTAGGCGGTGTCCACACAGGTAGAGCAGCTAGAAGCGGCAATCAAAGCCGCCCTTGAGCGAGCACTCAATGCTGGCTCACTATCTGGACAAATCCCGGCCACCATCAAATTAGAGCGGCCCAAAGATCGTGACCATGGCGACTATGCAACATCTATTGCATTACAACTAGCAAAGCCGGCCGGTAAGAATCCGCGAGAAGTCGCACAGATTATTTCTGACTTACTAACGGGCACTGAAGGAATATCAAAGGTAGATATTGCGGGCCCAGGATTTATTAACATAACTCTTAACCGTGCTAATCAAGCCGAGTTAGTAACAACAATTCTTAAGGCGACTAAGGATTATGGAAAAGGTAAGGCGCTCGCAGGTGTGCGCATCAATCTTGAATTCATCAGTGCTAACCCAACGGGTCCTCTCCACTTAGGTCACACCCGTTGGGCAGCCGTGGGGGATTCTCTAGGCCGAGTACTAAGTGCTGCCGGGGCAGATGTTAAACGCGAGTTTTATATTAATGATCGTGGAAACCAAATGGATTTGTTTGGAGCATCGGTTGAAGCTGCTGCTTTAGGTAAACCAATTCCAGAAGATGGTTATCAAGGTGCATACATTGCAGATTTAGCTAAAGAAGTTGTTGCAAGTGATGCATCAATTACTTCTTTGCCTGAGGGTGTGCGCCACTCAGCATTTCGTGAAGCTGCTTATGCGCTGCAGCTAAAGGATCAGCAGAGAGTTTTAGACACATTTGGAACACATTTTGATGTGTGGTTTTCAGAGCGCTCATTACATGATCAAGGCGCAGTTGAGCACGGCTTAGAGAAGTTGCGCAAGCAAGGCCATGTATTTGAAGAAGAAGGTGCAATCTGGCTTCGTACAACTGACTTTGGAGATGACAAAGATCGCGTATTAACTAAATCTGATGGCTCACTTACTTATTTCTCGTCTGATACCGCTTATTACATCAATAAGCGCGAGCGGGGCTTTGACATCTGTATCTACATGTTAGGCGCAGATCACCATGGTTATGTGGGTCGCTTAAAAGCTATTGCTGCATGTGCTGGTGATGATCCTGAATACAACATCCATGTGCTGATCGGGCAACTTGTAAAAATTATGGAAGGCGGGGAAGAGGTAAAACTCTCCAAGCGCGCCGGCACGATTATTACTTTAGAAGAGTTGGTAGAAAAAGTAGGCGTTGACGCTGCCCGCTATACATTGATTCGCTACCCAGTAGATACACCAATGGTGATGGATATCGATATCTTAAAGCGCAACACCAATGAGAACCCGGTGTACTACGTTCAATACGCCCACGCTCGCATCGCAGCTGTTTTGCGAAACGCTGCTGAGCTCAAAATTCCTGTGGACCTTGGAGCTTTTGATTCATCGCAGTTGGTCCATGATCGTGAAAATGAATTGCTCGGAGTGCTAGCTGAATTTCCTCGCGTGGTGCAAAGCGCGGCTGAATTACGCCACCCTCACCGCGTTGCTCGTTACCTAGAAGAGTTAGCCGGTACGTATCACGGCTTCTATGCAGACTGCCGGGTTCTGCCAATGGGTGAAGAAAACCCATCTCCATTACACACTGCCCGCCTATTACTCTGTGCTTCTACGAAACAAGTAATTCAAAATGGTTTAGATTTATTAGGCGTTCGTGCACCGGAGAGGATGTAGATATGTGGTCCTCTCATGTTAAGACTGGCACAGAGTTAACAATCTCTTCTATTTCAGCAACAGCATTAGCTAAAGAATTTGGCACACCGGCCTTCATCATGGATGAAGCAGATTTTAGAGATCGTGCAGCTGCATGGAACACAGCCCTAAGTAATGCCTTTGAAAGTAATGCTGGCACTGTTTATTACGCAGCTAAAGCCTTCATCTGCGTTGAAGTTGCACGCTGGATTAAAGATATTGGCATTGGTATTGATGTGTGCACAGGTGGGGAATTAGCTGTTGCCCTTAAAGGTGGAATTGATCCTGCCAAGATTGAAGTGCATGGAAATAATAAATCTGTAGCTGAAATTGAAAAGGCTGTGGCTGCTGGTGTTGGCACAATTGTTATTGATTCACTCTATGAAATAGAGCGAGTTGCGGCCGCTGCTGCTAAACATGGTGTTGTCCAAAAGATCTTGCTGCGTTTAACTCCAGGAATTGAAGCCCACACCCATGAATCAATAGCCACAGCCCATGAAGATGTGAAGTTTGGTTTCTCAATTGCAAGCGGTGCTGCATGGAGTGCAATTAAAGAGGTGCGTAAGCACCCAACTCTTGAACTACGTGGTTTTCATGCCCATATCGGTTCACAGATATTTGAAAATGACTCTTTTGAAATAAGTGCTCAGCGCCTTATTGCGTTGCTGGCTAGATATCGTGATGAGTATTCAGTAGAACTTCCTGAACTTGATTTAGGTGGGGGATACGGAATTGCTTATTTGCCAGGGGAAAATTCTTTAGATCCAGTATCAACGATGAGAGATTTAGCGGCAGTTGTTAGTGATCAATGTGCAGTGCATAAGCTTTCTATTCCACGAATCTCAATAGAGCCGGGCCGTGCAATTGTTGGTCCAACAATGTTTACACTCTATGAAGTTGGAACAGTTAAAGATGTCACTTTGGAAAACGGTGCAATTCGCCGATATGTTTCCGTTGATGGCGGCATGAGCGATAACTTGCGCCCGGCTTTATATGATGCTCAATACTTTGCAGCACTTGCCAATCGCACCAGCACAGCTCAAAAGGTTTCCTCACGCATCGTCGGCAAGCACTGTGAAACTGGGGATATTGTCATTCGTGAGATTAATTTAGAAAGTGACATTGTTCCTGGAGATTTATTAGCCACCCCAGCAACAGGTGCATATGGGCGCAGCATGGCAACTAATTACAACCATGTGCCACGACCACCAGTAATTGCAGTAAAAGATGGAAAAGCACGCGTGATTCTGCGCCGTGAGACTGAAGCTGATCTGTTAGGGCTAGATATTTAACGCCGTTACAGGCATCTGTGAAAGAATAGCCCGCATGAGCGCAGAGCTAAAGACAATATCTATTGGCATGCTCGGCTGCGGTGTGGTCGGCAGCCAAGTAGCTCGCCTGCTCCAATCTGATGAACAAGAGCTCTCTGAGCGCTCTGGCGCATTACTCGTTCTTAAAAAGATTGGAGTGCGCAGCAACGCTGCCCGCGAAGGCATTAATCCTTCAATGATTACAACAGATTTGAATTCAATCGTTAATGATCCAGAGATCAATATTGTTATTGAAGTAATGGGTGGCATTGAGCCAGCACGCACATTGATCCTAGAAGCTATAAAAAATAAGAAATCTGTCATTACTGCAAATAAAGCGCTGCTTGCAACACATGGGCATGAGCTCTTTAATGCAGCCGATGCGGCAAAAGTAGATCTTTATTATGAGGCAGCGGTCGCAGGTGCTATTCCAATCATCCGTTCAATGCGTGAATCACTTGCCGGTGATCAAATTACTCGTGTAATGGGAATTGTAAATGGAACAACAAACTACATACTTACAAAAATGCATGAAGAAGGCCGTGCCTTTAGCGATGTATTAAAAGAGGCGCAATCATTGGGTTATGCAGAAGCTGATCCCACAGCAGATATTGAAGGACATGATGCTGCAGCTAAAGCTGCGTTGCTAGCCAGCCTTGCTTTTCACAGCACGGTAACTATTGATGAGGTTTATTGCGAAGGTATTTCTGCAATAACTATTGATGATGTTAATGCTGCCAAAGCAATGGGATCTGTCATCAAGCTTCTTGCAATTGCTGAACTGACTGTTAAAGACGAGATTTCTGTGCGCGTGCACCCAGTGATGCTTCCAAGTTCTCATCCGTTGGCATCAGTGCGAAATGCATTTAATGCTGTCTATGTTGAATCAGAGGCTGCAGGACAGCTCATGTTCTATGGCCGTGGAGCTGGCGGTGCACCGACAGCATCTGCAATTCTGGGTGACCTAGTTGCTGTTACACGTCACCGTGCTTATTCAACTGTTGGATATGGTGAATCTGACTATGCCGACCTTGATATTGCACCTGTCGGTGATGTTAAATCGCAGTTCTTTGTTCGCTTGCATGTGGCTGATAAGTCAGGTGTTTTGGCGGCGATTGCTCAAGTATTTGCTAGTGAAAGCATCTCTATTCAAACTGTGCGCCAAGCAGGTCTCGGCAGTGATGCTGAATTAGTTGTTGTCACACACGCAGCTACTGAATCATCCCTTAAGGGCTGTATCAAGAAATTAACTGATATGGATATTGTCAGCAAAGTTGAATCTGTAATCCGTGTTGAAGGGGTAGTTGCCTAAATGGGAATTTTTGGAAACAAGAAAAGCGGAGCCCATCAATGGCGCGGAGTTATTGAGGAATATCGCCACCGCTTACCAGTGAGTGCAAATACTCCAATTGTTTCCCTGCGTGAAGGTGGCACACCACTTATCTATGCATGCAATCTTTCAGAGATGCTTGGCAATAACGTGTGGATTAAATATGAAGGCTTAAACCCAACGGGTTCTTTCAAAGATCGCGGAATGACTATGGCGATTTCAAAGGCGGCAGAAGATGGCGCTAAGGCTGTGATCTGCGCATCAACTGGTAACACATCTGCTTCAGCTGCAGCCTATGCCGTTAAAGCTGGTATGACACCAGCAGTGTTAATTCCAAAGGGAAAAATTGCAATGGGCAAGTTAGCTCAAGCAGTTATCCATGACTCAACTATTTTGCAGGTCAATGGCAACTTTGACGATTGCTTAACACTTGCTCGCGAATTATCAGAGAACTATCCGGTTGCACTTGTTAACTCAGTTAATCCTTATCGCATTGAAGGACAAAAGACTGCTGCCTTTGAAGTTGTGGACATGTTGGGCAATGCTCCAGACATTCACGCACTTCCTGTCGGCAATGCTGGAAACATCACTGCTTATTGGAAGGGCTATAAGGAGTATTACAAAGATGGCATGTCATCACAGTTGCCACAGATGTATGGATTTCAAGCTGCAGGAGCTGCTCCAATAGTTAAGGGCAAAATTGTTAAGAACCCAGACACCATTGCAACCGCTATTCGTATTGGTAATCCTGCTTCTTGGGCTCAAGCTGTGGAAGCTCGTGATTCTTCAGGCGGTGTGATTGATTCAGTCACCGATAAAGAGATTTTGTCTGCCTACCGTTTAATTGCAGCTAAAGAGGGAATCTTCGTTGAGCCTTCATCTGCTGCAGGTTTAGCCGGACTTATTAAGTATAAAAAGGCTGGAAAGCTGCCTAAAGATAAGACAATCGTTATTACTGTTACTGGCCATGGCTTAAAAGATATTCCTTACGCACTTGAATCTGCGAAAAAGCCGGTTGTTGTTCCAGTCAACGTTGAAGCTGCAGCAAAAGCGCTGGGTCTTTCCTAAGAGTTCATCATGAAGCCAACATTTAAAGCCCAACCCATGCAGGTGCAAGTTCCTGCAACAAGTGCCAACTTAGGTCCTGGCTTTGATTGCCTCGGTTTAGCTCTGACAATGTTTGATCGATATATCGCCCAAGTTCAAGATGAACCAGGAGTTGATGTTGATGTCACTGGTGAAGGTGCTGATGATGTTGCAAGAAATGATAAGAACTTAGTTATTAAGGCGATGTATAAAGGTTTTGAATTCCTTGGTGGAAAACCTCGCGGTATTGCACTTCGCCAACTCAACGTTATTCCCCATGGCCGTGGTCTTGGATCATCAGCCAGTGCAATCGTTGGTGGGTTATCACTTGCCCGCGCATTAGTTCTAGGTGGCAATGAGCGAATGTCGGATGAGGCGATGTTAGTCCTTGCCAATGAAATGGAAGGCCATCCAGATAACGTCGCAGCTGCAATTTATGGCGGGGCAAATATTGCTTGGCAGGATATGCAACGCGGTGTAATGGTTGCCCAATCTGTTCATATTGATGTTGACGCCAGAATCGGTGCTCTTGCTTTTATCCCAGCAACTTCAGTTGCGACATCAAAGGCTCGAAAGATGTTGCCAGAGTCAATCCCGCATAGTGATGCGGTTCGAAACTCATCAAATGCTGCGCTATTGGTGCATGCCTTAGCCCAGCGCCCAGATCTGCTTCACACTGCCACTCAAGATTTCTTACATCAGTCATATCGCAAAGATGCAATGCCGCAATCATTTGCACTTCTCACAAAGCTTCGAAATGCCGGTGTTGCTGCATTTATTTCAGGTGCTGGACCAACTGTGTTGGTTCTTCACACTGGTGGCCCAAGTGAGGCCGAGGAACTTCGCAGAGCAGCTGGAGATAAATTCATTGCAACTGAGCTAGGTATTGCCCGCACAGGAGCCAGCGTAATCTCTGCGTAATTCTGGAGATTTTGCGAATTAGCACCTTCGGGTGCTAACCTTGGGACATCTGAACGGCCCTTATCTAGCGGCCAGCAACACATCAGGTAAATCTAAAAAACATCCACGGCTTAACGGGATATATCTAAAACCTGTTGACCTATATAGAAAAGAAACACATGACAACAGAAATTGAACCTGTACGTTCGAATAGTCCAGAGCTTTCTGCAATGACCCTGCCTAAGTTAAAGACAGTAGCAACACAACTTGGTGTAGATGGCGCAGCAAAGATGAAGAAGGACGCACTCGTAGAGGCGATCGCTGATTTACAGGCCAAGAATCGCGAAGCTGCTAAAGCTGAACGCGAAGCTCGCCGCGAAGCACGCAATAAGAGCAAGAAGGATGCCAAGAGCTCAAACAACTCTGCTTCAAATGAAGATTCAGATGATGATGGCGAAGAGTCATCACCACAAAGCAACACCGAGCGCGGAAACCGCAACGAGCGCTTTGATCGCAATGACCGCCATGCGCGAGGACGCGATCGCAACCGTGATCGCAACCGTGATCGTGGACCACGCGAAGAACGTGAACCAGTTATTGGTGAAGACGATGTCTTAGTACCAGTAGGTGGCTTACTCGATATTCTCGATAGCTATGCATTTATTCGCACAGCTGGTTACCTTCCAGGACCAAACGATGTCTATGTTTCATTGCAGCAAGTGCGCAAAAACGGGCTCCGCAAGGGCGATGTTGTAACAGGCCAGGTTCGCCAACCTCGTGAGGGTGAAACTAAGCAGAAGTTCAACGCACTTATTACTCTTGAAACAGTTAATGGAATGACTCCAGAGGAAGCGCGTAACCGCGTTGAATTCGGCAAGTTAACTCCTCTTTATCCTCAAGAGCGCTTGCGCCTTGAGACTGAGCCAAACGTTTTAACCACCCGTGTTATCGATCTGATTGCACCAATTGGTAAAGGCCAGCGCGGACTTATTGTTTCGCCTCCTAAGGCTGGTAAGACAATGGTTCTGCAGTCAATTGCAAACGCAATCACAACTAATAACCCAGAGTGTCACTTGATGGTTGTTCTAGTTGATGAGCGCCCAGAAGAAGTTACGGATATGCAGCGCTCAGTTAAGGGTGAAGTTATTGCTTCAACTTTCGACCGCCCAGCAGATGACCACACAACAATTGCAGAACTTGCAATCGAGCGCGCAAAGCGTCTTGTGGAACTTGGTCACGATGTAGTTGTTCTTCTTGACTCAATCACTCGTTTGGGCCGTGCATACAACATCGCAGCCCCAGCATCAGGTCGAATTCTCTCTGGTGGTGTTGATTCAGCAGCTCTCTATCCACCTAAGAAGTTCTTCGGTGCTGCTCGTAATATTGAAGATGGCGGATCACTTACGATTCTTGCAACAGCACTTGTTGACACAGGTTCTCGTATGGATGAAGTTATCTTCGAAGAGTTCAAGGGAACTGGAAACATGGAGCTCATCCTTGATCGCAAGATGGCTGATAAGCGCATCTTCCCTGCGGTTAACGTTGTTGCTTCAGGTACTCGTAAGGAAGAGATCCTTATGGGTTCAGAAGAGCTCAACATTGTGTGGAAGCTACGTCGTGTTCTTCACGCACTAGAGCCACAGGCTGCTTTGGAACTGCTGCTCGAGAAGATGAAGGGCACAAAGTCCAACGTCGAGTTCTTGATGCAGATCCAGAAGACAACCTCTGGACCTGACGACTCAAAGTAAGCGTAAATTTCGTAAATCGCGGGCAATCGCCTACGATTTAGCTCTGTTAACCGCCCGTTTGGTTCACCCTTAAGGGACCCAAGCATTAAAGAAGGAATAACCATGAAGCCAGAGATCCACCCAGAGTACAAAGAGACCCAAGTAACTTGTGGTTGCGGCGAGAAGTTTGTTACCCGCTCAACAGTTGCAAGCGGTTCAATCTATGTTGAAGTGTGTTCTGTATGCCACCCGTTCTACACCGGCAAGCAGCGCATCCTTGATACTGGTGGTCGTGTAGCTAAGTTCGAAGAGCGCTTCGGTAAAAAAGCAGCTAAGTAGCTTTCTTAAAAAACCGCATCGCAGCCTTAACGGTTGCGGTCGCGGTTTTTTTATTTCCCAAACGAAGATTTCCAACTAGAACAGATAAGGAGAAGCCAATGACTAGTGATCGCTTTGCATCCGCCCATGAGATGGTGCGCGAATACGCAGAACTTGAAGCAAAGATGGCTGATCCTTCTATCCATGAAGATCAAAACAACGCCCGCAAACTTGGACGTCGCTATGCCCAACTTGGTCCAGTAGTTGCTGGCTTTAAGGCATGGAAATCTGCAGAAGATGATTTAGCAGCAGGTAAAGAGTTAGCGGCAGCTGATGCTGATTTTGCATCTGAGATTCCAGCGTTAGAGGCAACATGTGCACAAGCTGCTGAAAAGCTAGAAGAGCTCTTATTGCCACGTGATCCCAATGATGATCGCGATGTGATTTTGGAAGTCAAAGCAGGTGCTGGCGGTGATGAATCAGCAATCTTTGCTGGTGATTTACTGCGCATGTATATGCGTTATGCAGAAAAGCACAATTGGAAAGTAGAAGTTATTGATGCCACTGAAAGTGAAATGGGTGGCTATAAAGATATTTCAGTTGCTGTTAAATCAAAGGGGACTGCAGCACCTGGTGAATCTCCTTATGCACGATTGAAATTTGAAGGTGGAGTGCACCGTGTTCAGCGTGTGCCAGAGACTGAAAGTGCTGGACGTATTCACACTTCTGCTGCCGGCGTATTGATCTTGCCTGAAGCTGAAGAAGTAGATGTTGAGCTCAATATGAATGATGTGCGAGTTGATGTTTATCGCTCATCAGGTCCTGGTGGACAGTCGGTTAACACAACTGACTCTGCTGTGCGTTTAACTCACGTTCCAACGGGCATTGTGGTCTCATGTCAGAATGAAAAGAGTCAGCTACAAAATAAGGAATCAGCACTTCGTATTTTGCGTGCACGCCTTTTAGCTGACGCCCAAGAAAAGGCTGAAGCTGCAGCATCTGCTGAGCGAAAAAGCCAAGTGCGCACGGTTGATCGATCAGAGCGTATTCGCACATATAACTATCCAGAAAATCGCATTAGTGATCACCGTGTGAATTACAAGGCAAATAATTTGGATGCGGTTATGAATGGCGATCTTGATGACATGATTCAAGCACTTCTGGATGCAGACAAGGCTGCACGTTTGGCGAGCACGAACTAAGTACATGGAGATCAAAAGCCTGCTTCGTGTCTCCAAAGCACAGTTAGCAGAATCAGGCATAAGTGAAGTGGATGCTGAACACTTACTTGCTTATGTTCTTGGTTTATCGCGCATGGATTTGCATAACCCAGTATTAATTGAGTCCACTCTTGCGACCATGAGTGATATCGATGTCATTGAGGAACAGTTCTTTACTCTCCTTGATCGCAGACTCAATCACGAGCCTTTGCAATATCTCACTGGCGTTGCACCATTTCGTTACCTAGAAATTCAAGTGGGTCCAGGAGTTTTAGTTCCTCGACCTGAATCAGAGTTATTAGTTGAAGCGGTCCTGCAACATATTGCAAACTTGCCAGCCCCTGTCAGCGTTATTGATTTAGGTGCTGGCTCTGGTGCACTCTCTCTTGCAATTGCAACCGAGGCACCAACTGCGCGAGTCATTGCAGTTGAAAAATCACCAGAAGCGCTGGTGTGGCTAAAGAAAAACGTCTCAGTTATTGCCGAAAACGTGCGAGTAGTTGAAGGTGATGTCGCAGATGTTTTGCCAGGAGTGAAATGTGATGTGGTGATTGCTAATCCACCATATATTCCAGATTCACAACACTTGCCACGAGATGTGGCCGGCTTTGAGCCTCATATCGCCCTATTTGGCGGGCCAACTGGAATGGAACTTCCACGCATCTTTATTCAAGCTGCCGCCAGATTGTTAAAACCTACAGGGGTATTGGTTATCGAACATACAGAAGAGCAAGCAATTGCAATTGCAGGGGAGTTGGCCGTAGATTTCGAAGATATTGCACTCCATGATGACCTTGTCGGTCGTCCTCGTTGGACAAGTGCGGTGAGGAGGTAATCATGGGTAAAGAAGTAGATCTTAAAAAAGGCGAACTGAGCCGTCACGTAAACAAAGCTCTAAAAGCAATCTCTGATGGTTACATCATTGCAATTCCTCTAGAGCATAGTTATGCATTTGCTTGTGATGCCTTCAAACATGATTCAGTTCGTGCCATGAATGTTTTGCACGGATCACCGCTATTTACCTCTGCACAAGTCCTCGTGGGAAGTGCAAAAACAGCCCAAGGAGTCGTCCGTGAAATCACCCCAGAGATTTCAGCGCTCATGAAAAAGTTCTGGCCAGGCCTTCTCTCACTTAATTTAAAACCACAGTTGGGTTTGAGTTGGGATTTGGGAGATGCCAATCAACTTGATCGCATCAGTATCCGTACTCCAAAGAGTAAATTTGCTAAAGCTTTATTGGCAGAGAGTGGACCATTGGCTGTTACAAGTGGATCAAGAATAGGAATGCCAGCACCTAAAGAGCTCAGCGACATTTTTGTTTTGCACTCTGATCTTGCCTTCCAGTTCAACAGCGGAAAACTGCGCCAAGGAGCACCAACCACAGTTGTAGAAGCCGATACTGAAGGTGTCCGAGTGTTGCGCGAAGGAGCCATTTCGCTGGCTGAGATACAGGCAATATCACCGAGCGCGCGCCTAATTTAAGACCTCACGATAAGGTTGGGCTATGTCTACTTACTACGGCCCAGATTTCGATGCCCTCAGCAAACAAGATCCAGTGATTGCTGCTGTTCTGCTTTCAGAAATGTCACGTCAGCAAAAGAACTTACAGCTGATCGCATCAGAGAACTTCACATCACCGGCAGTACTTGCAGCTATTGGTTCAACACTTTCAAATAAATACGCTGAAGGTTATCCAGGCAAGCGTTACTACGGCGGATGTGAAGAAGTAGATAAAGCCGAGAGCCTGGCGATAGAGCGGGCTAAATCTCTTTTCGGTGCAGAACATGCAAATGTTCAACCACACTCTGGGGCAAGTGCAAATATCGCCGTTTATCAGGCATTTACTAAGCCAGGAGACACGGTCATGGCGATGTCTTTGGCGCATGGTGGTCATCTAACTCATGGATCACCAGTTAACTTTTCAGGTAAATGGTTCAACATTGAGTCATATGGCGTGCGTAGCGATAATGAATTAATTGATTATGACGAACTACGCGATAAGGCCATTGCAACTAAGCCAAAGATGATTTGTTCTGGAGCAACTGCGTATCCATCTCTGATTGATTTTGAGAAAGTTCGGGCAATCTGCGATGAAGTAGGGGCAATCATGTGGGTAGATGCTGCTCACTTCATTGGTCTAGTTGCAGGTAAAGCTATTCCTTCACCTGTTCCTTATGCAGATGTTGTTTCTTTCACAACACATAAAGTTTTGCGTGGACCACGCGGGGGAATGATTCTGGCTAAAGCCGAACATGCTGCAGCAATTGATAAATCAATCTTCCCGGGTATGCAGGGTGGACCGATTATGTCTGCAGTAGCTGGCAAGGCTGTGGCGTTAGCAGAGTGTGCAACACCTGCGTATCAAAAATATGCCAAGGATGTAATTGTTAATGCCCAAGCATTAGCAAAAGCACTTGAAGCAGAAGGCATGCGCGCAGTATCAGGTGGCACACAAACTCACTTAGCGCTGATGGATATTCGCAGCACCGGTGTAACTGGAAAAGTTGCTGATGAGCGTTGCGGGGCAGCTGGAATTGTAATGAATAAGAACTCAATTCCTAATGATCCAGAGAAGCCAGGAATTACAAGTGGTGTCCGTGTTGGTACACCATCAACAACGACTCAGGGAATGGGCGTTGAAGAGATGGCGCAGATTGCCACTTTAATTGCGCGAGCAATCGCCACTGATGATGCAACTGCTCATGCAGCAATTAAGAGCGAAGTTCATGCTCTTACAGCACGCTTTCCTATTTACCAGGGGTAATAAGAGCGCATGCGCGAGTACTTAGTAACGTTGCTGATATCAGCAGCGCTGTGTTATCTCATTACTCCTCTTGTCCGTACTCAAGCAATTCGATTTGGTGCAGTGGCTGGAATTCGTGGACGCGATATCCACACAACCCCAACTGCGCGCTGGGGTGGAGTTGCAATGTGGATTGCCATGGCGATCACATTCATGATTGTTAATCACTTACCTCTAGTTGGTAAGTCTTTTGGCCATGAAGCCCAAGGCATCTTTTTGGCCTCAACTGCCATTGTCTTACTCGGAATGGCTGATGATCGCTTTCAATTAGATGCCCTAACAAAGTTAACCGGGCAGATCTTTGCTGCAGGAATTCTGTTGATGTATGGAATTCAGATTCTGTGGTTACCAATTAATGGCGTGATTACGCTGCCTCCAAGTATTGGCCAGTTAGTCACGGTCCTAATTGTTCTAGTCATTATCAACGCCGTGAATTTTATTGATGGCATGGATGGGCTAGCTGCGGGCATTGTTGCAATCTCTGGAATCGCCTTCTTTGCCTTTGCTTATCTTTTAGCTGTTGATTTTGGCTTTAGTCGCGCTGGTGCACCATCGCTGACAACGGCTGTATTAGTAGGTCTGTGTATTGGTTTCTTGCCTCATAACGCTCATCCAGCACGAATTTTTATGGGTGATAGCGGATCAATGTTCCTTGGCCTACTACTGGCATCTGCTGCAATTACTTTGACTGGCCAAGTTGATCCAAATGCAATCTCTGCTGAGTCACGCGGCCCAACTTTGTTGCCACTGTTATTGCCATTTGCAGTTCTTGCAATCCCACTTGTTGATCTCTTACTAGCCGTTGCACGTCGAGTCAAAGCGGGTAAGTCTCCCTTTGCACCCGATAACGAACACTTGCACCATCGTTTACTCAGTGCTGGTAACTCACAGTTAAAGACTGCATTCATCTTGTATATGTGGACAGCAACGATTGCATTTCCTGTTACGGTCCTAGCCTTTGAGCCATGGTGGGTTGCATTAATTACTGCCGTTGTTCTAGTTGCGATTACACTTTTAGTTTCCAAGAAAAGTAAAAAGGCATTGGTATGAGCAGTAACGAATCAAAACTTCTGCGCGCCGCTTTCATTCCCACCTTCTTAACTAGCGGGTTTGCAATTTTGATTTCTACTTTTGTCAAAGGTTTCCCAGGTTTTCTTGGTGCTGTCCTTGCACAATTTGTAGTCATTATCTTTTTCATTATCCATATCGCTGTTTCAAGGATGACGAGAAACCTTGATCCAATTTCAACTATGGCCATGGCGCTTTTTTCCTACTTTGCAAAATTATTCGCACTTGGCCTCTTGCTCTGGGCAATTGCTAAGTTCACAGATCGCTCAACAATTGATCGGACCGCCTTTGGAATCACTGCCGTTGCGCTCACGGTGGCTTGGTTATGGGGCGAGATTGCTAGTTTCATGAAATTGCGCCTACATTTGCCTCTCCCGGGATCGAAGGAGTAGCTCATGTCCAGTCGTGAAGAAAATGCAATGTGGTCGATCTTCGGCTACCTGCTTTCAGGTCTGCTCTTTTGGGGCGGGATTGGTTATGGCCTTGATAAGTGGTTAGGCACCGCCTACCTCACTCTTATCGGCCTTTTGGTTGGAATTAGCGGGGCGATCTACCTGGTCTGGCTGCGATTTGGCCGACAGTGAGCCGTCCCACCATGTCCACGCCAGCTTTCGATTTCTCAACTGAGCCTGACCTCGCATAGGGTTACACCCGTCTTACCTTCCCCGTAGTACCCCGTAGCAAATGATTCCAAGAGGAGTAAGCGTGCGCGATTTATTGCGTTCAGGCGCAGAAGGTGGCGGATTTGTCCCACCTAGCAGCGGCGACTTCGAACTCCCTCCAATTTTTGGCGACAACGTTTATACAACTAAACCAATTGCTTTAGTTTTTCTCTCAGTAATTTTAATTTCAGCTTTTTTCATAATCTCTTCACGCAAAGCAGCAGTTCTACCTTCTAAGCTGCAATTTGCCGGTGAATCTGTGTATACATTTGTTAGAAATGATCTAGCTAAAGATGTTATTGGACATGACTTCCTGCGATTTGTTCCTTACTTATTCACACTTTTCACTTTTATTTTAGTTAACAACCTCTTTGGAATCATTCCACTGTTGCAGTTCCCATCAATGTCGCGTGTTTCTTTCCCTTACATTTTGGCGCTGACTGTTTATCTAGTTTTCCACTACGTGGGAATTCGCAAGCAAGGTGCAATCAAGTATTTCAAGGACATCATGTTCATGCCTGGAGTTCCAAAGGCTGCATACATTCTTATTACACCTCTTGAAATCCTCACATTCTTCTTAGTGCGTCCACTGACGCTCTCACTTCGTTTGTTTGCAAATATGTTCGCGGGCCACTTGTTGTTGCTCGTGTTTATCTTGGGTGGAGAACATCTATTCCAAGGAGTTATTGGTTTGAAGTTGATCAGCCCGTTTGCCTTTGGTATTGGCATTGTGTTGACCTTCTTCGAATTCATGGTCCAATGCTTGCAGGCGTACATCTTTACTCTGCTAGCAGCTCTATACATCGCCGGCGCCCTTGCCGACGAGCACTAATAGGAAATAAGGAGAAATAAATGGAAGGCACACTCAACCTCGTTGGTTTTGGCCTCGCAGCAATCGGTCC
>Ga0209191_1001559_pt1 | contig 15094 bp, 11 predicted proteins | sample S_130626_EF_Meta_FD_187320 | JGI IMG/M metagenome (GOLD analysis project Ga0209191, IMG submission 187320) | Freshwater microbial communities from Lake Simoncouche, Canada to study carbon cycling - S_130626_EF_MetaG (SPAdes) (version 2) | ecosystem: Environmental > Aquatic > Freshwater > Lake ...
CTCAGCTTAATATAAAGACTGACAATATTATTGGTAAAGTTTCACTGATTGCAAAGAACGAACAAGGTTATAAGAATTTATTAAAACTTTCCTCTAAGTCTTATCTTGATATTAACGCAACTGATGCACCTCACTGTTCAATTAAAGATCTATTAGACTACAGTAGTGGTCTCTTTGTTTTATTAGGAGGAAATCACACCTTAACTTCTCAGCTTATTCTTAATAATCAGGATAAAATATTTTTAAATAATGTAAGTAAATTAAAGTCTGCATTTAAGGATAATTTATTTTTTGAAATACAAAGACATAATGAAGTTAATGAAGACAGAATAGAAAATTTTTTAATTAACAATTCAAAGTCTTTAAAAGTTCCAATTATAGCCTCGCAAGAAGTTTTTTATATTCATCAAGACATGCATGAGGCTCATGATGCATACATTTGCATTGGTCAAAAAGCTTATGTGGAGGATAAAAATAGAATTAGTTATTCAGATCAACATTTTCTTAAGAGTAATGAAGAAATGCTTAAATTGTTTGCTGATTTACCAGATGCTTTAGAAAATAATCATAATTTAAGATATCAATGTCTTTATCGACCATTACCAAGCAAACCTTTGCTTCCAAACTTTACCTCAACTTCTTCAACTGAGAAAAATGTTGATGTTGTACTACAGGAGCTAGCACAAAAGGGATTAGAGATAAGATTAAAAGAAGTTATTTTAAAAAATATTAGTGATCCAAAACAGATTGAAGAAACAAAGAAGATTTATGTAGATAGATTAAATTACGAGGTAAAAATGATTAGCCAGATGAAGTTTTCTGGTTATTTCTTAATTGTTTCTGATTATATTTTGTGGGCTAAAAATAATAATATTCCTGTAGGACCTGGAAGGGGATCAGGCGCTGGATCTTTAGTTGCCTGGGCATTATCTATTACTGAATTAGATCCAATTAAATTTGGATTAATCTTTGAACGTTTTTTAAATCCAGACCGTATTTCAATTCCAGATTTTGATATCGATTTTTGTCAGGAAGATAGAGATAAAGTAATTAATTACGTAAAAAATAAATATAAAGGTGGAGTTGCGCAAATTATTACATTTGGAAAACTTCAAGCTCGAATGGCAATCCGTGATATTGGTCGTGTAATAGGTCTTCCTTATAGCGTTGTAGATTCCCTTTCAAAAATGATCCCCTTTGATCCATCAAGACCTCTTTCATTACAAGAGTCTGTTGCACTTGAGCCAAGAATACAAGAGGCGCAAAAAAATGACGTTAAGATCGATAAATTAATTAAGTTAGCAATCAAGCTTGAGGGGCTTTATAGAAATATTGCAACTCATGCTGCTGGTATAGTTATTGCAGACAGACAAATTGAAGAGATCGTTCCTTTATATAAAGATTTTGATTCAGAAAATGATATTCCAGTAACGCAGTTTGACATGAAGTGGTCTGAGAATGCTGGACTTGTAAAATTTGATTTCTTAGGTCTTAAAACACTTACTGTTATTAAAAAGACAGTTAATTCTCTTAAAGAAAATAACATTAAAATAAATTTAAAAGATCTTCCCCTTGATGATCCTAAAACTTTTGAACTTTTATGTTCCGGTGAAACTATGGGTGTGTTCCAGTTAGAGAGCGCTGGAATGAGAGAGGTTTTAAAGCAAATGAAGCCTAATAAATTTGAAGATATTATTGCACTAGTTGCTCTTTTTAGACCAGGTCCGATGCAAAATATTTCTAAATATAATAATTGTAAGCATGGAATAGAAAAGCCTGATTACCTTCATCCAAAAATAGAGCACATTTTAAAAGAGACTTATGGTGTTATTATTTATCAGGAACAAGTTATGCAGATCGCTCAATCTCTTTCAGGATTTTCAGCTGGCAAAGCTGATATTTTAAGAAAAGCTATGGGTAAGAAAAAATCAGCAGAAATGGAAAGGCAGAAAAAAGATTTTATAGAAGGCGCTGTTAAAAATGGAATTACTAAGGACCAAGCTGTTTACATATTTCAATTAGTTGAAAAATTTGCCCAGTATGGATTTAACAAAAGTCATGCTGCAGCTTATGCTTTAATTGCTTATCAAACGGCTTACTTAAAAACCCATTATCCTTTTTATTTCATTGCAGCCTCTATGAATTTAGATTTGGCTAATACAGATAAATTAAATGAGTATTATGAAGAGTTAAAAAGATTAAAGATTGATGTGATTCTACCATCAATTAATGAATCTTTTGCAGATTTTATTGTTAAAGATAATAAAGTTTATTATGCGTTAGCAGCAATCAAAGCTGTCGGTTACGAATCCGTTAATCAGATAATCGCTGATAGAAAAAATAACGGTCCATTTAAATCCTTAGAAGATTTTATTTTAAGAATTGATTCAAAGTTAATTAATAAGCTCCAAATGGAAGGTCTTATAAAATCTGGAGCCTTTGATTGCTTAGAAAGTAATCGTAAACTTTTATATGACGCTGTGCCTGAAATTATTAAAATTTCTAAAAATTATAAAGAAGCAAATCTCTTACAAGACAGCTTATTTGGTAATGACAAAAATAGTAAACTCCCATCCTTAGATAATTTTGTAAATAAAAAAGATTTTTGGAATCAAAATGAAAAAATGAAAAATGAATTTGAGTCCATAGGCTTCTTTATTAGTGAACATCCACTATTAAATTATGAGAAAGTTTTAAAAACTTATAATGTTAAAAGATTTTCTGATATTTCCGAAAATGATCTAAATAGAGAATTTGTTCTTTCCGGAACTTTAATGGCAGTTCAAGAAAAGAAAACAGCAAAAGGACAGCCGTTTGCAATTATTAAATTAAGTGATCTTAGCCGAATGTATGAACTATTTATTTTTTCAGAAATCTTACTTGCAAACAGAGATAAGATGATTCCAGGAAATTCTTTTTTAATAAATATTGTTAAAGAAAAAATGACAAATGGAACAACAAGATTAACTACTAGAAAATTAACCGAGATTAATTCTATAAAAGAAGCAAAAATTAATAATGCTGAAATTACTATTAAAAATTTAGAAAGCATAAATGAACTTAAGAAAATTTTAAAAGATGGTGGTGATACGAAAGTTTTAATTAGAATGAATTCTAAAGATAAAAACTATGCATTTAATCTTAAAACAAACAAATTAATTGATGCTTCTATAGTTAGTGTTTTAAATAGCTCAGGTTTTGAGTGTAAAATTCACTAGTATTCACTTGTGTTTTTCCTAGATTTTAATATAAAACCATAAAAAATTCGCACACAGTTGCGGGTAGCAATACCCCCCGGTCCAATAATGGCAGAAACTGTGGTGGAAATAACCGGAGAAAAAAATGAACATACCCGCTGCGTCTGTAAAAGAGCTTTTAGAAGCTGGCGTACACTTAGGTCACAAGACTTTTAGATGGAACCCAAAAATGAAGAAATTTATTTTTGGAGAAAAAAACTCAATTCACATTATTGATTTACTACAAACAGTAAAGTTACTGAATAATGCAATGCTAGAAATGCACAAATGTGTAGCTTCTGGTGGTAAAATTTTATTTGTTTCAACAAAGAAACAGGCAAGCGAATTGATTGCTGAAGTTGCTAAAGAAACTGGACAATTTTTTGTTAATCACAGATGGCCCGGTGGCATGTTGACAAACTGGAAGACTATTAGCAATTCAATTAGAAGATTAAAAAAACTTACTGAAGAACTTAATAAAGAAAATAAAGGCTTTACAAAAAAAGAGCTTATTAAGATGAGCCTTGAGCGTGATAAATTAAATAGATCATTAGGTGGAATAGCAGACATGAGAGGTGTTCCTAATATGCTATTTGTTATCGATACAAATATTGAATCTTTAGCAATTGCAGAAGCTAGAAAATTAAAAATTCCAATCGTTGCAATTGTTGATAGTAATTCAAATCCTGATGATATTGATTTTCCAATACCAGGAAATGATGATGCTAGAAGATCAATCAATCTTTATTGTGATTTAGCAAAAAAAACTATTTTAGATGCAAAACAAAATATTAAAATAGTTGAACCTGTTGAGGATGAAAAACCTAAAAAAGCTGCTAAAGAATCTCCAAAAATTAAAGTAAAAAAAGATTCTGAGAACAAAGAAGAAGCTTTAAAAAATTAAAAAGTTAATTCAATGTCTGATAATTTAGCCAAAGTTAAAGAACTTAGAGAATTGACAGGAGCGGGTATTCAAGATTGTAAAACTGCTTTATCAGAAAATAATTTTGATATTGAAAAATCTATTGAATATTTACGAAAAAAAGGAATAACAAAAGCTGCTAAAAAATCATCACGAGATGCAGCAGAAGGTTTAGCTGTAATTGCATCAAACAATTCTAAAGCCTGCATATTAGAAATTAATTCTGAAACAGACTTTGTTGCAAAGAATAATGAATTTATAAATTTTTGCTCCGAAGTTTCTAAAATTGCATTGGCAAATAATTTTAGCATTGAAACTATACCAAATGCGAAAATTAATAATAATTTAATAAAAGATGAATTAGTTAACTTAATCTCAAAAATTGGCGAAAATATTAAAATTAGAAGAATTGCTTACCTTGAAAATTCAAAAGGTGTTGTTGCAAATTATATCCATAATCAACAAAGTGAAAATATGGGAAAAATTGGGGTTTTAATTTCAATTGATTGCGAAAATAAAAGCAAAGAAGTTTTAGATTTTTCAAGAAAAGTTTGCATGCATATCGCAGCAATGTCGCCGATGTCTTTATCTGAAAAAGATTTAAGCGTTGATTTTATTAATAAAGAAAAAGAAATTTTAAAAGAAGAGCTTAAAAATCAAGGAAAAAAAGACGATATGATTGATAAAATTTTAGTCGGAAAATTAAAAAAAGTTATTTCTGATAACACATTAATGGGTCAAAAATGGATACATAATCAAGATATCACGGTTGAGCAAGCGGTTGTTGATTTTGGAAAAGAAATTAAGCAGAATTTAGTTATTAAATCTTTTATAAAATATAAAGTTGGTGAAGGTATAGAAGTTAAAAAAACAGACTTTAACGAAGAAGTAAAATCATTAGCAGGAGCTTAAAATGATTATTAAAAAAATTGAGGAGAGAATGAATTTATCTCTCGGCTCTTATTCAAAAGAATTATCAACTGTTAGAACAGGAAGAGCAAATCCTAAAATGCTAGATGGTGTTAGGGTTGAGGTTTATGGACAGAAAATGCCAATAAGCCAGCTAGCGACTGTTTCTATTCCAGAGCCACAAATGATTAATGTTCAAGTATGGGACAAAGCAAATGTTGGCGCAGTAGATCAAGCAATCAGAACTTCGGATTTAAATTTAAACCCACTTGTTGACGGACAATTATTAAGAATTGCAATTCCAAAACTGACAGAGGAAAGAAGAAAAGAATTAATAAAAGTTTTAAAAACTATAGCTGAGAAAGCCAAAGTGGCTATAAGAAATATTAGACGAGATTCATTGGAAGAACTAAAGAAAGAACAAAAAGATAAGAATTTAAGCGAAGATGATTTAAAGAAAAATTCTAACGAAGTTCAAAAAATTACAGATCTCAAAATTGCAGAGATTGATAAAAAATTAGGCGAAAAAGAAGTTGAAATCTTAAAGGTATGATCTTGCCATCCCATATCGCCATTATCATGGATGGCAATGGTCGTTGGGGTCTAAAAAAATATAATGATCGAAATAAGGGTCATTATTATGGACTTCAAAATATTAATAAAGTGATTGAACATTGTATTAAGTTAAAAATTAATTATTTAACACTTTATACTTTTTCAACAGAAAATTGGAATAGACCTAAGAAGGAAATTAATTATCTTTTCTATTTATTTAAATATTTTTATAAAAAAAATTTCAATAAATTAAATAAGAATAATATTAGAATAAAATTTATTGGCGATTTAATAAATATTCCAAAAGATTTAAAAACTATTATAAAAAAGATACAAGAAAAAACCAAAAAAAATAATGCAATAACAGTTGTATTAGCATTTAATTATGGAGCAAAATCTGAATTAATAAATGCTTTTAAAAGTATTTTAAAAAATAAAAAAAAAGTAATTAATGAAGAGTTAATTAATAATAATTTATACACAAAAAATATACCTGATCCTGATATTCTTATAAGAACAGGTGGAAATAAAAGATTAAGTAATTTTTTACTCTGGCAACTTTCATATACAGAGTTATTTTTTGTAAATAAAAATTGGCCAGATTTTAATTTTTTAGATTTAAAAAAAATTGTTGGTAAGTTTACTAGTATTAAAAGAAAATTTGGGGGGTTAAATGAGTAATTTTAAAAAGAGATTTGTTATCTCCTTATTAGCTTTTCCAATTATTTACATTTTGCTTTATCAAAAAATATTCTCAAACTTATTGATTATTATTGTTTGTTTATTTTGTGCTTATGAATGGAATAGAATCTTTAAAAAAAAAAATTATTTATATTTAATAGGATTGTTAATTTTATTATTTTTTTTTCTTTCTTTAATAAAAATATACAATTTAGAGGATTATAATTTAAAATTTCTGTGGTTAATTCTTATAGCCTGGCTGACCGATATCGGGGGCTATATATTTGGAAAATTATTTGGTGGTCCAAAATTAATTAAAATTAGTCCTAACAAAACATGGTCAGGAGCATTTGGTTCATTAATTTTAAGCCAATTTGCTTGTTTAATTTTTTTTTTAGATAGTAATTATATATTAAATTTTAACATATTTTTATTTCAGTTTTTATTATCGGTTATAGGGCAAATCGGGGATATTTTAATGTCTTATATAAAAAGAATTAACGACATGAAAGATACTTCTAATTTTATTCCAGGACATGGGGGTTTTTTGGATAGGGTAGATGGACTAATCTGGATATTTATTTTTGGGAATTTTCTAATCTAATGAAGAAAAAAATTTGTATTTTAGGATCAACTGGCAGTATAGGCAAAGCTACTTTGCAAATTTTATCAAAAAATAAAAAAGACTTTAATGTAGTTTTGTTAAGTGGCAATAAGAATGTTAAACTACTCATTGCGCAGGCAAAAAAATTTAAGCCTAAATATATTTTTTCAAATAATTTTTATTTTAAGGAGAAACTTAGAATTTTTTGTAAAGCTAATAAAATCAATTTAATTGATGATCTTCTTTTATTAAAAGGAATAAAATTTGATATCACAGTAGCTGCTATTTCTGGAGTAGCTGGTCTGATACCTACGATCAATATTATTAAGTTTTCAAAAAAAATTTTAATTGCAAATAAAGAAAGTATAATTTGTGGCTGGAAGTTTATTTTAAAGGAATTAAAAAAAAATAATTGTCATTTTACTCCAATTGATTCAGAGCATTTTTCCATACATAATTTAATCAAGAATAAAAATATAAATACTATAAAACATATTTACCTCACAGCATCTGGAGGACCTTTTTTTGAAAAAAAAGTTAATTTAAAAAAAGTTACCCCTGCACAAGCTGCAAAACATCCAAATTGGAAAATGGGTAAAAAAATATCAATTGATTCGGCTAATCTAATGAATAAAGTTCTAGAAGTAATAGAAGCTTCATTAATATTTAATCTACCAATCAATAAATTCAAAATAATTATACATCCTCAATCCCTGATTCATGCAATTATTGAATTTAAAAATGGTCTTTCATCTATGTTGTATCATTACAATGATATGAAAATACCAATTGCAAATTCTTTGTATAATAATTTTTATAATTATAAAAATAATGATCATCAATTTTTATCTCAAAACCAATTAACTTTCATTAAAGCAAATTCTAAAATAAATCCTTCACTTAAAATTTTAAAATTTAAAAATGTCCTTAATCAAAAAGGTTTTATTTTGATTAATGCACTTAATGAAATTTTAGTGCAAAAATTTTTGGAAAATAAGATAACTTTCAGCGATATAACCAATAAATTGCTAGGTATTTTAAATACTAAAATCGTTAAAAATTACTTAAAAAATCATCGGATTCGACATATAAATGACGTCTTTAAAGTGTATAATTTCAGCAGGAGTATTGTGAATTGATAAAGTATATAATTATATTTTTTATAATATTAACAAACATTTCGTTTGCTGAAATTAAAAAAATTAACATTGTTGGAAATGCAAGAGTTAGTTCTGCTACTATAGAGTCATTAGTTGATAAAAAAATAAGCAATGTAGATTCAATTTATATAAATAATCTAACTAAAAAAATTTACGATACAGACTTTTTTTCTGACATTAAAATTTCTTTTAACCAAGATGTTATGACTATAAATGTTACTGAAAATCCTATAGTTAATTTTTTTTATGTAAATGGAGTTAAAGATAGTGATTTAGACCAGGTAAATAAGATTATAACCTTAAAAGAGAACAGTATCTTTTCCAGTTCTAAATTAAAAAAAGACATCGAAGCAACTAGAGAATTTTTAAATGCATCAGGCTACTATCAAGCTTCAATCACTCCTGAAGTAATAAAAATAGATAATAATCAAATCAATTTAATAATTAATATCGATAAAAAAGAAATTTCAAAAATAAAGAATATTTATTTTATAGGGAATAAATATTTCAGCAACAGTCAATTAATGGATGTAATCTCTTCGACAGAAGATGGCTGGTGGAAAATATTTTCAACATCAGCTCTAAGTGAGCAAAGAATTGAGTATGATAAGCAACTTCTTAAAGATTTTTATAGGTTAAAATCATTTTACGATGCACAAATAGAAAGTGCTTTCGCAAGCATTGATAAAAATAATAAATTTACTTTAACTTATTCAATAAATTCTGGAAAAAAATATAAGTTTGGTGATTATGATTTAAAAGTCTCAGGTCTAGTCCTTAAAGATGAGGATATTAATGAAATTAGAAATATTTCTAATAAGTTATTAAAAAATGAATTTTACTCGCCTCTAACAATTGATAAAATTAATAAACAAATAACAGTCTTTTTAGAGAATAAAAAATTTAATAATTTTGAAATTAATATCCAGGATTTAAAAGTTAACGACGATAAAATTAACATTATTGTACAGCTAAATGAGGGTCAAAAATCACTCGTTAATAAAATTAATGTTAAAGGCAACACAATTACTGAAGAAAAAGTTATTAGAGATAATTTAATTATTTCAGAAGGCGATCAGTTAAATTCAACTAAACTTAAAAAATCTATTGATAATGTAAAATCAAAACAATTATTTAGTAAAGTTGATTATAAAATCGAAGATTCTGACAAGAAAAATTTTAAAGATTTAAATTTATTTGTTAAAGAACAACCAACTGGTAACATTAGCGCTGGTGTTGGTTATGGAACAAATGGAGGTTTGTTTGAAGCCTCTGTAAATGAGAGAAATTTTTTAGGTCAAGGTATAAATCTAAATTTCACCGGAAGGCTTTCTAGCGACGTAATAAGAGGAGAATTTTCATTTGTTGATCCAAATTATAAAAATTCAAATATGGAATTAGCTGCTTCGTTATTTTCAGAAGTTGATGATTATCAAAATTCTGGATATGAGAATAAAAGAGCGGGTACTAGAATTGCTACAAAATATGAGATTTATGAGGATATTTTTTTTAGACCAAATCTAGGAGTTCAGTTTGATAAATTAGAAGTAACTGATAATGCATCCAGCCTATTAAGAAGCAGACAAGGAGATTTTATTACAACTTCACTTGGATATAGCTTTTTATATGATCAACGTGACTCAAAATTTAGCCCAACATCTGGTTCTATAATTTATTTTGACCAAAATATTGCAACTTTTTTTAGTGATATTCCAACTATTCAAACAGGTGTAGGTGCTACGTATTATAAAGAGTTGTTTAGTGAAAAATTCATCGGTTCTGCAAAAGCAAGATTAGCAAATGTTACTGCATTTAATGACAAGGACATTAAATTATCTGATAGAATTTTTGCTTCTACTAGCGATCTAAGAGGTTTTGAACAAAGAGGTGTAGGACCTGTAGATAGCGGCGATCATATAGGAGGAAATAATTTAGCGACCTTAAGTTTAAAATCGACTTTTCCAAATCCAATACCAGAAAACTTAAGAGCTACTACATTTTTATTTTTGGACATGGGTAATGTTTGGGGTGCAGATTATTCTAGCTCTATCTCTGACAGTTCAAAATTAAGAACATCCACAGGTATAGCTCTAGATTTGATGAGCCCAATTGGTCCTCTTAGTTTTACATACAGTATTCCTTTATCGAAAGCTTCTACTGACAAAGAACAGAATTTTTTATTTAATATTGGTTCAAGTTTTTAAATTTATTTAATTTTTAATGAATAAAATTTTTTTTAAAAAATCTAAAAAATTTATTTATCTAAAAGATATTTTTAACATTTGTAATTATTATGAGGAAAAATTTTCTAATAAAAAAATATTTGGAGCTAGCAATATTAAAGAATCAAAAATTGGAGATGTGACTTTTTTCAACGATCTTAAATATGAACATGATATCAATATCACTAAAGCTTCTGCTTGCATTGTTAGTAAAAAACTTTCTAAATACTTAAATAAAAATACTATACCAATTATTTCTCAAAATCCTTTATTAGATTTTTATAAAACCGTTATCCTTTTTTACCCAGATTCTTCAACCGATAATGAAAAAGTTATAAATTCAAAAAATATAAAACAATTTTTAAAAAAAAATATTTATATAGGAAAAAATACCTTGATTGATAAGACTGTTAGCATTGGTAATAATACAGATATCGGTAATAACGTTATTATTAAAAGAGGTGTTCATATTGGTAAGAATTGTAAAATCGGATCTAATATTGTAATCGAGAATGCGCTTTTGGGAGATAATATAATTATAAAATCAGGAACTTTAATTGGTCAAACAGGTTTTGGTTTTAATTTTGATAAAAAGAAAAGAATTAAATTTCCTCATATAGGTAGAGTAATTATTGAAAATGATGTTTTGATAGGTTCTTTTTGTACAATTGATAGAGGTTCCTTAACTGATACAGTTATTGGTGAATTTACTTCTATTGATAATCAGGTTCAAATTGCTCATAATGTTAAAATAGGAAATTTTTGTATGATTGCAGCACAATCAGGAATAGCCGGGAGCACAATAATTGGTAATAATGTTAAAATTGGAGGACAAACTGGAATTTCTGGGCATTTATCTATAGGTAACAATGTTAAGATAGGAGGAAAAAGCGGCGTTATTGCTGATATCAGTGATAATCAAACTGTAATGGGCTATCCAGCCAAAAGTATTAGAGATTTTTTAACTAACAAGAATTAATGAATTTAAAAAAAGAAATAAATAAAGACGAAATAGAAAATTTAATACCTCATAGAAAGCCTTTTTTATTAATTGATAAATTAACAGATATTGTTCCAATGATTTCTGCAACAGGAGTCATGAATATAAAAAAAACAGATTTTTTCTTTAATGGTCATTTTCCAGGACAACCTGTTATGCCGGGAGTTTTAATAGTAGAAGCTTTTGGACAAAGTGCGGCAGCATTGACTGCTTATAGTTTAGATCCTGCGATTGTTAAAAATAAATTAGTTTATTTAATGACGGTTAACAATGCTAGATTTAGAAATCCTGTAATGCCAGAATGTGAACTTAAACTTAAAGTAGAGGCTGTAAGATCAAAAGGAAAAGTTTGGAAGTACAAAGGTGTTGCAATGGTTAATGATAAAATAATGGCAGACTCAGAATGGATGGCGACCATAGTTGATAGAAAAGACTGATGATAAGCGACAAAGCAGTCATTGATAAAAATTCTAAATTAGAATCTTCTGTAGAAGTTGGACCTTTTAGCATTATTGGGAAAGAGGTGAAAATTGGAAAAAATGCAAAAATACTATCCCATGTAGTAATAACAGGAGACACATCTATATCTGATGACTGTGAGATATACTCTTTTGCTTCTATAGGCAGCACTCCTCAAGATTTAAAGTTTAAAGGAGAAAAAACAAAATTAATAATAGGAAAGAAAAATAAGATTAGAGAATATGTTACAATAAACCCTGGAACTGAACATGGTGGCGGGGTTACAATTATAGGTGACAATTGTTTATTTATGATTTCATCTCATATTGCTCATGACTGTAAAATTGGAAATAATGTTATTATTGCAAATAACGTTGCAATAGCTGGTCATGTTGAAATAGATGATAATGTTATAATAGGTGGCAATTCTGCAGTTCAGCAATTTACTAGAATTGGAAAATTGGCAATGATAGGTGGTATGACAGGAGTGGAAAAGGATGTAATACCTTATGGTCTTGTTACAGGGAATAGATCCCACTTAGATGGAATAAATATTATTGGATTAAAAAGAGCCGGTTATTCTTCTGATGAGATAAATGGATTAAATCAGGCTGTAAAATTAATTTTTTCAAATAATATTTTAAAAAACGGCATAGAAGATGCTAAAAAATTTTCTAAATTTAAGACAGTGAGTGAAGTTATAAGTTTTTTAGAAAAGAGCGAAAAAAGACCAATTTGCAGACCTTTAAAATAGATGCTCGGATTAATAGTTGGAGAATCAAATTTACCAAGATTTTTAATAAATAAATTATTAAAAAAGAATGTAAAATTTTTAATATTAGATTTAACTAAGAATAATATTTATAAAAAATATAAAAATTCATACAGTTTAAAAATAACTCAACTTGGAAAAGCTATATCAATATTAAATAAAAATAATTGCAAAAATATTATTTTTATTGGAAAAGTTAAAAGACCAGAAATTTCCTTGTTAAAATTTGATGGAAAAGCTTTATTTTATTTTCCTAGATTATTTTCTGCTTTTAAGAAAGGTGATGGAAATATTTTAAAAGAAGTAATTAAAATTTTTAAAGAAAATAAAATAAATGTAGTAAATAGCATGAAATTTACACCAGAATTAATATTTAAGGAAAAAGCAATTAACAATGTAAAAATGAACAGTTCTGACAAAAGTAGCGTTTCTAAAGGAGTTAATTTGATTAATTCGTTAAGCAAATTTGATATTGGACAGTCTGTTGTAATAAATAATGGTTATGTTTTGGCAATTGAAGGCCCAGAAGGAACTGACGAAACTATTAAAAGATCATTATATTTATCTAAGAAGTATAAATTAAAACACAAATCAATCTTAATTAAATTTCCTAAGGCAAATCAAGATCTTAGAGTAGATTTGCCTACCATAGGTTTAGACACTGTTAAAAATTGCATTAAATCAAATATTAAAGGCATTGCAGTAAAAAGATCTCAAAATATTATCTTAGATAAAGATAGGATTATTAATTTAGCTAAAAAAAATAATTTTTTTATTATTTCTTTATAAATTGTCTAAAAAAATATTTATTATTACTGGCGAGACCTCAGGAGATAAAATGGCATCTCTTATTATTAAAAAATTAAAAGAAAAAGATTTAGACATTCATTTCTTAGCAATTGGCGGTGAAAATATTAAATCACAAGAAATTTATTGTATATTTGATATTAATGAAATTGCCTTTATGGGTTTAGTTGATGTTTTAAAAAATTTATTTTCAATTGGAGAAAAGATCAATTTAACAGTTAAAAAAATTATAGAATTTAATCCAGATGTTATTTTGTCAATTGATTCCCCAGATTTTTCTTTTAGGGTCTTAAATAAAATTAAAAAAATTAATAGTAAAATAAAAACAATTCATTTGGTTGCACCGCAAGTTTGGGCCTGGAGAGAAAACAGAAAAAAGGTATTATATAAGTTTATTGATCATTTATTATTACTCTTTCCTTTTGAAAAAAATTATTTTGATGGGTTTATTAGAAGTTCATTTGTAGGACATCCTCTTTTTGATTTCTCTGTTTTTAAAATAAATAAATTAGATAACAAACAAAATAAATATTTTACTTTATGCCCTGGTAGCAGAAGTTCAGAATTAAAAACTTTTATGCCTATTTTTGTCGAGGTAATAAAGAAAATTAATATGAATAATAATTTTATTTTTCATATACCGTCTTCTGAAAATAATAAAAATTTTATTAAAAACTATTTGCAAGAATATAAAATTGATAATTTTATTATTACAACAAATGAAAAAGATAAAAATTATTATATTCAGAATTCAATTTTTGCTATTTCCAAATCAGGAACTATCACCTTGGATATTTGCAAGAACCAATGCCCATTAATTATTATCTTCAAAACATCCTGGTTAAATTATCTATTAATTAAGCCTTTAGTTAAAACAAAGTTTGGTAACATTCTTAATATTATTGCACAAAAAGAAATAATACCTGAATTAATACAACAAAAATGCAATTCAGATGAAATTTACAAAATAACCAAAGAATTTATTGATAACCAATTATTAAGAGAAAAATTGGTTGTTGAATACACTGAAATTTTAGAGAAAATTATTGTTCCTGATTGCCTTGATAAAATCTGCAATTATGTAATTGAATAGCAATTATCTTTTTACCATATCTAAAAAGTCTCTTTTGTCTTTCCCAAGATACAATTGTCTAGGCCTATTTAGTTTATTGGAAGGATCAGAGTACATTTCTTTCCAATGAGCAATCCATCCAGAAGTTCTAGCAACAGCAAATAAAACAACAAACATTTCTGTAGAAAATCCCATAGCACTTAAAGTTATTCCTGAATAAAAATCTATGTTTGGATATAATTTCTTTTGAACAAAATAATCATCATTTAATGCAATTTTTTCTAGTTCCATAGCTACTTTTAATAACTCATCATCTTTCTTTCCCATAACCTCAAGAACTTCATGACATGCCTTTTGCATTACTTTGGCTCTAGGATCGTAATTTTTATAAACTCTATGTCCAAAACCCATTAATCTGAAATTGTCATTAGGATCTTTCGCCTTTTTTATGAATTCAGGAATATTTTTTACGCTACCAATTTTTTTTAACATATTTAAAGCCGCCTCATTAGCTCCTCCATGCAAAGGTCCCCAAAGAGCTGAAAAGCCAGCTGCTATTGATGCAAATGGATTAACTCCTGAGGAAGCCGCAAGTCTTACCGTTGAAGTAGAAGCGTTCTGTTCGTGATCCGCATGAAGTATAAATATTTTTTCTAGTGCATCAGCAATTACTTTATTAACTTTATATTTCTGAG
>Ga0209191_1001562_pt1 | contig 15083 bp, 12 predicted proteins | sample S_130626_EF_Meta_FD_187320 | JGI IMG/M metagenome (GOLD analysis project Ga0209191, IMG submission 187320) | Freshwater microbial communities from Lake Simoncouche, Canada to study carbon cycling - S_130626_EF_MetaG (SPAdes) (version 2) | ecosystem: Environmental > Aquatic > Freshwater > Lake ...
TTTGTTCCCCAAAAGAACTTACTTTGTATTGGACTGTTTGTATTATAGAATGGTGTAGTCTCAATGAATGGACTGCCGCCTATTCCATAGGTTGCTCTGCCAGGCAGACCTGGTGTTACTGGCCCTGTAGGAGGTTTAACTATTGGTGGCTTAACTATTGGCGGTTTAACTACTGGTGTCTTAGGTGGTTTAGGAGGCTTAGGGGGTGTGGGAATAACTGGTCCACCGCCATCTCCACCACCATCACCTGTGTCTCCGGTATCTCCAGTATCTCCAGTATCACCTGTGTCTCCGGTATCTCCAGTATCACCTGTGTCTCCGGTATCTCCAGTATCGCCTGTGTCGTCACCTGTGTCGTCACCTGTGTCGTCACCTGTGTCGTCACCTGTGTCATCTCCGGTGTCATCACCAGTGTCATCTCCGGTGTCATCACCAGTGTCATCTCCGGTATCATCTCCGGTGTCATCTCCGGTGTCATCTCCGGTATCGTCACCAGTATCATCACCAGTATCATCACCAGTATCATCTCCGGTATCGTCACCAGTATCATCACCAGTATCATCACCAGTATCATCACCAGTATCATCACCAGTATCATCTCCGGTGTCATCACCAGTATCGTCACCAGTGTCGCCAGTATCATCGCCGGAATCACCTGTATCACCTGTGTCTCCAGTGTCTCCAGTGTCTCCAGTATCTCCAGTGTCACCGGTATCTCCAGTGTCACCGGTATCACCAGTATCGCCTGTGTCGCCTGTGTCGCCTGTGTCGCCTGTGTCGCCTGTGTCTCCAGAATCTCCGCTGTCTCCAGAATCTCCAGAATCACCGGCATCGCCACCGGCATCGCCACCGGCATCACCGCCACCATCGCCACCAGGACCGCCACCATCACCGCCGCCATCGCCACCACCACCATCGCCACCACCATCATCAAATTCCATTAAACCTGTGTTAGGATTAATGGCACCTGAGCCGCCACGCTTTTTAAGCAAGTCGGCTTCTTCCTGAGTAATGTGTGCTACTATGGTATCGTTGCCACGGCCCTGGCTTTTAAGTTCTTTGGCTAAACGTGCCAGTTCTTTGTCACTGAGTTTGCTAAAGTCTATTTGTTTTGAAGTCTTTTTCATGGCGGGGATTCCTGTTTAATGTGATATTTATGCTAAATTAGGTGTCAATAATAGGCACCAAAGTCTGGCTCACGCTTGAACTTTTCAACATAGGCTTTCCAGCCCATGGCAAAGTCTTCGCAGGTAAACAAACTGATTAGTTCTTTTTGTTTAACATAGGCTTCTGGATGTGTGGCCTGCGTTTTATTAATTAATGTAGCATACTGATTTGCCACTGGTAAGTTAAATGCTTCCAGAGTCTTGGCTGCTGTCTTCAATGTATTTTGACTGCCAGCAACGTCATCTACTAATAGTATAGGCTGTCCTGTGGCACGTCCTTCTGTGAAGTTTAACAAGCCATAGACTTTACGTGCCTTCTTCAAACTGATCATAGGCGTGCCCAGGATAGTTGCCATTGCCAAGCCCAGTGGTACGCCAGCATCTTCACAGGCACCAATTTGCACATTCTTGTCTGGCAGTTTATTGACTAATAGTTCTGCCGCTGTGAATACAAATTTAGGATCAAACATACAGCGACGTAGATATATCTGCCAGCCATAACTTGTGTTTGGTCTCTTACCCGGTATCTTTCTACCATTTGGTGCTACTCTATATACAGCACGATGTTCTATCTCGTCACGTAAGTATTCCCACTTGGCATCTCTGGTTGCCTGTTCTAGTTCTATATTCAATGCTTGTATCCGTTCACTGTTCATTTCTATTCCTTTTCTATTATGGTTTAAACACCGTTGCGCTAAAACTGCGCTGTGTTAGTATGGCATTGGTAACTATGTTACCGCCACTGTTGTCTACAAATTCCACTTCCAGAAAGTATTGATAGTAACCAACTCCGGGCTGATCAATAATACTGGTAAAGATTGTTTCTTGTTCATGAGTGCGACTGGTTGACGTTACAGGTATCAAGTACTCTTGATATGCCAGTGTAAATGGTGGTCTACCTGGTTCATCGTCCTCAACAAAAACAAAATCTGGGTTAGTGACATCGTTATTACTTACTGCGCGATATCTATTAATATAGACCTTATAGTAGTAACTGCCCGTATAGTCTGGATCAGCGAACAATTCAATGTTTAATTGACTGCTGATAATCACTGATTGTTGACTGCCTGACACTGTGGCACGAGCCACACAGTCTGTGCTGAGTAAACGTTCCATGTTTTCAAGTTCCACTGTGCCGCCTGTGCTGGGTGACACCAAATCAAATAAGCCAGGAGTTCTGGCTATAACATATTCATTGGTGCATTCCACTACACCTATAACACTGAAACGTCCATCATAATAATCATTGGCAACACCACTGATCCTGATGTTTTGTCCTGGCACAAAAGGCGTGTCGCCTACCTGAGGAACGGCAAATGTATATTTCCAAGTTTGTTGATCCAGCATTTCACTGGTGCTGAGTGCTATGGGTGCTACATATATATTCACTCTGGGTACGTGTGCGTCACCAAAATTAAGTTGAGTATAGGGACGTCTAAAATTACTGGTTAAATCAAACTGACTAAGACCATTGCTGTTAAAACTATCAAAGCCCTGACCCAGTCCACTGGGACCAGACAGTAAACTATTGACAGCATCTGTTAGACCTTCGCTGTCATTGAGGTCTATGGTAAAGTTAGCCATTATCTGTCATCTTCCACTTGTGTAAACTGCCAGGTAGCCGCTGAACACATCCAGATGTTAGTGTTACTACTATTACTGATTTCAATGTAGTTTACACGATAAGCATTTTGATCCATTTGAATCCAGGGATTGTCTGTGTTCAATGTCATTGTTGCTACACCACCTACTACACGACTTACAGGAGTTTGTCCCACGCTTTGTGCGCCTTCTACTTTAACAGTGATACTTCCCGTACTAGGTATTATCACAATCTCATCTGTTGATGTAAATGGTATTGCACCCATGTTAACTGCTTCAGGCAGTATGCGATGCACCATTAGTTTGCCACTGTAGTCAGGCAACAATTTGATATTGTCTCGTCTAAATGAACTGGCAATTGGTGCATTGTCAAGAAAACTATAACCATAGTCTTTTTGCACTAATTTTTCATTTAATTCACCACGAGCATAAACAACTTCTCTGCTGCCCAAGTTTGGATCCCAGCGAACCTTGGCGGCATTGTAAGTGTATATAGGACTTTCACAGGCAAATGTTGCTGACGTTACTTCACGTGGTGCATTCCAGATCTCAAGATCATATCTATATGCCAGCATCTTATTGGGCACGCCACCAACTGCTTCACTGTCTGGATAGTATATCTCTACCTGATTCTTCTGCGTGTTTACCTGCATGAACACACGATTATAATATTCTGGATCTAGTTGATCATAGAACCAGTTCTTTACACGCTGGTTACCTATGCCCTGAAACGTCTGTCCATCAAATACCCAGATGTCACGTGCGTCAATGCCATACACCATTTTGTCTGTGTTGCCCCAGCAGTTACTGGATAACAGTCCACGTCCTTGATTAAACAAGCGCACACCCAAGATAGGTGCTGATGTTGTTGAATAATTGATGGGACTGAACACTACTGTATCCCAGTAACTGCACAGGAAGAACTGTCCATTACAGGGGAAACCATCCAGTGCTTCACCACGCAGTGGAACTTCTAACTGGTTGGCAATGTTAACCACAGTGGGCTGCCAGGTTAGTGGTGCTTCATTGAGTCCAAATGCCTGACTCCACTGTACTGTTACAGGAAACTGTAATACTGTGCCATCTAGATCTGTGGCAGTTAATCCACCGGCAACTAATATTGATCCCACGTTGGGTGTGTTATACATACGCATAAACTTGGCGTATACACTACTCCAATTTGGATTAAAGTTCCAACTATACTTGGGTGCTACTTCACCTTGGCCAGCACTGGCATCTGGAAATGCCGCACCGGGCACTGCCAAATAAGTTATTGTTGTAGTTGTTGATGACGTCACAGTAAACACACCATTGTAAAAGTTATTGATGCCACTGATAATAATTAAGTCACCTTGACTATAGGGTGCTGTGGGCTGTGCTGTTGCCAGTGTGATAGTCTGCGTTGTTGGGCTTGCATAAGCAATAGTATCTATGGTCAGTGGAAACTTATTACTATACATTATCATCTGCGGATAGGGATCACTGACTGAACCATAAACTGTTTGTGGACCCACTGTTGATCCTGCAAAACTTACACTACTCTGCGTTACACCTGTAACTGTGTAACTGCCTCTAAAGCCTACTGGAACAATGCCTTCTACCAGTATTGTCTGTCCTATGGCAAAGGGTGTGTAGATAAATGTCAGTCCCACAGGTGTGCCTGCATTGGTTGCAATGCCCGCACCATTCTGTGTGGCACTTAATCTAAACGCACTGACACCATCTGTGTAAGTTATGAAATATGTGCCGTTGGCCACACTGGGTGCCAACACTGTAAACGTAATGCCTGTGGGTCTACCACCTGTGGTAACCAGTGCGTCACCAGCACCGTCTACTAGAGAGTATTGTCCATTGGCTATTGATAGATAATAAGTTGTTGGATTGGTATATCCTGTTATGCTGGGCTTCAGTATCTTTACTGTGATACCTGTGGGTGTTCCAGCCTGTGTTGTTATGCTTTGACCACTTTGTGTTATCAGTGTAAAACTAGTAGTGCCATTGGTTGATCCAATTAGATAAGTTGTAGGATTGGTGTATCCAGTAATTGCTGGTGCCAGAACTTTAACAGTGATACCTGCTAGGCTACCACCAGTTGTTGACAATGGGGCGCCGTTGGTTTCAACTAGAGTAAACGTTGTTGTTCCATTGGTTGCTGAAATAATATAATCTTTGGGACTGGTGTAACCTACAGCACTGGCAATCTGTGTTTGAAATGTCAGCCCCGGTGTTGTTCCACCAAAGGTTAATAAAGGTGTGCCATTGAGTTCTGTTAATGTAAATGTTGTTGTAGTATTTGTAGCACTGATAACATAGGTTGTAGGATTAGTATAACCATTGATCAATGGTGCTTGCACTTCATAGGTTAATCCAGTGGGCGTGCCTGCTGTAGTAACCAATGCTGTGCCATCTAGTTCTGTTAGTGTAAACGTTGTTGTGCCATTGGTTGTACTGATAACATATAAACTAGGATCAACATAGCCTGTGATAGTGCCAGTGCCACCCAGAGTGCCTGATATTTTAACTACTTGTCCTGCTGTTAATGTTGATGCTGTGCAACTAAACTGACCTGCTGTGCCTGTAATGGCTACACCAGCCAGTGCTGTCACTGTGGTATTAGTATTAGTGCCTGAAACTATAACTGTTTGTCCAATACTTAACGTGCTGGCAGCACAACTGAATTCACCACCACTGCCAGCAATGACTACTCCACTCAGTGTCTGTGGTGTTGCGCTTACTGAACCACTGACGTTGACAGTTTGCCCCACTGTGAATGTTGATGCCGCTGAACTGAATGTTCCCTCAAGTCCTGTAATGAACACTGATGACAATGTAGTATCTGTATTAGTGATAGTGCCTGATATTTCTACGCTTTGTCCTGCTATAATTGTAGTACTGTCACAGGTAAAGTCACCGCCACTGTTGACTATCTTCACATTACTCAGTGTTGTATCAGTATTGGTAATAGTCCCTGCTACAGTGACGCTTTGTCCTTCAACTAGGTTAAATTGTTCATAGCCCTGAAATGCTTGACTCAGTCGTTCCTGGCTGTTGTTTACAGTGTAAACACCCACACCACCATTAGTGCCAGATACAAAGGCTGTAATTGTTGTGTTTGCTGTTAGACTGCTGGCTGACAGTGCCATGCCAACTTCAATAAAGCCTGATGTCACTGATGTCACTGTTAACACAGTGCCTGCACCTGGAGCAGTGCCATCATCAATTGTGCCTACAAAACTGGCAAAACTAGGATTGTCAAAACTTATTCTACCAGCGTTACCTACAATGTCTACATTGGTTAACTGTTTGGTTGTTGTGTTAGTGTTAGTGCCAGATATTGTAACCTTTTGGTTTACCTTTAATACTGCACCATTGGTATAACTGAAGTCACCAGTGTGACTGGTGATTGCTACACCAGTGAGTTCATCTGTTTGATTATCAAAGGTAATTGTTGTTGTGCCAGCCGCTGAACTAGCCGCAGTGGTCTTTAAACTTACGCCACTGAACTCAGGCCAAAACATGGGAGGATTGGCTTCGTCATTGTAGAAAGGCACAGTACCATTCCAGGCTTCTGTGATGTTTGTTGCTTGTCCATAAGTGGTAAATGGTCCAGCACCGGGAGTGATATCCTGCCAGGCACTGAGTCCATTGGTAGCATACCAGTAGCCTTCTGTGGTGGCTGCTACAAAGTAGTAACTATTGTCCTTGCCAGGCTGTGGCTGTCTAAAGCCTGCACTGACATAAGTGGGAGTGCCAGGTATTGTATCTAAAAACTCTTGATCACCAGCCACTGATCTAATGCCTCTAACGTCTGTTTCAACATTTAAACCAGAATTATATTCATTGGGTCCCAGAGCCGTTGATGGTACGTCGGGCGTGTAACTCATCTTGGCAAAGGGTATTCTTACTTCTTCATAACTCTTTTTAGGTTGTGGCATTGTGGTGTCCTCTTAATCCAATATTTAGCCACGGATAATCTTAGATTTTCTCAAACAATTAATACAGTCTAATCACTGCAAAGTCAGTGGTGTTGAACTCTGTGTTAAGTTTATTAACCAAGTTCTCTGCCACCTTCTTAGTGGGAAACTGACATCTAGGATATTTGAAACGTTGTCCTTCCAGTTTCTGTTGTCTTGTTCTCAGCGTAACATGCTGACCCTGGTAAGCAATTGAGTAAACATGTTCACTGACTATGATGTCTACGTGATTACATTCACGTTCTGTGCTCATTAGTATGTCTGGTTCTGGTCTCATATCTGTGTAAACCTTTCACTGTATTCTGGATATTTTAATGTAAAGGCCAGTGCGTCTTCATTGGTCATAGTTGCCCATAGGTACTGGAACTCCCAGTCAAATCCCGACTTAAATGGATGTTCTTTGTGAAAATCTTTGAGTCTTTGATTAAGCACTTGGTGATTCATGCCTTCATAATCAATGCTTTGTCTTATTTGCATCATTGCTGTCTCCTTGTTATGTAAGTATTTATTTAACAAACTCAGCATTCCAGCGTTCTGTGTAAACAGGATGCTTGTTAAGTACTGCCAAGGCTTCTACATCAGCGTTCATGGCATATAAATGATTGACTCTGGCTTTGAATTCCTCATACTCATAGTCTATGCCTTCTTGAACAAAATGTTCATTGGTTGTAGGCATGTAGTAGTCTGGGTCTATGTTAAATGCGTGAGCATAAGTTTTCATATAGACTTTACTCTTACCACCGCCTTTGTTGTCCCACATTTCAATTTTACAGTCATTTTGATCTATGACAAACTCCAAGGTATCATCGGGCATGATCCAGTGAACCAACCAATATAAACTATTGTCTGGATTGCGTAAGTGTTGCACACGGATCAAACTGGGCAGTCTGGGTATGTACCATTTGTGTATGTTCTTACCAGTTTTTTTAAACGTGCCGCTTTGATATTCACTGGGCATGCCTAACAATGGTGGCAGTGGGCTGGGTCTGTTTACATCATCTTTGATTGTCTGTGCAATGGTTCTCTGTTGTTCATAAAATACTTTACAATCTTTCCAGCGTTGTCTGCGGGCTAGATCACTGGGCGGCCAACTCAGTGTGCTTTGCAGTTGCACTGGGCGTGTGGGTGTCAGCATCCATAAGTTTAATTTGTATCTACCAGAATATTCTTTTTTAGTGTATCGGGTATTGAATCCTGGATCAAACCAGTGGTTGTCCAACATGTTTGGTATGTTGTCTATAATCGTTATTTTCAATTGATTAATCCTTTTGCTTTTCATTTCTATTCCTTGTCTATGTTATTAGGTCTGCATCTAGTAGTATATAACAATAAGATGTATATATATATGTTTGTATTACTAAATGCAGACCTAGTAGGTCTTTACAGCATTTGACAAACACGACTTCGTCGTCGCTTCGCCGTTTGGGAGCCCAGGGGGCTTGAAGTCATTTTGAGGGATCAGGAGTAAAGGCTTGCTTATTACTAGTTGTAGACCTAGCCCTGAAAAAAACGCCGGTGATTTCATGTTTTAATTTTTGCAAACAGCGTAGTAAACTCAGTGGTTTCAATGATCGTGCCAGATTCAATAAATTTAATTTCTGGTATTTGGTTGCTGTGTATCTCAGCCATGAGTGTAGTCAATGTTTCAATGCCTGTGCATGTTTTAGGACTTAGGTCTCTGCGCTTGGGTGTCTGTGATAGTTTATCAATGACGCCTTCACAGAAACTTCTGGGACTGTTATATTGATTGTTTTTCTGTGGCTGTCTCAGCAGTTTTTCATTGGGTTTATTGAACCATTGATTGAATTCGGGTCTGGGGTCATAGTCCTGTAATAGCATGTAAGCAGTAAGTACCTGGCGTAACCATTGTTGATCCTGAACGTTCAGTGATCGCAGTGGGTCTCTGGTTTGCACACCCTGTCGCAGTTTATAAGTGATGTGTTCTGTCTTCACAGTGTCTCCTTGTTAAGTTAGTATTTATCTATTATAACTCTTTTCCTGTGAGCATTATGTATTCTTCTTTGGAAATGTAATAAAGTTCAGTGGGTTTAGTTTTTAACCAATGATCCAATTTGCCCATTGCATTTACAACACCCAATGATATCATGTGTTCAGCCAAATGCTTTTTACCAGGAAATACACCATATTCAGTTGATACAATTGGTTTACATTTTTTTTTAGCGGCTTCTAAATTTTTTTCATACCAACCATTTTCATTGCGTTTGTTTAGGCCTTTGGCATGAGCATCTTTCCATTTATCAGTTTTAGTAACTTCTTGAATAATTGCAAGTCTAAATTCTTTATAAATTGGATCAGCATATTGTTGCTTAATAGTCTGTGATTTTTTATCTTGAACAGTTCTATCTTTGGCCATTTCTTTATTAAGACGAGATCTATTGGCTTGATAGTTTGGATCCTGTTTCTTGGTATTAATAGCACTTTGATTGGCTGCATGCCATGCAGGATCTAAACTACGTTCACTGATACCAATTTGGTGTTTAGTTGCCTTATAAATTTCAGCAGTTTGACGTTGCTCATCTAAGATTTGTTGTATAGATTTAGTCATTATTTCACCTGAATGTAATTAGTTGTCCAAATATCAAGATAATCTTTGGGATAACGAACCATGTCCTTGGTCATCTTTTCAGTGAGACTTAGGTTGCGTTCTGTAACTTTATCCCAGTGCGTATAGCACCAAGTAGCAATTTGTTCCTTTTGGCTCATTGAAATGTTGGGCATAAACTTTTCGCAGATTTGTTCATTGATAACAACATCAGCAACATAACCCCAAAGTTCCAAGTTATCCATGCCAATTTCTTTGTATTCTGTTCTACGACGAATAGCATACAGATCTTTGGCTTTGCTATGTTTTGAAGTAGACGGATCCATGTCATCAACTTCATTGACTGTGGGTAAATGACGATTGGTTAATGTGATAAAAGTTACATCATTCAATGGAACTGTAAAGCCTGCTGATTCAGGCTGAGCAAAATTTTCAATTGCTTCAATTTGTAAATCTGTACAGAATTTATACAAGCCTTTGGCTACTTTACCATAGCGTAAAATCCTTGTATCATCAAACATCTTTTTTGCTATATTGACATTACTATCTTCAAAGATAACATCACAGTCATCAAGTACCACTGTAAGATGTTGACCTCGTGCCAAATAGACTGCGGTGGCAACATCAATGATAAATGATGGCATACTGGCTGTACCATTAAACACCAGCGGTGCATTAGTCATTAATTTTAATGCTTTATCCATTTCAAAACTTTTACCCAATCCTGGCATACTTGAGACTACAAAATTCTCACGGAATGGATTGTTGTGTAGTGCTTCATTGATCTGTGATCGCAGTGTAGCGCGATGCACTTGTCCTTTGGCAATGTAGTGTAATTGATCTTTGTTAAATACTTGCATTATACTCGCTCCAATTCGTTGTTAAGTTTTTTAGCCAAATCAATCATTTCTTGTTTATTGCGGCTCATACCTTTAGACCAAAGTTCCAATCCTCCATGAACTTCTACTACCTTCCAAAATGGAATGCCATCTCCGTCACTGCCCACAACTTTGTATGTTATAAATTTATTCATTATAGCACCTTATAACCAAGTTTGTTACAACTTTCTTGGCTCATTTGAAACATGACTTGAGCATTTCTATTGTTAAGTCCATTCCAAAGTCCTTCATAAGCGCGAATTGCTTTGGGGTCATTTTTCATTTGACTGGCAACGGCATTCCAAGTGTTAATATTTTTATTAGATATTTGCTTGTCTTGATTTAAGATCAACATACAACTTCCAAGTTGGAAACTGCGGCTATTGAATTCTTTAAGAATATCCTGTGCCTGTGTGGCTGTTACAGAACCTGCAATAACTAAAAGTGTTAAAAGTTTTTTCATAATATCCTCTGTGTGTTAAGTGTGTTATGTAGCATTATCGCTGACATGTATCAATTATAGCACAGGCAGGAATAAACGCCTAATTATTTGGATTATTTACGGTGTTGTATTTTTGCAACACTTCAGCCAAAGAAAAAGCCCTAGATGCGAAACTAGGGCTAATTCCCGAATCACCTTACCCTACAAACAATATTGGAGATTAAACGTATGACAACGGTGATTCTAACAAGGATAATAACAACAACAGACCTACTCTAATGGCCGTAAGGGATATGAATCTGCCGCTGTCATAGTTATTTAGTATATAAAACTAAAATACTATCTAGTACTTTAGTAATCTTCGGTGAAATCTTCTTGTTCAATGCTGACGTTAAATGTTCTTGGTTCACCAACAATGGCATTGACAAACTTAATGTCTGCACCCTTGTAAATCAAACTGTTAAACGTGCCCTGACCATACAGTCGTTCGTCCAAGGTCTCACCACTTTGTCGTCCCCAGTGCCTGACAACATCCAATTGAATGCGACTGATGCGAGGTCTGGGTGGTCGTGGCATGGGGTTGGTCCACAGTGCCAGTGCATCCTGGGGTATCTGTGATTTAAATGTGTCAACATCTTCTACGTAGTACAAACTCATCCAGCCTTTGCGGCTACGATTTTTATACCAACACTGATAGTCAACACTGTCTATGAACACAGGTCCTAGACTCCAAATTGCGTGTGTGTAATTATCTGGTTCTGGAAAAGCGTTAATTGTATAATCAGCGTAATTATTAATGTTTGTTTTAACCCAGCCTGTGTGTGCTGATACTTGTATGCGTGGGTCTGGCATTCTATAATCGGGTTTAGTACCCGTAAAGAATTGCCAGTCTTTGTTTTGTGGACGTCTCATTGACTATTTAACGAGTCAATTCTTAATACAGATTATGCTCCTATGGGTGTCACTGTTGTGATTAAACTTGCTGTGCCGGGCCCAAATGCTGTGGCAGCGTATGTTGGGAATATCACCGCGGTGTCGTTGACAGCATAAGCCAATTCATAATAGTCTGTGGTATTGGCAGAACTTATCACATAATTCCAACCAGCAATGGTTGCTCCTGACTTAGGAATGTTAATACGGCCCATACTGCCTGTGACATCCGTGCCATTCTTACGCAGCCAAATATAAGCCACATGTTCTGCGTTGACTGTATTTTCTACTTGAACACTGAACTGTAGGTTATACAAGCCTGCGGCACCTATGATAATCCTGCTGGTAGATCCTACACTAACAATGTTGCTGAAATCCACAATGCCTATAGGGAACACAGCCGCTGTGTTTGCGGCAGCAGGTGTTACTGTGGTGTTGTATTGGAATGCTCCATACACTCTGTTGTAAGTAATTTTACTGCCAACAAGATTTACGCTATTGCTGTCATTGAGAGTTAAAGCATCACTGGCTATTACAGCATTGGCACTGCTAATGCTAATGGCATCTAATGGTGTAGTGCCACCGATTTTATCCACATTGATGGCAAATGCACCACCACTGGCAGACGCAGTAAAGTTTTCAGCGGCCGTAGCCCTAAAACGAACGCTGGGCCCCAGTGTGGTAAAAGTGCCGGTAGTACCATAATTACCACCAAAAAAGAACTCACCTAGATAATCACCACTTTGCGTAGCACTGAACAAGTTAGTGCCTGTGTTAAATTTACCAGTGTTAAATGTAATTGTTGATGCTTCACTGCTACTGGTAGTTGCTGTTTGAACACGCAGTTGACTGACACGATCATTAAATGATGCTGCCGCTGGATTACCTGCATTAATGAGTAAACTAGTGCTGCCACCGTATGTTGTCTGCGTTGTAGGATTAGTTAAACTTAATAAAGTAGTATTAACAGTGGTGGTTGTATTAGCACCAGTCATACTAATAACCGCAGTGCCAGAACTGTTTTGTATGTCATTACCATTGATACGAACATCGCCGGTGACAGTTAAATTACCACTGACATCCAGAGCCATGGTCTGTGTAGTGCCAGTTTTACCATTGGCCCAGGTAAATGCGTCACTGCGACTGGCAAATGTCTGTGGATTAATAGCCAATACAGACACTAAGTTAGCACCTGTGGCAATTGTTGTTGCTGTGGGTGCTAACAATAATTGGGCTTGTGTGCCAAGGTTTGTATTACTGATCCAGTTTTCAGTGGCTGTATAATTGAAAACACTGGGCATAACTGCCAGTGTGTCAGCCAACCAACCAGTTGATGTATAACCTGTGCCTTCAAGGCTACCAATTTGATCACCACTTTGAACTGCTGTGGGACTGGCACTGGTTCCTCGTGCTCGTTCAAATATAACACGACCACGAGTGCCAGCACCTGCCACTGCGCCACCGGTAAAACTACGCAGTATTGTCATAGGACCATCTGCTGTGTCAGCACTGTTGTCTAAACTGATACCTTTGAAGCCTGTGCCTGAGGGACCCAGTGTGAAGACTTCACCAGCAGCCGCTGTTGTTGCATTGCGAATAGCACCCTGCACATAATTTCTGGTGTTTGTTAAGTTACCACCATTGGCCAGTGTAAGTGCAACACTACCACTACCATTGGGTGCTAAAGTCATGTTGCCATTGACACCATTGGCCAATGTTAATGTGCCAGCATTGGTGCCGTTGTTAGTGTTTAATATTAAGTTACCAGTGCCATTGGTTGTAATTGTAGCGGCTGTGTTTGCATCACCAACTTGAACAATGTCTGCACTTAAAATAACATCACCAGTGCCATTAGGAACAATATTGATGTTGGCATTGGCACCATTTAATATTGTGATCTGGCCACTGTTTGTGCCATTGTTAGTATTCAATACTAGGTCACCTGTGCCATTAGTTGTCAGTGCGGCATTGGTGTTAAGATCACCAATTATAGTAGAATCAGCAGTTAATAAGACATCACCAGTGCCACTGGGAGTAAGCACAATGTTTGAGTCTGTGCTACCACTGGTAATTCTTAGTTCACCTGTGCTGTTGGTAATGTCACCACCCTGCACGTTTAAATCACCGGTCATTGTTGTAGCACCAGTAATTGTAATTGCACTGGTTGCCGCAGTGATTAATAAGTCACCTGTGGTTGTTGAAATAGTATTTGGTGTAACACTACCCACAGTAATGTTACCAAACGTATGACCACTGTTATCAGCCATGTCATAGTACGTAGTGCCGTCATTGGTAAACTGCCATTTGTTTGTTGAGGAGTTCCATCTTAGAGCAACGTCTGCACCTGTGCTACCGCGATTAACTGCATAATACGCATCAGTGGCCGCACCTGTAAGGTTATAATTTAGTGTTAAAATTGTAGCATCAAATTTGGCATCAGTGCCATTTACATCCATGACAGTTGTTCTAGTTGTAAAATTGTCTGTGGTTGTAACTGCAAGGAAACTTGGATCAGTGGCACTGTAAGCAAAGCCTGTTAGACCAATACCCACTGTGGCTTGTGTATCACTGGTTATTTGATATTGAACTGCGGTACTATCACCTGTGACATAAGTGTAAGTGTCATAATCTCTGTTTACCAGCAATGAACTTGTAGCAGTTGATGTAGAATTTTGATATGTGGCTTTGAAACGAGTCGCACCTGTTAAACTTGTAACTGTGCTATTGTTTACAAAATTACTGCCATTATAGGTAAGCACATTACCAGCCGCTGGTGTAGTAATGATGACGTCACTGAGGTCATCTAGTGTTTGAACAAATGGACTCCAGTTAGTGGGACTAGTTCCATCTGCATTGAATTCAAATCTGTTTGTAGTTGCGTTCCAACGAATGGCAGCATTGTTGTTTGGTGCTACACGACCAAAGTTTAAGTATGTGTCAAAATTAGTTTTATCACTGTTAATGGTAATGGCATCTGCTTGCACAGCCAATGAACCTGTAATGACAGCGTCTTTGTTAACAGTAACATAAGTACCAGCACTGGTAATTGTTAAATCACCTGTGGTTGTAGATATAGTATTGTCTGTGGTTACAGCAATAGTGATGTTACCAAATTCACCACCATCACTGTTGATGCCACCGGTGGCATCCCAGACTGTGCCATTCCAGGTTAAACTACCTAGACTACTACCACTGTATGCCTGATAACTTGGATTAGTAACTGTTTGATCATTGTTAATAGCAACAATGCCATTAAAATTACCATTGCCTGTGACTTCAAAATCACCATTGACTTGAACTTCACCACCAGTGCTTTGTAAAAACAAATTACCTGAAGTAGTGGTAATAGTGTCAGGATCTCCAGCACCCACTGTGACAAGGCCTGCAGTTATTCCGGCAAATGTTGGACTGCTTGTAGTAGCAATGTCCTGTGGTGTGCTTAACGTAACAGCACCTGTGCTGGCACTGGCAATAACCTGATTGGCTGTGCCTGTAATACTGGTTACGCCTGCTGAACCAGGACTGGAG
>Ga0209191_1001563_pt1 | contig 15079 bp, 21 predicted proteins | sample S_130626_EF_Meta_FD_187320 | JGI IMG/M metagenome (GOLD analysis project Ga0209191, IMG submission 187320) | Freshwater microbial communities from Lake Simoncouche, Canada to study carbon cycling - S_130626_EF_MetaG (SPAdes) (version 2) | ecosystem: Environmental > Aquatic > Freshwater > Lake ...
ATACCAAGGTGGCTTGCTGACCAGCAGGAACCACCGCCACGTTCCCGCCTGAGTTGGTGGTGAACGTGATGGTGAAGTTGGACACTGTGCCGTCCGTCTGGTTGGTGATGTAGTACACCTGAATGGTTGGCGGCACAATGACGGTCACATTGCCAGTCAGGGTGCCTGTGTACTTCTGCACCACGTTGGATGCCTCTGACGATGTCAGTGTGTAGGTTCCCGTCACCACCGCTTTGGTCAACTGGGTGAAGTTGAACTGTGCGGCTTGACCTAAGCCTACGGTGTAGAAAGCGGTTCCAGAGCAGCAGATGATGCAGGAGTCGGCTGGCTGCAAAGCAATGGATGCCGCGCCGTTGATAAGACCAGATGCCGGGGTGACGGTCAATGTTCCTGTGCCGCCATTGCGAATCAGCATGTACCAGTCATTGCCCAATGTGGTGGCCGCTGTCAGCCCCAAAGTGGCTGCGCCGCCTGTCCAGACATAGGAGGATGCGCGGTCAGAAGCAACTGCGGTATAGGCGGAAGAGAACGTGGTGACCGAGTAGGCCGCATTCAGCGTGTTGGTAATGGCTTTCAGGCCGTAGCCAGCCAAGGCGGCAGCATCGACATTGGATGAGCCAACACCAAACTGAATCAGACCCCAAGTGCCCGATGTGGTGCTGTTGGTTGTGATGTAGATGTAGACAGCCGTGCTTGGAGCAACGGTAGCGATGTTGCCTGCGCCAAGGTAATTTTTGACCGTGAACGAGTACGAGCCAGTGTTGCGAATCAAAGCATCTTGTCCAACCGATGTCTGGTTGGCCGGGGGCATCAGCAACGAGAAGGCACCCGTGGTGGATGTTGAGGACACATCCATGATGCGTGCAGCAGCATCATCCGTTGGGCTGCCGTTGATGGGCCACGTTAGCTGGTTGGTTGCAGTCAGCGAGATGGAACGGTACGAGACATCCGTTGGCTGGATGACTTGCCCCGTGAAGGGGGAGGTAAAAGTTGTCATGTATCCCTCGCAATTGCTTGGCGGTCAGCCACACGGATGGCGTTTTCATTTTGCAGGACAGCAATAATTTTGTCGTACTGTGCCTGCCACATTGGAATGCGCTCGTCGTTCTTCAGGAAAGGCATTGCTTGCAGCAGGGAGCCGTACAGAAGAGCTTGCGGGGCGTACTCGGTGAACCAGTTGGACTGGTTGGAAGAGTCGAGAGGTTGGTTGCGCTCGTAGTACAGCACCTCGTAGGTGTACCCAGTCGCAGGGGTTGGAACTACCAGCCAGTGGTCGTAGTCGTAGTCGCCAAAGTATTTGGGAACATCTGTCAGGGTCTGGTCGGGCCAATATTCGCGCAGGTACTCGTAGGTGCGCAGTAGGACTGGTTGGCGCACTCCAGCAACCGAGACGTTCATGGACACCGTTTTGCGCCAGCGGGAGGGCTTAGGGATGATGTTGTCAGCTTGCGTCATGGTGCTGGTAACTACCACCAGATTGCCCAAGAACTTGATTTCGGATGCAATAATCTGCTCCGCAAACATAATGAACTGCGGAATCTTGTCAATAGTTTGCGTGTCGGTACGCTCCAGATAGGTCGTGATGTCATCGACCAAGCTGTCATACGTCATTACTGCTGCTACGGTCATGGTTCAGTCCTTGTATACAGCGATTGTAAGGTTGGGGTTTAAGCCATCATTGACTCGGCAGCGTCTTGAACGTGGTCTACGCGGGCCAGCCAGCCTTTCAGGAACTTTTGCTGGGTGGGGTTGTTTGTGGCAAGGCCGTTGTAGAAGCGTTGCTTCTGCTCGGCAAAGTTCTTCAGCAACACGGCGGGGTCGGTCTTGGCTACGCGCCCCAGAGTTCCTGCGCCGATAACACCGTCATCCACGGCCCCTACAGCCCGCTGGAGGAACTTTGCTGCTCGGGAGACCCCTGCGTTCACCGCAAAGTCAAAGACGGCGTAATCGACGCCTACGGGCAGGTCATCGCACTTCACCAAGTCCCAGTACATGGACTTGTAGAACGGCTTGACGGTATCCACGGTCAGCGCCTTCATCTCACCGGGCTGAATGGCGCGTTTGAGGTATGCGCCCCAAGCGCCAATGGTCACTCCAAGGTTGGTCTCGCCACCACGGTCTGCTGGGTCGTTAACGTACCCGCCCTCGCTCTTGATGATGCGGGCAAAGGAGGCGTCGAAGTTCTCTTTCATGGCGCTGGCTCCTTGTCAGTCTCGCCGTGGGACAGTTTCACACCAGCCAGCAGGCCGATGAAGCCGCCGACGATGGTCTGGAAAGCAGGGCTGATGAGCTTGAAGATTTCACCGTTATCCACAAGTGGGTCAAACAGGCCAGCCATCAACACAGCGACCATGCCGATGATGACCACGCACAGGGTGAAGCTGACCATCAGGGTCACAAAGAACGTCAGCTTGGCTTTCATTTCGCAGCCACCTGTTGAATTTTTTCGGCAGTTCTGAGGCCAGACAAGCCGAGCATTCCAAGCAGCAAAGGCATCATGGTTCCGGTGTCCATTGCTGGAAACTTGACGGGAGTTCCATAAAACGCGCTACCCCATTCAGCAAGGGGGCCAACAACAAACTGGATGGCAAAGCCCGCGCCGCAAACCCATCCGATGGCGGGTCGCCAGCCGCTGACAAACACGCTGGGGTTGGCAGCTTCCACCTTGTTAATTTCCATCTGCCCAGCCATTGCGGCAAGCTCACCAGACTGCTGCATCTTGAACAGTTCTAGCTTTGCAGCCGCAGCTTTCTCGGGGTCAGGCCAAACGCGGTCAATTACCTTGCCGCCAATGTCAAGCAGCGCGGATAGCGGGTCGAGTGCCATGATGTTCTCCTATTTGTCAGCCTTGCTGTCCAGCTTGTCAAATATCTGCTTCAGAATGGTCTTGACCTCGGCGATGTCCTCGCGGTAGTCACCCTTGATGACGTAGGTGGTCGGAATTTCGTTGACCTTGTCTTCGAGCTTCTGAATCTGCCGGGTCATGCTGTTTATGACGTAGGCGGCAAAGAACCCGGCAATCGCCACGACGATGTTGAATAGCTGCTGGTTCTCCATTGCTACTCCGGTGCGGGTTCAGCAGCCTGCTTGGCTTCTTTTTGGATGGCCTCGACCAACTGAAACACCTCTTGGTACGGCTTGTTGCCAAGGTAACCAAGGATGGCGTTCAGAAGCTGGGTGGATACGGTGATTTTGTCCATGCTTACTCCGCTGGTAGTGGTGTGTTGCCTTCAGCAAGCCATGCTAGGTATTGCTGGTAATCTGTATTGTCGGGCGCAAAAGGTATAAATGCGCCGTCAGATAGACGCTGCACAGCGCCGCCAAATGGCAAAAGTTTGTATTGCATGGTTATAGCTCCGCTGAAACTTCAAGATAGTTGGGAATATAAAATGAACCCGCTTGAGTAGTAAACGCGCTCCCAGTTCTATATATGCGAATGGACTTTGTGGATGCAGTATCCAAACCAGTTGGCGTTTGTCCGTTTATGTCCCCAGCACTACCAACAATGTTGATTGTTCCGTTTAAGGTGCAAGTTGCGTTTGTGCGCTTTTCAACTTGCCACATTATGTTTCCGTACCAATCTGTTGTTCGCACACCCACAGCGCCATAAATTCCGGCGGGAATTTTTTCATAGTACCGCTGGCACATTCCCAATTCAGTTGGGTATGAACGGACATCAAACGATGTGGCTGTGCTACCTTTTTCAAGCTGTACGCCTGTGATGTAGAACGTGGCTCCGTTTGTGCCGACTACGCTGGTTGCGCCTGTTGTGCCAAGATAATTAGCAGTAGCCCATGCACCAGCAGTTCCGCTAAATGTGGAACCTGTCCCAAGGCTAAAATTTAATTGGATTCCGCGACCATTGGTTGTAAGCCACGTTCCACTTGTGTCGCCAGCAATGGTTATTGTTTTATATTCAAATGTGTTTGCATTTGAAATTGTGTAACTAAATGGGTAAGACCTAGCCTGTCCGTTGTTTTGCAAAGAACCACCAAAAGTTCCTGTTAAAGAACTGCGAACCCAAAATGATAGTGTGACTGTTGCAGCAGATGCTGTTCCCCATGCCAAATCGGTCATATTAAGACCTTCAATGTATTGGGTGATGTCAAAATAATCAGAAGCGCCTACTGAATAGGCAGATGACGATGTAACCAACAAGCTGTTAATAAAACCTGTTGGTGCAGTTGAAGATTGAATGACTGTGTATTTTGATGTTTGTGCCAATAAACCCTGCCAGCGGTCTAAAGTGTATTGTCCGTTGGTAGGCGTAACACTCGCCCCAGCATTGCGCTGGTCAATCACCATCGCGCCGTTGATGATGCGGTTCTTGAAGCCTGTGACCGATGTAACAAACTCCCCAGTGGTGCTGGTAGTAGGGGTCGTAATGCCCGTTGTGCCGTCTAGAGTGATGGTCATGCTGGTGTTCCTTCAAGTGCCGCGATACGGGCTGTCAGGGAAGTGATGAGGGCTTGCTGCTCTTGGATGGCGGCGGTCAGGGTTGCAACAAGGAAGCTGGTGTCAATTCCTTGGTAACGTGGATTGCCTTTTTCATCCACGCCGTCTTTTTCTCCGGTTGCCGCATGAGGGCAAATCTCTTGCAACTCATGGGCAAGAAATCCTTCGCCATCCGAACCATCAATCTTCCATTGGTAGGTAACAGGCTTGAGTAAAGCAACCTTTGCCAGCGCTCCGGTCATTGGGGCAATGTTTTCTTTCAGACGGTAATCGGACGAAGTGTTGTATGAAACATTGGTCGTTGACGCTTGAATAGTTCCTACTGCATTATTTGACCCGCTGTTTCTGCGTAAAAACTCAATGAAATAACCTGTACCACTTGCATATTCCCAAAAAATTTGTTGGGCGTAGCTAGTACCCCCCGCATTTTGATATAGCTGAAATTTTCCAGAACTAAAACCAGTGTTATTAACCAGCACATTGCCGCTGGAGTCAATACGCATTGCCTCACCATTCAAGCCTGAGCTACCAGCGCGTGATGTTTTAAGCACGCCGCCAGTATCGTCAGCAGTAAAGTACCAGCCGTCAGTAGAGTTGAAATGCGTTAGCTGTAATTGACGTTGGCTTGCAGATGCCGCTTTGATTTCCAATTTTGCGTTTGGCGAAGTAGTACCAATCCCCACGTTACTACTGGAGTCAATACGCGCAGCCTCAGAACCCGAAATTGTGAAAACCGTTGTGCTTGCGGATATTTTTAAATCGTTATACGCGCTTGAGGAACGGTTAAAAGAAAGTATTGAATTGTTTGTACTAGAACCATCAGCAACAAAAATTTCAATACCAGTAGCACCCCCGTTAGAAACATTAAATTTTCCGTTAATAGCGGTAGTACCAATCCCAACGTTTTGGCTTGCGTTGATGGTGACCGCAGTCGTTCCTGCTGTTTGCAGGGCAAGGATGCCCGAGGCATCTGCGGTCTGGACTAAGCCGCCGCTACCGCTGTTGCTGGCGTTGATTGTTGTGGTCATGGTGTGATGGCTTTCAGTTCGTCGGTGGTTGTAGCAGCATCAGCCAATTTGGTGATGTCCCGTAGGCGTTGCTTTTCAGCCACAATTGCAGAGGTGTCTGCGCTGGCCTCCAATGCCCGCTGGAACGCTACATCTTGTGCGGCAAGCAGGGGTTCACGCTCTACCCGCAAGCGGGCCTTGGTAATTGCCTTGGCCTTGTCAAAGTTGATGGTAATCATGCTTGCTCCTGTTCTGCAAACCATGCCTCTGGGCCAATACCGTACCCATCAGGATTGCTGAAGTCAGCTTCCCACGCATTGAAAAATGTATGGTCCTGAGGCAGGTCTTCTGAGTTGATAATCCTGTAAGGAGTGCCAGCAGGGACATCTTTACGGGCAACTACCTCGGCAGTCCAACCTTCTGCTGGAGTCATTAAAGCAACTCCGCCAAATTCATTTGGATAAATAATTTGTTTCATATTAAGAACCCCCTGCAATTAAAAACATAACATCTCCATCAACATATGTGTTTGATGTATTGTTGACATTTACTCTACAACCAGTAGTTGCTTCAGTATTTATAAAAGAAAACCCACCGCCATATGGATTTGTACCCGAACCAAAACGGCTACTTGATAAAGTTCTTGTAAAGTTAAGTTGATAAAGACCAGTTGAAATTCTTGAACTGCTTGAAATTCCAAAACTGTTGTACAAAGCGCCAGAAGAGCCAACAATTACTCCCCATGCTTTTACTGTGTTTTGTGCAAAGACTTCGCCTGTTCCAGCATTGTTTCCAACTTGGACAACCCCAGCGGAGGTAATACGCATCCGTTCTGTACCAGCAGTCAAAAACCGCATCGGAAGAGATGCCGTTTCATTCAAAAACGCTCCAGTAGAACCGCCATCGTCACCAATAATAAAAGTGTTGGGCGTACCAAAATATGAAGAGCCTCTTACATCTAGCTTTCCTGCTGGCGAAGTAGTACCAACGCCCACGTTCTGGCTTGTGTCAATGGTGACAGCCACCGTGCCGTTGTTGGTGGCAAGTTGTAGTGCGCCTGTGGTGTCGGCTGTAGCAACCAGCGCGGTGCTGGATGTAGTTCCTGCGGAAATGCTTGATGCCATGATGTATCCTTAAAACACGAGCCAGCGTTGACCGCTGGAAACCGTAACCGACTGCCCCGATGCCACGGTGACAGGCCCAACAGACATGGCGTTGTAGCCCGTGCCGATAGTGTAGCTGGCAGCCACCGTTGTAGCGTTCACAAACAGGCCGTTTGTTGCCACCATCTCGCTTGCTTGCAGTTCGCCAGTAGAGGGCTTGTACAAGAACTTGGCGTTCGAGGTGTACAGCGTTGAAGCCGTGCCAGAAGTTGCCGCCGCAGAAAGCGGATAGATGTTTGATGTGGTGGATGTGTCGTTGCTCAGTGCAGCGCCGCCCACAGAGGCCCATGCAGTGCCGTTGTAGCCTTCAAATTCACTCGTAGTGGTGTTGAACCGCAAATAGCCTGAAACGCCTGTAGGGCGGTTTCCTGTCGTTCCCTTGGGAATAAGCATGGCATCCGTACCAACTAACTCGGTGGTGACGGCTGGAGTCGCTGTATTGACACCCAAACGAGCATTTGTATTGTCCCAAAACAGGTTTGCAGAGTTGCCAAGTGCTGATGTACCAGCACCAAACAAAACGCGCCCTGCGGTGATTGTGGTGAGTCCTGTACCGCCGTTGCCGACCACCAGAGTTCCTGCAACCGTCACAGCACCAGTGGTGGCCGTAGATGGCGTCAAGCCAGTCGAGCCAAATGTGATTGAAGAAACATTGGTCGTCGCGGCGTTGCTTGCCAGCAAGGTGACTACACCTCCGCTGCTTTTGTAGTACAGCTTGCCGTCGTTGGTATTGAGCGCAAGCTCACCTGCGGTCAGATTTGCCGCCAGCGGAACCGCAGCAGCCGTGGCGCTGTAGTACAGCGATATTGGGGTGTAGCCAGTTGCAGCCATTAGAAAGTACCTCCAAAGATTCCAGTTGTGGCCGTCACAGTCGTAGCCGCTACAGTTGTGAACGCACCTGTTGTTGGTGTGGTGGCCCCAACAGTACCGTTGATGTTAATTGATGCAGTGCCAGTCAGGTTGGTCACCGTGCCGCTGCTTGGGGTGCCCAACGCTCCGTTGTAAAGCACGATAGCCCCAGTAGACCCTGTGTTGACGGCCAAAGCGGTGGCAACTCCGGTGCCAAGCCCCGACACACCAGTTGATATTGGTAACCCCGTTGCGTTCGTCAGGGTTCCGCTGCTTGGGGTTCCCAAAGCGCCGTTAAAGGTGACTGGCGCACCAGCAGAGCCGATGGCGATGCCCAGTGCAGTTGCCACCCCAGTGCCCAGACCGGACACGCCAGTAGATATGGGCAACCCGGTTGCGTTGGTCAATGTACCGCTGGATGGCGTTCCCAATACGCCGCCGTTGACCACAAATGAGCCAGCAGAGCCTATGTTGACCGCCAAGGCAGTTGCCACTCCCGTACCCAGCCCAGTAATGGAGCCAACCGCCGGGGTCACCGTGGTGTTGCCCGCCAGCGTCAGTTGGCCCTGTGCGTTGACGGTGAAGGTGCCCACCTGCGTAGCCGAGCCATATGCAGCGGCAGTCACCGCCGTGTTGGTGATGCTGAAAGTCGTTCCGGTAAGCGTCAGTCCGGTTCCTGCTGAATAGGTTCCCGCGCCAGAGAATTGCACCCAAGTAATGGCCGTTACGCCTATCGTGCCGCCAGCGTTGGATGTGCAGACCCAGCCAGTGTCGGCGTATACGGTTCCCTGTTCGATAAAGGTAAACGCACCCGGAACTTCTGCCCAAGTGTCCATATCCGTTGCGCGAGTCCAAGAGCCTGTGGCAACAACATAAATGCCATTATCTGCTTGCGCAGTTTGATTTTTAACCAAGCAGCGGTCACCCGCCGTAAGGGATACGCCATCTATGGTTTGCGCCCCCGAAAGCGTGATATTGGCTGTGGTGGCCGCTACGCATGATGCTTTTGGGTCAAGACCCTGCGCCACCGCGTCCACATACTGCTTGGTAGCCAGTTGCAGTGCAGACACGGGGTCTTGAGTGACGGTCACCGTAGTCAGACCACCCAGCGTCAAGCTGGTCGCGCCAAGGCTGATGGCCGTTGTTCCAATAGTCAGCGAACTGTTGGCAAGCCCAACATTCGGAATTGTCGTGGCGGCGGTCATCACGCCTGTGCCGTTGCCATAGACATAGCCTGTCAACGTGGCAGCGCCTGTGCCACCGTTGGCTGCGTTCAAGATGCCGCCAAGGGTCACCGCTCCCGTGGTGGCCGTGTTTGGGGTAAATCCCGTGGAACCTGCGGTGAAGGAGGAGACCAACGCAGTACCGTTAGACGCGGCAGTGATTTGCCCTTGGGCGTTGACCGTGAAATTGGCTAGGGTGTAGCTGCCAGCGGTGACCCCCGTCACATCAATACTGATAGTCCCAATGCCAGTGATTGGGCCACCAGTGAGGCCCGTCCCGGTGTTGACTTGGGTTACCCCGCCAGCCAGCGAGAACTGATTCCACCCAGTACCAGAATACCCAAGGAACGCTCCTACGGTGGAGTCGTAACGAATCATGCCAGCACTGCCAAAGGGCTGCTGCCCCGTCGTGCCAATTGGCACAGTCACCGAGCCAGTACCCGGCAAAACCGGGTTATCAGCCAAGCCTACGGTTGGGTTGCCACTGATTCCGTTACCGTTGGTCACAGCAATCTGGCTTGCAGTACCCGTGATGGTGGCCGAGGTGATAGCACCTCCGGTGGAAAGCACGACAAGGCCATTGAAGCTGGCGTTTGCAAAATTTAAGACTTGCCCAGTTAGCGAGATGGTTGGGTCACCGGATACGCCGCTGCCGTTGGAGATGGACAGGCCAGTCCCGGAAACCGCAATAGAGCGGGGCGTAATGGCCGTAGAAGACGTTTTTACCTGAAAGCCAGTACCAGAGTTCACCAGCGACAGCAAAGCGCCTGTGGTGCTGATATTGAACAGCCCTTGGGCACCACCGTCGGTGATGGTCAGGCCGTTGGTGACGCCGACGTAGCGGCTGTTTGCCAGTTGCGGGGTCTGGGAGACCGTCAGGTAGGTGTAGGTCTGCGTTGGAGACCCGGCAATTGAGCTTGTGGTGGTCTGTACCGTGACCCCATTTTGGACGATGGGGACGAGTTCAGAGCCAGTAATTGCTCCAGCCTGCGGCAGTTGGGTAATTGTGACTTGTGCGGACATTATGTACTCGTATTGCTAGGTGGGCTGGGTGCAATCGTATCCTTATTCCCCGTCTGAGTAGGCGTCTGCGTGTTCTGCTCCGTGGAGATGTACAACTCGTTGTTGCCGCCAGTCAGCAGGTAGTCATCGTTCGCGGCAACGCTTGCGTCTGGACGCGGGAAACGGATGTTGATGCGCTCTGTTTTCCTCGCGGCGAGGCGGTACGGGTCAATCTGGTCGGCGCAGCCCTCGTTGCACACCCGCAGGCCGGGGAAGTTGGGGTCATTCCTCATCACCGAGTGGGCACGCTTCATCTTGCACCTATCGCAGATGGCGATGGACAGGGTGGAGTTGCCAAGGGTGTCAAGGAAGATGGGCATTACCGTGTGTACACAGAAATGTTGGGGGCAAAGTAGATTGGCGACTTGTCGCGTTCTTCCTCTTCGGCCATCGACAGGTACTTGGCAGCCTGCCCTTCAAGGTATTGGATTTTGTTCAAGTCCACGCCGGGTAGTTCCTGCGACATCTGGTGCGACAACATGCACAAGACGGCCATGTACCAGCGCTGCGGTATCTCCAACTCGCCGTACAGGTCGCCCACATCCATGATTTGGCGCGAGTACCACACCGTCATCTGGTAGAAGGCGTTCTGCGGGGTCGGCCACAGCCAGATTTGCGACTGCGGGATGGTGCGGTTGAACCAGAACTGGAACGGCTGGTTGGCCGTGAAGTTCTTGTTTGGCAGGTTGGTGTAGTCATCGCGGTTCAGGCGCGACATGGTGATTTCGGTGGAGTTGTTGCCAAAGTACAGTTCGCGCAGACTCAGCGTGGTTCCACTGTAGGCGCGGATGCGGTAGAAGCTGACGTTCTGGCCGTTGTCAATGTCCGTCCACACCCACTCGTTGTTGACCACAACGATGCTGCCCAAGTCCACAAGGGTCTGCCAAGTGCTGCCGTCAATCGAGTATTCGTAGATGATTGACCATGTGCCAGACGCTGCGGGCAGGAACCCGATGGAACCAACGTAGATGGGGTTGGCCGTGCCGAAGTTGACCGAGATGTTGCCGTTGGCAGATGTTTGGGTGCAGATGGTGTCCACATCGCCGTCGTACAGGTTGGCTACCGTGCCGCCAGCAGACGAGGTGTACGAGCCGTTGGGCCTGTCCATCCAGCGGTACAGGGCATTCAGGACATCGTTGCCGCCCAGAGGCAGGTCGTAGATGTACTTGTCCGCCGTGAAGCCGTAGACCTTCTTGTCGATGGCCCAGTATTGGATGCCGATGTTGATGAGGTTGGACAGCAGGAAGAACAGCGACTCGCGGGCAGACAGCACTTGCTCCGAAGTCAGCTCTTCCGCCAGCTTGCCGCAGCGCCGAGCGCCGTGGTCAATCAGGGTCTGTACCGTGATGACGGTAGTGCCAGTGGTTCCAGAGTAGGCCATGTCTTACCAATTTGGAGAGGCTTTGTTCTTTGAGGTCGTGTTGACCTTGCAATCGCCAAGATTGATTTTTCCGCCCTTAGCTTTTGTGATGCCCAGCTTCTTTTGGGCGGCTGCTGCTGCGGCTTTTTCTCTCATACTGGCTCTTGCCTGATTGGCGTAATCCTCAAGCTCCAGTTCTTTAGGGCTTCGGTTTGCCAACTGCTTTTCTTTGATGGCGTTCAATTCGTCACCAGAGACAGAAACGCCGTTATGTACCCACCGCGAGTTTGATGGAACCTTGGTGTTCATAAACTTGTCGTACTGGCCCATTTCACTCACTGGCGGGTCGGCCCTACGAACAGGCGCTGCTGGGGCAACATCGCCTTGCTCCGCTGCTCTGGTCGCCTCAAATTTTGTCTTCAAGCGGTTGTAAGAATCCGCGTCCTGCAACTCGGTTCTTTTGTTGGCGCTGTTTGTGACAAAGTATTTTGTCTGACCAGTTGTTGGGTCAACTTCTTCATTGAAGCTGTAATCAGGTGCGTCAGCCATTATTTACTCCTACCAGTTTGAGTTTTTTTTGCTTGGCATATGGGTGGACACACCACATGCACCAAGGTTAATTTTTCCACCTTTGGTGTACTGTTTCACAGCGCCACCTTTTTTGTAGTTAATGAATTCGTCTTTTGTGCGCCCCAAAAACCCTTGGCCCTGCCCGTATTTTTTATCGGGGTTTGTATTGGGCAAGTCTTTTACGCTCGTATTTTCTTTAAGCTCACGCGCCATTTGGGCTGCGCCAACCTTATTAACGGCTTGCTCAAAAGGTATATCTATGTCACGTTCCGCAGAAAATCTTTGCGCTGGAACGCCCTCTTTGATGTCTTTGAGACTTTCCTTAAAAGATTGTGCTGCTGCTCCAACTAGAGGGCGGGCGGCGCGTAAAACCTTCCCAACAGGCATAGCGGCAATTGCAAGCTGTCCGGCACCCATCAGCGCATCATTCAATGGGCTGTCGCCGCGTGCTGCTTTTTTGAACCCAGCCTCTGCGTCTTCGCCAAAAGTTGAATCCCAGCTAGACCTGCTTTTTGGTTTGACGCCACCTTCTTCAATTGAAGGCTTGGGATATGTAGCGCCTTGGGTCGTAGTAGGCGGGCCAGATTGCCGACTCACCACAGTTTTCACCGCGTCCGTGCTTGACTGAATGTCCTCTGGGTCTTTTCTTCGAACCAGACCTTTGTCCGCGTTCAGTAGGTCGCGCAGAGTTTTGTCGTTGCCGTATTGCTTTTGGAAATCCGCAAGCTCATTTGCGGAGACAACAGCTTTTCCGTTTACGACTTTGCGGTCAGGGTTGGGTTTGTACGCCATGATTGCTCCTTACCAGCCGGGACAATTCCACCGTTGCATTGAAGCCCTTGAGCGGCTTCCCTTGTCACTTTTCTCAGCTACTGGCTCCATTCGAGCGCAAAAAGAATCGCGTCTGGAGCCGCCTTCTGGCTGTGGAGCCTTCAGGTGTGAACCAGTCTCTCGATTGTACTTCTCGCGGCCCTTTGCGGTCAGCCCTGCGCCTTGTTTGGCGGGCAGTTTTTCACCGCGCCCGATAGCCAAGCTCGGGCCACCGTTTTTCAGTTTGGCGGTTTTTGCTGATTCTTTGAAGGCATCAGCCGTTGGCGCACCTTTGCTACCCACTCGGCGCATTTTTTCACCAGAGCCTTCAGCGATTCGCTCACGTTTTGCATTGATGTTGGCATAGAGGCCACCTTCTTTCATGTTTTTGTCGGCCTTAACAAACTCTTTGCCGACCTTCTGCGGGACGCCACCAAACCCACCCTTGGTGTGGGCAGCAGCCTCCATCAGCCGATGCTGGGATGCGGATTTGCTAGGCATGGTCAGCCCAACGGGTTGACGTAGTGTTTTTGCATTTCCAGCACCACGGTGTAGGTATCGCCTGCGCCACCGTCAAGCGTAGTGAAAGAAATTCCGCCCGTTTTTCCTGCGCCAGCATTGTTTGTCAAACCACCAATTTTTGAATAGTCCTGCGTGTAGGAGTTGTTCTGAGGTATGACCTCAATCACAACAGGCGCGGTGGCAACCCAGTTCATCTGCACCTCCAACCCGTGCGTGAGCGCCGTCACCTTGAGAATAGACACCGCATCGCAAGCCCCGCCAGCGGCAGAAGCCGTCAAAGTAGAAGGATTGACCTTGACAACATTAGACTCATTTTCAGTCGCGCTCATGGTCGCGTAAAACTTCATGATGGCAATGCGCTCACCATCAAAAAGCGTTTGAGAGGTAGCTGTAATAGCCATAAAAATCTCCAAAGAAAGCGGGGGCCGAAGCCCCCACTCGTTTTTAACAAACGCGTCCGCCGCGTTTCTTGCCGGGGGAGACCGTCACAGACTCCTTGGTCTTGGTGACGCTGCCGTCAGCCCGTTCTTTGTCGGTCATGGAGCCTTGACCACTAAACGCATTCCGCGCCTTGTTGTATAGCTCTTTCACCATGCCAATTGGGTTCAACGCTTCTTCAAGCTCACGGCTTGCTTTATCGCTGATGTCCTTTGGGTCTTCCTTGGGGACATATCGGGCAGATTTAACTTTGTCCATCATGGACTTGGAGTTTTCATCATTTCCATAAACATTAACGTATTTGGAAATTTTTTCCATGTCCGATGGTGAACCGCCTTCAGCCAGCTTCAGCTTGTTGGCTGGGCCGTACTTCAGGTTGCTATCCATCTTGGCTTGGCGCATCGCGGTAGCGTTTTCCATCTTGTTGACTGCTTGCAACTGACGGTTACCCGGAGCGACTTTGCCGCCCTTTTTGTAGGTTCCAGCCAGTTGGGTGATTTCAACAGGAGAGGGAATAGGCTTGCGACCTTGCGGCATTGCCACGGCAGAACCAGCGCTGTTAACACTGCCCCCCGTGGCGAAGTGCTTTTTTGTTGCACCTCCGCGCTTGAAGCCACCAGCATTGCCGTAACTCACGCCGCCAGTTTTAGCGGGAGCATTGTCGTACTTCGCGGTGTCCATGATGGTTGTTGCAGGCGTACCAGAGGTGCTTTCCGAAGGAATCATGCCACCAGTTGCATAGCCAGCTTGGCCTTTCACAACGCCGCCAGTAGCCATCTTCTTCATGGCTCCGCCGTGTTTGAAACCGCCGCCGTTGCCATTCTTCACGCCGCCAGTTTTGGCGGGAGATTTGTCAGCTTTGGCTTGGTGCATGATGGTCGTAGCAGGAGTGCCTGAAGTCGTTTCGCTGGGAATTGCTCCACCAGTGGCGTACTTCTTCATCTTGCCGCCCTTTTTCAAGGCCAGCTTGGTGCCCTTGCCACCCTTATGCTCTTGCATGTCGTGCTGCTTGAAGGCTTTCTGAATCATGGCCTTGTCTTGGGCCTTGTCAGACTTGCCACCCTCTTTCATCATGCGGCTTGCTGCCAAGCCAACAGGAGCGGAGGGGCCAGCACCCATCGAGCGCATAGCGCGGCGACGAGCGGCCAAGGAGGGAGCCATAGGGGTAGCTGCCTTCATCATGCCGCCACGGGCAGGCATAGCGCTCATAGGCTGCGCGGTGGGAGGCATACCGCCCATCATGCCGCCGTCGGCTTTCTTGACGCTGCCGCCTTTTTTGAGCTTCAGTTCAACTGAAGGCTCAGTGGTCATCATTTTGACCATTGGTTTGAATTGGCTCATGATTTACTCCTTATGCTTGTGTGACGCCAAACGCGCCGACACGGGTTGCATTCGGGCCTGCCGCAATCGCTGGCAGGGCTATACCCATCACAAGGCGCTTGACACCGTCCGCCGCCGAAGATGGAAGGTAAGTGCCTCGCACATCACCAGTTGTGGTGGTTGCGGTAGCAGTAGCGGCAACGGTCATAGTGCCAGCATCTTCAGCCAAGGTGTTGTCCCAGCCAGCGCGGGTGATGTAACCCCGGTCAATCACTCGCAAGGGAAGACCCAGAATATCAG